>Ga0157368_1000402_pt1 | contig 20388 bp, 31 predicted proteins | sample AttbisABBM3_FD_113146 | JGI IMG/M metagenome (GOLD analysis project Ga0157368, IMG submission 113146) | Fungus gardens microbial communities from leaf cutter ant in Botucatu, State of São Paulo, Brazil - Atta bisphaerica ABBM3 | ecosystem: Host-associated > Fungi > Mycelium > Unclassified ...
AAAAGGCAACATAATTCAAAGTCTGATCAAGGGTTTCTCCAATACTGGTTAATGCTCTGGAGCTCCAAAACTCAATTACTCGGTTTCCATGCTATCACTATCATCAGGTCCCGATTCCGAACGTTCTCGATCAACTTGTTCTTGGATAGCGCGGAGGAAGGGTAGAACCCCAGTGCCAGCTTCTTCGGGAAGACCAAGACTACGCACGAAGCCACATAGGAGTCCCGTATTCAGACCTCGATCGAGACTAGATACTGTTGCTCTAAAGTAAGGTGAACTGGATTCATGTGTTATTGTCCCGCGGCCAAGGAGAAGGTTTGTTGATTCGTTAGCGATCGGAGGTGAAGGGCGTCATACAACCATTCCGTACCTGATGACACGTTGAAGAGTCCCTGCAGAAGGAGGCACAGGAAGATCTGGAGGCAGATGAGGAAAGAGTGTGGAGACGAGCTCTGGACGAGATGTGAACAGTGGTGCAATGTTGGTAGGTGAAAGGACAGCAGTCAATGAAACGTCTACCGGTGGGGATTGTCTCATTAGATAAATTAAACAACAACATGGAGAACATGGCGTATACCTAGTGGAGCTGAAGCATTGATACCATCGGTGCTTCCAAGGCTTTGAAGAACGCTGGAAAGAAAATCGTTGTCTCCAAGAACATTTGAGACAGCAGTGGCTTGTTCAGGCATGACTTGAGAGTCAGATGCAAGATTTGAAGTTGGATTGAAAGCAGGTAGAGATGTGGGTAAAGAAGATCTGAGAATTAATGGCGTAGAAATGTAATACAAGGTGATTGGTTGAACATGTTATATCCTGGGTAATGGGTCGTTGGGGAGCAGGAAGAAGACCTACGAGGAGGCTTGGGTCTGGGAAGCGGAGGGAGAAGACCACTGTATTTCATATTCCGGGTCTTCGAGGAGACCGTTCAAGTTGTTCACAAATTCATCGTCACGAGCTGAAGATGCGTCTTGCATCCAGAACTAAAAATCAAGTTTATTGAGAATCAATTCAGTAAGTTGTTGGTACGCACAAAATCTCTCCGGTTTGAAGAAGAAAACTTGAGTACGTAGACTCGCCCAGCCGATTGCGTCACCTTAGCAAAGCTAGCATCGGAAGGAACCAAGATCAAGTCCTGAGAATCATAGTCAAGCACTCAGTTTTGCAGTGAATCATGTATTATTCGCCCAGACACACCTCCTCCATGTTTCCAGACTCCCTGTTCTTCCACTGAAAGTGTAACAACCCTTCATCGTCGTTGATCAGATAGATGGCACCCTTTGTAGGGGATGGCTCGACGAAATTGGAGCCTTCACGCCGAAATGCTCGCCCTGCTTTAAATGCGAGAAGGGTGTCGGGTTCTGACATTGTAGTTGGTGATGTAGTGTAGTAGACGGCCGAGATGACGCGTCAGATCAGCGCACAATTTGATTGGCTCTTGAATGATTTTACGTGAAAATAATTATTTCATCTAGGTAATTAACTCGCTCTTTCTAACGTAGTATCTCTGTAAAGAGATACGGCACATAAGTCTCTAATTATCATTGGATGCCCAGCCAACACAAAAGTGAGAGTATTCGGTCTCTCTTTTGAGTTCGTGGGGAGTCAGTCCGCGCATTGACCATCGACCAGAAGACTGGCCGCGACCCGTAGATATTGAAGTGCAGGCGAAAGGGTCAGATGACTATTGAAAGATTTCCGTAGAACGTATGACTGAATATTGTCCATTAAGGTATTGTTGAAACTCCGAGTATAAGCACCCAGCAGTCCTCATGTTGTGAATAATACAGATTACTGTGAGTTTATCTGACACAGCCTGTGCGTTGGTGGAAGGTCGGGCGAAGAGTCGTCTGAATTCTAATCCTCTTCATGACCAGCTGCATGTGTGTGTGTGTGAGAGAGAGAGAGAATTCAATATTTACCTACCACAACAAGCGAACTAGTACTGTGCTAGTTAGGGGTGCCTAAGATGTAGAGAACGTGACCAGCTACCAGTAATTCAATCTATTGTTCCCCTCAAATCTGAATATCGTGCTGCTCTTCAAATCTCCGAGCAATCATGTCATTCTCAGGCTTCATACCTGAAGAAGAAGAAGAAGAAGAAGAGTCAATTGGTTGGGGTGTGCTTTCTGCTTCCGTCCAAGAAACCGATCTGGTCAGCCAAGCTATCCGGAAAGAGAAAATCATCAAGTGCATTACCTCCCTTGTTCGCTCTTGCAATACGGACTCCATGCTTAACGTTACTATAGGGAAATAAAGGCGGGTCAAGAAGGTCTTCAAGGTCCGTTTTTCCACCACTACTCTTTCTTTATAGTCAACCACCGACCAACTTCTGTCCTTTCGCAATGTGGTTTACATTTTTTTACAGCCATGCTCGCGAAAGTACAAGCAGTGCAAAAGGATGTGGATAAACTTACGTCCAGCAATGAAATGTTGCAGATGTATATCGACAATTTGACTAAACAAATGGCTAAGCGGCGGTAGCCAACTGGTTTCTATGTCTTCATTACTTCCCTCCCACTTTTGCATCTCATTTATTCTCATTATATGTATGCATTTATACCCACAGGCGCTCTCATCTTTGCTTTCCTATAGATTTGTTGCTTTGATGTTCACTCTAGACTCCCTCCTTACATTTGGTGGTACAGATATATACGTATATAGATATCGAAGAGGACGAGGAGGAACGAAGTAATGTAGAAGAGAGAGATGATGAATAATCTATATCTAGAAAACGACCAGTGGGGCGATGTCACTGGCACACTAGTGACTCCTTCCTACAAGCCATTGGAGAATGATATCCCTATATTGGATTAATGAGGGTATCAACGATTTGAGAAATATGACATACAAGTTGTGTTGACTTTTCATTGAGCACTTAAGGATGGAATCAGCAGGTTAAGGCAGAATATGGGATCGATCTATCTTACTGAATAGCACTGCGTTTGAAGTACGTCGAAGTGTCCAAAAAGGAAAAAAAAAATTGAAACTCACTGATACCGGTCTATCGGTGATTTTGTCCAATTGCCTGACAACGTCGTATGAGTATCCAAGTAACAGAAAACAAAGAACGTAGAAGACAGACAAGCATTTGATGAGTTCTTTTACAGGAGCATGGCCTTCTATGTCATTTTTGTTTCCCAGCTGGGGAAAAGATAAGTGAACCACAATGAGATTTTCGAAGTGACTATACGATAACGACATACTACTAGTAGCGATACATCCCTAAGTGTAGGCTGTGATAATAATTGATGGAGTTCAAAGCGCGCCGAATTAAATTTCTCTGGCTGAGGAAAAAGGAAGAATTTGAGAATGTAGAGCAGGAAGTAATAGTAGTGTGTTGCTTACATCCACTGAATCTACCACAAATCTATGTATCAAGTCGCACAGCATCAGTGAAAGATTCCGCGAACGATAAGTGGAAAAGGGGGCATTACACAATCGCGTCCACACCGTTACAGTATCGCTCCCACATGGACCGAAATCGAGGCTGACCTAGAGGACAAAAAGGAAAAGAAGAAGAAGACGGGAGCAAAGTAAGCATCAAAGGGTAGTCGAATAAAAGACCATAAACCGAGGACAGGAGATGGGAAGCGCACCAGCGACATCCCAGATTTTCATCGTCACATTCCCTTTTCTTACTTTTCGAAAGTTGAAGGCAACAGTTGGTACCACATCTTCACTCCACTGTCAAAATGAAGATTTCAAGAGCAACCATAAAAGATTCATGAGGGCCATCAACATTCTAGCCTCAAGATAAAGTTGACCGCACTTGTCCAGAAGTAATCACATTGACGAAAGAGGTTTTTCCCGATGCCTAGAGAAAACCAGAAATGATTCCCGTTAAAAAAAGGGAAATTTTTGAAGAACAGAAAACTGTAAATGAGGTACTTGAAGTCCAACAACGGCTATCTCAGCCTGTTTGGAGAAGAACAACCTGTATGTACTATGACTCCCAGGCGATTCTCACTCCGGGCCAAATGACACGCACCCAGAAATCCATTGAATCACTGATGCGAAGAAACCAGCCATAACGAAGGGGGAGGTTGGTGACTCGATGACGATGGTAAATGAACCTTGTTGGGCCATCACCGATCAAAAGCGGAGCATTCCTTTCTCGGTAAATCTACTCTCAAAGTTTTTTGACTACTTTTCTATCTTGCATTGCCTATTTTGCAATATCTTTGTCCCCCTGCCCCAGTCTCTGCTAGGTTTATAGGCGGAGTAAGCCATGAAGCATGTCTTCACCGCGACTTCACGTTATTTGACAGCTAATGGACCACATACAATTCGTCAATTCTCGACGCGTACACTTCTCAATGCACATTGGGAAGAATTTAGTCAAGTAATGTCTAAACCATCTTCGCTTGACGAGGCTCCCCAGGATCAAGTCAAGGTCACAAGTGGCGAAGGGAAAGAGCGCCCTATATTGCTACACCAACAACAACCAAGACTCGTTTCGAACTCTTCTTCTTCGAGTGAAGAGATATCGAAAAAAAGGGGAAAATCCATCGCTCTCAATGCAGTGGCGCCCTCTGGAACACGTAAACAACCTGCAAATTCCGACCCGTCGTCTGCAAAGGCAACGGGAGTCTCTGCTCCTCCACCTCCACCTAATGAAGCGCCGCAGGAGGAAGCTGTCGGGGAAGCCAGTTTTCAAACATTTATTCAATCTCAGTTGAAACAAGTTTCAGAGAACACTCCTGAGCGAGACATGACTGATGTCGTCGCGCCTTCAACCGAAGTCAATGGCACTATGCCACGGAGGAAAAAATCGAAACCGGCGGTTCCAAGACTTCTTCGACGACTTTCTCCAATTCGTCGAAGTCTCTTACGAAGCGAACTAGAAATTATCGCTAAGAAATTAGAACATGGGATTCGTGTAAGGCGTTGGGAACTTGACAAGTATCTCAAATACCTTGAAGCTGGTGTTAACCAATATTGGGAGCCACAGGGTTACGACGATAAGACTCGTGCTCAATCGTCAAAACAGCAGAGGGAGCTAACACGAAGGTTCGAAGCGGCTCTCGAACAACTTGAACAATATCATCAAGTCGCATCCAGCATTTCTCCGTCTTCTCGAGCTTTATTGAAAAGATTGAAGAAGGCGAAGAAGCGTAATTTCTATCTTGTGAACAATTCCGTTGATGACGAAAAGTCACAGCATGGAGAGGAGAGTACGTTGAAGAGTTTCCCCCGTGTGCATTGACTATGCTTGGTCTAATCTGTGATTTTGCAGTAGCTTTAGGGCCTCTAACAAGATCTGATGCAAAAGAAAAGGGTCAGGAAGAAACGGGGGGACAAGAAGGAAGTGGATGGGCGATCACACAGATGGATCCGTCGCTAAATTTTTCCTACACGCTTGAACGATCTCCATTGAGTTACTCGAAAAAAGTCGAAGGAGTAATTGAACCTGACAGTATCCAAAACATTCTTCAAGGTATATTATTAATTCGCGTCTCTCTTTCGGCTAATAAATTTTGTGGTTTAGATGTTAAACCTCCTTTAGAGCAACTACCTATTGCGCAATTACAACATAATCTTGAGCGAGTACTTTTCAAGTAAGATTTTATTTTATTTTATTTTATTTTATTAACGGATGCTGTGCATCATCAGTCCTGGCGTACATTGGTTGCAAGACCCACGTTCTCGAGTCTACAACTATTCTCCATACCTCAAAGAGATTCCTTCCGTAAACGATTTTGCGTTCGATCAAGTGGAACCTTTCCTACCTCCCTCATCAGACCCAGATATCCCCGTCCTCATGCATGAACATGACAAGAGATTTTCTGGCTCGACCTCATCGCTTTCAGGAATGATGTGTCATCTATATTTCTTGATTTCCGGGGACAAGAGAGTGAATACTTCAACGTTTAGTAGATACTTCAAAGATGCTAAGGGAAGTTTTACGTCGGGACAAAGAATGCCGACTTCGGTCCTATTTAAATGGAAGAAGGATAATACTGAGGGGGGCAAAGGGAGATATTGTATAAATGGGAGTGGAAGTAATGATGGGGGTAAAAACATACTAACTTGGATGGTAAGTGAGGATAACTGTTGGGGTGAAAATTGTGACTGATCCTGCAGATAGGGAATGATGTTGGAAAGATTTCTGACGATGCCAAAAGAGATGTTTGATATGTATTTGAGGTCGAAACCTAAACTACCGCTTCCAGAGAGGAATGGCAAGAGAGATGCGTTTAGGTTTACCAAGGTCAGTTGCCTGCGAGTGTGAAAAACCTGGGACTCAGTAATAATAAATGATATTTAGACGAATAATTTCATCATGCGCTCACAGCTTGATTGTCATGATCCGCGGTTACCCGGAAGCGGTGTGTTCGACATCAAAACGCGTGCTTGTATGCCTATCCGAATTGATCTATTCAACTTTGAAGAAAATTCTGGATATCTGATTCGCAGTCAGCACGGAAAATACGAAAGTTTTGAGAGAGAGTATTTCGACCTTGTTCGGTCTGCGTTCTTGAAGTACCAGTATGTGAATGACTTGGATTCTATTGAAGGGTATATATTGACGTGGTTGGTTGCAAGAGCCCAGGTTCGGATAGGGGGTATGGATGGGGTGATCGTGGCGTACCATAACACGAAGCAGATATTTGGGTTTCAGTACATCTCTTTGGACGAGATGGATGCAAGATTATTTGGAGGTGGGCAAGGGGTTGGGGACAGGATGTTTAAGGTGTGTGTGCGTATGTTGGAAAACGTAGCAGAAGAAGTGGTTAGGTGTTTTCCGGAACAGGTGGGTAGATTTTTGATTTTTCGTTGCAAGTTGGCGTGACGAGGTGTGTGCAGGATGTGAGAGCCACGTTTGAAACGTTGGCAGAGTCCGGAGTAATGAGTGTATTTGTGGAGCCCGTGGATGAGACGGTCGCGGAAACGGAGAGGCCGATGAAGCTGTTGGAAGTGGAGGCACTTAGCTGGTTGGATGGTGAACTGGCGAAGCCATGGGAGGGGTTCGTGGACATGGAGAAGAAATGTGAGTATTTTTTTCGTGTCGAATTGACATGTAGTGCTGATTCAACTGGATAAAAGGGAGCGTAAGGTGGAGCATACTCCAGTCGAGCAAGGAGACCAGTGAGGTGCGGCAGATGTATTGTGCAGCGAAACATCGGCAATTCCGAGCATGGGCTATGCCGACAGGAGTGGATCCTGACGACCTACAGGAGTGGTATGAGAATTTGAATTTTGGGCAGCAGAAGGAGGGATTGTCGACATTTAACCCGGAGAAATTCCTTCCAGAGCCACACCCAGTAGTGCAGATGCTGCGGCAGATGGCACGGGACGGGCGGCGGGACAGCGAGCGGATGATGATGGAGGAGATGGCGAGGCCGCAGTATGTGGTGAAATAGATGGTGAAATAGAATAGAGCGCTATAATAAGGTATGATATAAAATAGATTACGTGATCAGACCTGTACCCAACCAACGATGACCTCGTATCTGAGTTCCATGTTCACTGGGCTGTCGCTGTCGCGGACAAACACTCGGGAGAGCGTCGACGACGACGACGGCGGTGAGCGCGGGCGGGATCTTTCGCGCCGCTCCCGAGCACGCTCCCAGTCGCCCTTTCTCTTCCGCAGACCCCGCCACCGCGACCCTCCCGCCATCCCGCCTCTTCCTCTTGCCCACTCAGAAACTGACCTCTCCGACGCCCCCTCCGTCCATCCACGCAACGCCTTCACTGACTATCCAGACTCGGGAGACGAGACTGCTGACTACTCCGACGACGACGACGACCCCTGCGATCCTCTCACAGAACGCAACACCGAGCAGAATTCATTCATCGTCCCCCTCCCCGCCCAAGACAGCCCATGCACCATTGACGAGGCAGAGCCAGACCCCTTGGGCGAGGGTGTCAATGTCGTTGTGCCCCCCGAACCTTACTTTGAATCTACTCTCAACCCGGCTGCTCGCAGCAAACGCAATCCTCGTCGTCGCAAGTCCGTCAAGTCCCACGATCCTCTCCCCCACCACACCTCCCGTCCTCTGTTTGAGAGAGATCGCGCTACTATTACCGTTACCCAGGGCGATCCTGCCGCCAAATTAGGTCAGAGAAGGAAACGCAAGTACATCGTTGCCAGTGATCTCAGTGAGGAGAGTCGCTATGCAATGGAATGGGGCATCGGAACCGTCTTGCGAGATGGTGATGACATGTTCGTCGTCACTGTTGTCGAGAACGAGAGCAAAAGTGGGTTCTTGCTAATTCTCGCGTCATCCTTACCCTGATTTTTAAAAAATCTTTGTTCTTTTCAGTTGACCCTGATATTCCAAATCCAACCGATCGAACGACCAAACTAAGAAGCCAGCAAGAGGTGGTCCTACCTTTTTCTTTTCCTTTCCACAGAAAATCTGAACACGTTCCATAGCGTCAAGGCTTGGCGTACATTCTTGTGCGCCAAGTAACGAGTTTCCTCCAGCGCACACGCCTTCATGTCACTGTCGCATGTCAGGCCTGGCATGCAAAGAATGCCCGACACATGCTCCTGGGTAAAGCTCCTATTCCACTTGCCTACATCCGTGTTCAATGTCAGTCTCTCTCCCATAGATATCGTCGATTATATGAACCCCCAGATGTTGATTGTGGGCTCTCGTGGGTTGGGCCAGTTGAATGGGTAGTGACAAGTTTACAGCACACCCACACATGCAAGTTTACTTAATCTTCCTTTTTTCCCCCCAGTATTCTACTCGGATCGACTTCGCATTATCTCATCCAAGTGGAGTATCCGCCGTTATCGTTATCATTACTACCACTGTCACTAATCACTATTCATATTTATAGAAATGCTCCGTCCCAGTCATGGTCGCACGTCGTCGTCTGAAACGACCACCGAAACGTTATGCCCATCTAAGCAGTCAACGTCAACATGTCAAACTATCCGAAGCAGGCATTGATCGTGTTGCAGCCAAGGTGGATCAAGATGTCAAGGTAATGCGTGATGAAATGCAAAAAGAGGATAGTAGAAGGGATGGTGGTCCTGGAAGTAGAGAAGATAAGCTTGTCATGCATAGGGGTCTACCCACGGTTGGAGATGATGAGTTGGAAGATGAGATTGTGGAAGAAGGAGAAGAGGGAGAAGGAGATGGTAGTGTCGAAGGAGACGGTAGTTTGGATTCTGCGAATCTGAGTTTGGTCAAGCGAGATGTGCAGGTCACCGAGTGACGGTTTCTTCTGTCGCTGTTTTGTTGTTTTTGTTTTTACTTGTGTTCAGATTCCCTACTATGAGTTATGTTTAATAATCGCTTAGATCTTTGTATGATTCACAATAGACTGGATTTATCAGGGGTACCGAATCGCTTCTCAGTGCGGCAAAATGCTCTACCGCTTACTTAAACTCTTGGGAGAACTTGTTCGGTATCCTTTAGAGTGAAAGGAACCGCGCGATGATTGGGAAGGAAGAGTGACTCGAGGGGCGGGTATACTTATTCCCTATGGACATACTTGAGAGGTGATATTTTCACATGAATACACATTAGCAGCTTGGCTATTATTAAAGGTTGGATGAAGGAGAACCATCTCCAAACAACTCTTTGAGGAACGCATCATTGTCGGGTGGGCGTCCAAGGAATTTCTGGGAGAAACAAAACACAATCAGTCAATCAAGTTATCATCAGCAGCGATTACAAACCTTGAGCGAATCCATTTCGTCGCGACTGCCACCAGGAAGAAGAATCTCTTTGCGGTAGAGGTTTCCGCGACCAGGATCAAGAGGATCTGCTTTGAAAATAGTAGCTACATATACGTGCATCAGGAGGCGATAGAGAGAGAAGGAAGTATGGGAACTGGTCATACCATACATATCTGCAGCAAAAACGAGGGAATAGGTGTACCCATAATAGCCAGCATCGTATCCACCTGTGATATGGCCAAAGGTGCCTTGGCCAGGCGTAGCCACTTTGTATTTGACAAGCGAAATTTGTTCCCTCATGTCATTCCACAGTTTTGTATAGTCAGTTTTCTCTGGACAAAAATCCAGTGCATCAGAGCAAGAACAAGAAAACAAGTAAAACAGACCTTGATCCGTATGTACTTTATAATCAAACTTGGCAAAGAACAACTGCCTCAAGTAAAACAGTCCCACATTCACATACCGACTCTTGATGATCTTCTCAATCAACTCCTTACTAAGCGGCGCTTTCTTCTCATAATGACTACTCATCTTCTCCAAAACATGAGGTTCCCAGCACCAACTCTCCAGCATTTGAGAAGGAGCTTCAACAAAATCGCGAGCGACGGATGTCCCATGGAATCGTGAGTATTGAGTACGGGACAATAGACCATGGAAGACATGTCCCATTTCGTGGAAAAATGTCACAACGTCGTCATGTCGCATGAGTGCAGGTTTCTCGGGCGTAGGTTTGGCGAGATTGGCTACCATAGCAGTAGTTGGGTAACTGCGTTTCCCAGAGGGCAATTCGTAACCTGGAAGGAGGGGCCAGACTGCAGCATGAGAGTACTTTGAATCTGTCGAGAATCAGGCATTAGTCTAGTAAGAGACTTATTAGATCAATGCATACCACGAGGGAAGAGGTCAAGGTAGCAGTAACCCACAAATCCAGATTCATCTTTGGCATCTTTCTCCCAAACAGCGAACTTCTGAACATCAGGATGCCATGTCGATGTCTCAATCTCAACAAACTTGACACCGAGCAGATCTTGGTAGATTTGTAAGATTGCAGGAACTACCACGGATACAGGGAAGTACTCTTTCACGAGAGAATCATCGAGATCTAGAGTCTCCTCGATGAATTTTCTATCGTAATAGCGGTAATCCCAGATGTAGAAGTTGCCATCAAAGGGGAATCCTTTTTCCTTGTGTTCTTTCTCTTTCATAGCAAGAAGTGTCGCTAGGTCTTTTTCGCCTACTGGTCGGAGTTTACTCTCAAGGTCACCCAGGAACTAGAGGAATGGCTGAAGCCATGTGACAAATATGGAAAAAGGGGCAACACACTTGTTTGATACCGTCACCAGATTTGATCATCTTTACTTCAGTAACATAGTCCGCCCAAGTATTGTATTTAAGGAGCTTGGCGATCTCACGACGGAACTCAAGAGCCTTATCGAGCAAGTCCACATTGATAGAAAGTCGAGATTCAAACCCTTCGAGAGCACGTTGACGAACGACTGGACTCTCGGCGTATTTGAACTGCAAGAAAAAGTATTGCCCTCAGATTTGACATGTTTGTTAGGGGTATCACCGATACCACACTCACGAGAGGGAAGATATCAGGAGTCTTGTAAGTGACATCGTAAACATCCTTGCCGTCCTCCGTGCGCTTGCTATATCCGGAAACAACATCAGAGGGAACGCCCTTGAGCTCTTCAAGTGTGAAGGTAATGACGCCCTAAAGGCACAGCAATAAAAAGGTGAAGGTTGAGGAAGATTATTGTAGCATACATTCTCTTCATTGAAGTTTTTCTATGGTTGGAATTCAGTACAGAATTCAAATACACCAGAGGATCGCACGCACGCTGAAGTCGAGACAAGCCTTGGACAGATCCTTCTGGAGCTCCTTCAACTTTGTCTGATCGGCTTCACTGAGGGCAAGACCAGCACGAGTACCATCAAGAATCTAGACCGACATGATTATCAACTACGTGTGTTCATGGGAACACTTACCATCTTGTCAGCTAGTCTCTGTTGTTCCGCACTCAATCTAACCCACTCTCCACTCTTCTTCAGATTCTCCTTAGCAGCTACCTTGGCCTTGTACACATCCAGTCTCATTGACGACTCGACATTATAGTTTCTCACGAGCGCCTCTGCTTCATTGGATGCATCTCGCAGTTCTTTCGAGGTGGATACGTTTTGATAGAATGCAAGAGGCTCAACGACGGTGTCTATATCAGTTTCTGCGTATGCAAGCGCAGTCTACAATCGGGTTATGATTGATGGCTATGCTGTGAAACCATGAACTTACAAAAACCTGATGAAAACAGTCAGAACGAAGATCAAAAGATTAAAAGAGTAGAAGATACAGAATCGAAGTTGCAGTCCTTGGGGTCAAGAGCACCGATTTTGTCCAGGAGTGTACGGTCTGCATCGATAGTCTTCTGGGTCAGACGAGTGATATCCTCTGGTGAGTGATTCCAGTCAATTGGTTTCTGCGGAGGGACAAGAGTCATGTCGCCTGGAGATGAGGAAAATGCGTTTGAGAAGATGGCAGCTTGAGCTAGAACAGCAGAAGAACGGAAGGACCTGGAGGAGACAAGGAAGGAATAGAGAGATTTTCTGATATGAGGTTTTCTGATATGAGGTTTTCTGATATGTCTGATATGTGCAACGTGACTTGATATCGATTTCAGGCTTCGAGGCAGAGCCTGGGCCAGCTGCAACGCCATCCTTGTCGCGTGCCAACAGTCTATGTTTGTTCAACAAACACTGCGTAATTACATCTACTCAGAAATACACCATTTAGTAGTTATTGCCCGACCCCGTCAGCTTTGCCTGCCGTTCAAGGGCTTGCGGCGCATCTAGTGCAGGCATGATTATCTCAACCAACTGGATCTTGTTTGCAGCTCTGAATGTGGGCTCGTTCAAAAGTTGGTCAAGTTCTACGCGATTTCTGATCGAGTACGACTCGTGCTCCGTCTCCAAGCCCCCTCCGAACGTTTGAAGGATGCTGGTCCAATTCCAGTTGTTGACGTCGTTGTATTTCCTGTGATTCCTCATCAACGAAAAAAGCCCATACCCATACTCAAACTAAATCCAATTACACACCTGCTCTTTCCATGGATGCAACGTTCAATAGTGTAACCGCTGTTATTGATAACAAAGATGATTGGCTTCAACCCATGGTGCATCATGGGCGAAAGTTCTTGCACAGTTAATTGCCTACGACCAAGTGAGCAATTTGCGCAACGGCAGCGTGGACACTCACAAGCTTCCCTCACCAACAAACAAAATGACTCGCTTCTTGCCAACCTCACGAGCCGCAAATGCAGCGCCGAGAGTAGCACCCACAGACCAACCAATACTTCCCCAAAGAATCTGACTGATTAACTTGGCTCCGTGAGGCAACGGAATGTCAAGGATGCCAAAATTTGCAGTGCCAGTTTCGGTTACAATAACGTCTTGAGGCTCGAAAAACTGCCCAACACGAGGCCATAGATATCCATGACTGATTGTCGGTTCATCATTATCTTGACCTTTAGGGGTGATGCTACTGAAAGGATCGACAGGGATGCCGCTGACATGAGGATACCAATGCTGCAGGCGCTCAGTCAATTTTGGAAGCAATTGTTTCATCCCAATACCCTCGAAAAGTCCATATTGAACTCGTGTATTATTGGAATGCAACTACACAGACTATGAGCTCCTTCAAATACCAAGATATTCAGGACTCACCTCAATGTGGCGTCCGGTGGGGATATTATATGAGAAGTTCCCCGTGTTAAAGTCCGACTGAAGGGACCCAATGGACATGACCAACTTCGTCGACTCGACGCGCTCTTTGACAAGAGGATGCGTGATGGTCCCGATGTAAATCTGAAATCCAACGTCAGTATATAGCCTATCCAGAGGAGGTATACTAATACTCACACCACCATACCGACTATAACTCTCATCAACGGCGGTCTTACCCATAGGTGTCGAATAGACGGGGAATCCAGTTCGCTCTAAGAATGTTTTGACCTCTTCTTGGACACCGAAACGAATGACACAAGCATCAACAAGAATAACCATATTACCTTCCGCTTCTTCAACGCGTTTCTGAATGAGATCAAGTACATATTCCTCTGTCTGTAGATCGTTCATCGCTGGCTGACGAGTCAAAGGAATCTTAAGGCGCTCTCCACAAATTTCTTGGTGCACCATATCTGTTGGGAGTGTCATGTAAACAGGCCTAGCCTAAGAAATGAAGCGCTTAATTGGGAGAAGAATCGAGTTAGCGCACCCTTGTAATACATTCTACGAGTGCATAGTCGATCTGACTCGCAGCCTCGTTCTTGTTGAGAATTTGAATCTGAGAGACAGTGAACTGCTTGGAGGCAATCGTATATGCGTCGTATCTTTCAAAGATGAGCGCCAGGCTTATTTTTCTGGACAACGCAAAATCACCTGCCGTCTCCAAGTGTATGATGAAGAATGGGTCGATTCTTCTGCTGAGCGGTGCTAGGGACGCCAACAAGGTGAAGAACAGGGACCATCTCAGAAAACGCTGAATGTATTCGTCAGTATGGGTTCGAGACATTCAAAAGCCTGCCTTGCCTCCTGCGATACCATTCATCGCAGACAATTCGCCGACACCAAACCTAAAGCATACTTAGAACGAATATTGCACTCATCGAAGAATTGGAGTACATACGTAGTCACAAGAACGCCAAGAGAGCATTGTTTCACCCGGGCATACCCATCGGCAGCATATGCGGCATTCAATTCATTGCTGCAAAGCAATAAAAACATGCTACCTTGAGCCTCAGTATTGACTGACTCACCAGTTGCCTACCCAGTCGATTAAAGAGTGGTCCTCGATCAGATCCAGAAAACCCAAGTTGAAGTCGCCCGGCAGACCAAAAATTTTCTGAGATAATGTTCAGCCTCAGATGCTCTTTATCTTGCAACACCGAGGAATATTACCGTAACATCCAACTGGGCCAACCGTGTTAAAATATAATCCCCAATTGCGATACTGTCCACAGCGCCATACGCCTCTTGAAAACCCGCCAACTTCAATTTCAGTCTATCAACTTCGCCTTTCAGAGCGGTTACTACTCCTTTCTGCGTCATTCAGAATTTTGAAAGTAGCGACAGAACGAGAATGGAAGAGAGAAAAGTGAAGATACAGCCTGTGGAGTGCCAGTTTCATGGTCACAGTCTGAGACATGTAGCAGTGATAGAGGGAGATGATGCTCGAGATATCCACTCTTGACGGCAGCCATGACATAAGTATAATTGGTTTCGTGGTATCCATAGCGGTCTCGGTGAGGAACAGCATCTGCAAGTTAATTATAGAGAAGATTTTCCTGGCCTCTTCTGACACGGATATTGTTGTGAATATGGACTATACATTTTCACCTCTACATTTTATTATAATTTATTATTGACTTTAGAGACAATTAAGTAGTGTATTGATTTTCGATGCTGTAGACAATTAGATGAAAAATAAAAAAACAAAAGGAAATCAATTTATCATGACAGAACAAAGGAAAGCTCTTGGAAAAAAGTTTAGGTCATTGCTTCTTTCTCTCTTACCACTATCTTGTATGGTAGTGCCCAAAAGGGAAATAGTGAATACACTATATCCTACTACAACTAGAGAACGTCAACCCAATGGTCTAAAACAACTTCAATATGGACATGGACATTGATACACCAAGGGGAGGGTTGGCTTCATCCAGCATTAACAGTTCTAGGGTGTCATCAGCATACTCAAACATCTCTTCTGTCTCTTATCATGAAAGGATGGAAATCCCAAACAACAAACTAACCTGGAATGAAGAGGTTGCAATCAGCAAGAAGGAGAATTTCTCACTATCATATGCTACTCCCAAGGTAGGGGAGAAAGAGACAGCTAACAAGGTAATAGACCATAATCCCAGGAATAGGGAATGACATGTAAACAACAAGGTTTCTACTTTGAACAACATGTGCAACTTACAAGGTGAGGGTACAGTCTTTAATAACCCTAATACAAGTATGCTTAGAGGCATTGAAACATCTTCAATCCCTTATGAGGACAATAGTTCTGTGGAATCTAACACTTAGGATGGAAAAGCCCATTTTATTTCAATTTTTGGAACCATAGACTTTCTGAACATCGATGCCAAGAACTTTTATAAATGGCTAATTTCATTAGTAACAAAAAGTTACATAAGGACAAGAAAATTATCACAAATGAGCTACTCACTGGTTGTGATACTTGAACTTAATAGTATTTCAGAGGTTTAGTATAAGGAGATAATGATGATAGATATATCAACAAGAATAATTGATGTTGTTAAGTTTGAGGTCTAATTCTCAGATACAGAGATATATATACAAAAAAGTGATAGTTCATGTGCAAGCTGTTTATCACATGATCAAAACTCATACCTGATGGGAGCTGTCATCTGTCATAGCAGCTGTCAGGCTAATTTTAGAAAATAACTAATTATATCACTATATTAATATGCTTGTATCTATATGAATACTTATTGCTATGTAATATACTATATATCATCAGAAACAGTTTAATGAGCACTTTTCAATGCAAGTTTGATTGTGCAAATCTGTCTAGCTATTCATGAGATATCAGTAAACAAAGCTTTTATAGTTACTGATGGCCTGATATCTCAGTTGTTTGTTATTGCTTTTGTATATTCCATATATGTGTAAATAGCCCTTGTTTGAAGCTTTCCAGTGTAACTTAGTTTGTAAAAATCGGTCTACTGGTTATAGAGATACAAGCTGAATAAAGTTTGTAACAGAAATCTTACAACTTAATAGATTTGGCCAAGCTGCCTGGTGTTTTATTTTGTCTATCTATAAAGCAAGATGGGACATACTAAAGACTGATAATAATAACAGAATATTTAGACAAAATGTTATATTAAAATTTACCCTCAAGACTAATACTAAAACTAATAGCAAAGTCTATAAATCTAATAAAAAAGACAACTTGCTTAACAAAGAAAAGCATATGGAAGTCATTAGAGTTTCTCTTTCTATTCCACTAAGATCTTCTAAAGAAACATTGAAAAAAATTAAAATTTCATAAGAAAAAAGATATCAAATTAAGAGATACTGCCAACTCTAATAATAGATGGTCATATGCTCAAGCATTGACTCTGAAAGTTAACAAGATTTTAAAATTCAAGGAGAACTTTTCTAACTTGTCTAATAAAAAGATCAAAAGTATCTACAATACAATCAATGACTAGGTAAAACCTAGAATTAATATAACTATTAAAGGACTCTCTTATAGGCAAATTATCATTTCTATGGATAGTAACAACAAAGTGAATTTCATGGCTTTATCTAATTCACATATCACTAACTTAAATAGAGTGCTTAAGAATATCAAATCTGATGTTAGGGCAGACTTCATATGAATAGAACAACATAGGGTTGTGATTACCACAAATACAATCATGTTACCATCAGATTTACAGACAATTGAACAATACATAAAAAATGTCAATAATATAAACTCTAATAACATGTTGACTTCTCATCTTCTACAATCAAAACACTATTTAAAAATAATAGATATTTCTTATCTAATAGAAAACACTAACACATCTATTAATTCTAGTGTGATTGAGACAATCTTAAAGAATACATATTTCTTTAATAACATATCTTTAGCTTCTAAACTGAGGATTATCAAAGTATCACTAAAATCTGATATAGCTATTATATGGGTTGACATCTGGGATTCCCAAAGTGATACATCAGCAAAGACTCTTATTAACCATTGCTTTAATGTAGAAAGCCACATTATTACTGTTCATGATACTAATGCAAACTCTGAAGTTCCTCAGTGCAAAAATTGCTAGAAATGGGAACACATAACCTTTGCTTGCCATATTCAAGGTTTAAGATATATAAAGTGTAATAGCCCATATAAGACCAAATATCATTGCCACTTTGCCTAGTGTTACAAGATGAACTTCAAGACTAACTCTCTATGTCTCAAAATAAAGCAAGGAGAACTAATGTTCTCATACATTCAAATGTTTGAATTGTAAAGGAGAACATCATGCTGATTTGAATATCTACCCATTCTGGAAGCACCACTTCAACAAGAAATAGCATACAAAAAAATATCAAAAGGTTCAGGAAACCAAGAAACAATCAATTTGCTCAGCTATGAATGATGCCTAAGTATGATTATTAAAAATCTCAAGATATTTTCACAAAATGTTCAAAAGAACAGAGTTCTTACTAACTTAATACTTGAAATCCAAAAAAATTTCAATATTATTTTTGTTTAAGAACATTCTTGATCATTTATACATGTCATTCCAAGTTCTATTAGCAAAGAGAGTGATAAAGTTGTAAGTGTTCCAAACCATCCAAACTGGATTACCTTTTTTAGATCAAATTCTAGAGAGCATAACCATCTGAGAGACATTTCTTACATTAACATTCATTTAATCTCTATACAGTTTTCTTTATAAAAAGATGTTTTTAACTACAAAAACATTTGCTGTTTTTTCTTTTTCAATAATGAATCTATCTTTTTCATGATTAACATTTATTCTAATGATAACCAATTAGCTTTAAAATATCTCAAAAATACTGAAGCTAACATTCACAATATTCTAATTGTAGCTAGTAACTTCAATATTAGAGACAGTGATTGGAACTCTTCATATTCTTTCTATTCTTCTTATAGTAACATTCTTTTTAAGATTATGAACTCTTTTAATCTTTCTCTATCTTTATCTATTCAACAGGTACTTACTCAATATTCAGACAATGAAAACAACTCAAACTTGGTTATCAATCTATTCTTCTTACAATCAAATTCAACCAAGCTCAACAATCACAAAATTTACCTGTAACTTCATTTCCCCTCTGATCACACTCCACTCACTATTGATATCATCATTGATAAGGAATTTATTTAGGTCAAATGACATACTATTGTAAAAAATAGCAAAGAAGAAGCAAATTTCACATTGGATCTCATCAAAGATTTCAAAAATATTGATATCTCAAATATTCCTGACAAAGATGCTCTCAAACAAATAGTTCAAGAATACACAGACTTATCAGATTCTACTTGGTTTAAATACTTACATCTGGTAAATATAATGAAATAGTCTAAAGATTGGTAGAATGAGGACTGTCAAGCAAAACTCACAACTTACAGGTCATCCAAGAGAGTTGAGGAATGTAAAAACTTCAAAAAAATAGTAAAGACAACAAAACACATTTTCTTTGATGAGAAGATTCAAGAAATTGTATCAAAAAATTAAAGGCCCTGGAATCTAATGAATTAGATCAAAAAATATAAACTATCAGCCATAGAAGCAATATAATATAATAAACAACCTTGTATTGAGATTGAAGATTTCTAGCATACACTGTATCAAATATTTAATTCAGTGTAAAATTGTCAAGTGAACACATCATTGCTAGATGAAATTCCAACCAAACTATCATTATCATAAAGTCCCTTTTTAAGAAAAGAATTCATGAGTACTATTGACAAGTACAGTAATTCATCTGCTCTAGGCTCTGATAGAATTACATCAACTTAGAACATTAGCCAACTCATTTCAAGTTGTCTTCATCTATCATTATTTCTAAGCCTAATAAAGCTTTCTATAACTCCCTCAAATCTTTCTGCCCCATTGTTCTTTTAAATACACTGGGAAAACTAATTAAGAAAGTCATTGGTGAATACTTACAATTCCTCTCAATAGCAAACAATTTCATTTATCTGAACCAACTTGGAGGACTCAGATAACAATTGTTGATGAATGTGAGAGTGTTTTCTTACTCATTTTATTTGCTTTAAATAGATTAAGAAGCTTCAAACAAGTACATTAGCATTTGACATTGCTCAATTACCAGATGTTACTTCTGATCTTAAATAAAGAAGATTTTCATTTTAAAGTATTTATCTTCTTTTCTGACTATCTAGTGGACAGAAAAACATATTATTTATGGAACAGTTTCTCTTCTCCATTTTTCAATGCAGATGTAGGTATAAATCAAGGATCTGTCCTATCTCTGATTTTATCTGTTCTCTTTATTGCTCCAATTTTCTACATTTTCAAAAAAAGAATAAATAATTTAAAAATTCCTGTATTATTTCTTTTGTTTGTAGATGATGGACTTTTTATTTCTCAGGAGAAATCTTTTAATAAAATGAATGCTCATCTTTTTTGTAGCTACAATATCATCTCTTCTTTATTAGAACAATTTAAACTCATAATAGAATATAGAAAAACTGAAGTTTTTCATTTTTCTAGATTGCATGGTCTCTTCAACCCTTCTTTACTAGATTTCAGTTACATTGGAGGCTCTATCCTTTGCCCCAAAGATTCATGAAAATATCTAAGGTTTATTTTTGACAGAAAACTTACTTTTCATCAATATATCAAATTTTATGCCAACAAAGCTCTGTCTACTGTCAAGTGTATGAAGATGCTTGGAAATTCAATATATAGACTTCTTTCCTATCAAAAACATCTTCTTTACAGAACATATATCTTCTTAATCACTCTTTATAGCTTTTTTTCTATGGCATTACATTAAAACACCATTATCTTATCCACTTAATGAGCTCAACAAATTACAATAAAGTGCTGCACTATGGATTCTTGATGTATTTCACATCTCACTGACTATGGAAATTGAGGCTATTACTGGTCTAATTCCAATTCACTTACATCTTCACAAATTGAGTGGTCAATACCAATTATACATGTCTACAC
>Ga0157368_1000403_pt1 | contig 20383 bp, 20 predicted proteins | sample AttbisABBM3_FD_113146 | JGI IMG/M metagenome (GOLD analysis project Ga0157368, IMG submission 113146) | Fungus gardens microbial communities from leaf cutter ant in Botucatu, State of São Paulo, Brazil - Atta bisphaerica ABBM3 | ecosystem: Host-associated > Fungi > Mycelium > Unclassified ...
CTTTCGCGTGACAGGCGAACGTCCTAACCAACTAGACCATGCGACCAATGGACGTTACAGGGATCGAACCTGTGACCCCCTGCTTGTAAGGCAGGTGCTCTCCCAGCTGAGCTAAACGTCCATTATGTTTTGTGTTTTGCGTTATTCCCTCGCTCAACAACAAAAATTATTATACATACATAAAAACACCTTTGCAACCCTTTTTTACAAATTAAATGCACTTAATTTGTTAAAGACCTACTAACCATGTCAAAAACGTTGAAATATAGGCATTCATGCTTAAAAAACATTTTAAAATAAAATCATTTTGAGTTCTTTTTACCGCTTAAATGTTAAGCAAAATCTGTTTCATCTTAGAAAATTCCCGATTGAATTGCAACTACGCGTTATTTCCCTTATAATGAATATTCGTGGTAGAAATATCATCAATATATTTTGGTAGTGTAGCCAAGTGGTAAGGCCTCGGTCTGCAAAACCGATATCGCGGGTTCGACTCCCGTCACTACCTCTATAAGAAAAGACCCAATCGGAAGTGTCGCTCCGACTGGGTCTTTTCTTTTTTATTTATTCAATCAACGCGGTTTCCCACGCTTGCATAACATTTTTAGCTGCCCATTGACGTGATTTTGCCAATGCAGCTTGTGACATACGTTTCCATAGTGCTTCATCAGATAAAATTGCACTCACCCGGTTAGCAAGTGCCGTATAATCACCGTTAGCGACAATATACCCCTCTACACCGTCAGTAATTAACTCATGCGCACCATAATTTAAATCATACGTTACCACCGGTACACCAGCCCCCATTGCCTCCACTAAGTTCATCCCAAAGCCTTCAGCAATTGACGTTTGAACAATTACCTTAGCTTGCTGATAAACCTGTTGCAGATCGGTTCCAGTAATATAAGGACCAAAACGAACCTGCTGTTCTAATCCCAATTTTATGACTGTATCTTGTAATTGTTGTAAAAACTCAGGACTAGTTGCATAACCATGCAATAGCAAAGTTGCCTCAGGGATGCGCTTAATGATGGTTGCCAACGCCTCAATCGCCTGTTCAGGGCGCTTTTCTGGTGATAGACGCCCGACAAAGATAATTTCACCCGCATGACGCGGTAAGTCAATTGACTGATTATGCAACAAGACCGTATCAGGTATCACTTTAAACGTTCCTTGCGGATAGCGATAATGTAAATCATTTTGTTGCTGTATCGTTGGCACAAAAACAGCATCAAAGTCGGTCAATCGTTGCTCTAATAACGGTTGATAGACTGCATGCAGTGGTGCTGTACGTGGTTGGGTGGCCTCAGTAGTATGAATATCATGCAAGACTGCATACTTATGTGCTGCATATTGCACATCCGCCACCACATTATCCACCGTCCGTCGTTCTGAAAACATCGTTGAGTTGGGATTATCTAAACCAAGTTCATTCAAAAAAAACAAGAATAACTGATTTTGGCTATTAAAGCGCCAATCGTGCCCTTTATAACCCAATAGCTTCCACATGGTTGGATAACGATGACCATTAACATCCATATGGGTAATTTCTAAAACTGGTTCCCCAGCCAAATTAAGAAACTTTTGGACTGCTAACGTACCATCCGGATGAAAGTAGTCAATCGATGACTTAAAACCACGCCAATCAAAGTTTTCACGTACCGTTTGATGCCCCAAACGGTCATAATACATAATTTCATTAACTAAACCAACCGTAGCCGGCATCACATTAATCCGTGCTAATTGCCGACCCGCATAATCAATCGTGGCATAATTGGGGCCATGGCTATTCAGGTGATAATCGGCAAACGGCAATTGTGGCAATTCGTGCATTGATAACTTTTGGTACGTCACTGCCGTCGTTCCTTGAAAATAATCATACATATTCAAAACTTGCGCGGCTGTTAAGCCTAATTTCTCAGCATCCCGATACCAAAACCGATTATAATCACGGGTCACATACTGCGCTGACACACCCGATTGATTAAACAACCGTACGCGCCGTGCTTGGGCATGCTCCGTTCCCGAATTATAAGCAAAAATATTTTCACTAATAAAATAATGCATAGGCTCTCCTTATTCGTGATTATCTACCGGCGACGGCACACGCTGTGACCAGTTGGTTTGCGCATCGGCCAACAGTGCGGACCAAGCCGCCCAGACGGTGTCTGGTGCATAACGCTGCGCTGATTCATAAGCACCTGTACTATATTGCTGCGCTAATGCCGGATCCTGTAACACATTAATCATAGCTGCTGCCAAAGCCTCATAGTTACCATATGGCACCACGGCACCATTGACACCATCTTGAATAATTTCATTCGGTCCGTAATTAACATCATACGTAAAGCCAATCAACCCGTGTGAAATGGCCTCCATAATGGCTAAATTAAAGCCTTCCATGCGTGATGTTAAGCCGTACATCATCGCATCATTTTCCACCGCATCTAAGTCAGTGGTATATCCTTTGAAGGTCACAATTTGCTCTAAATGATGCGTTTCGATTAACGTTTGCACGTCACGTTGCGCTTTATAATTATCCGTTGGATCCGGATAGCCATACAAATCAAGCGTAACGGCTGGTATTTGCTCATGTACAATGGCAATTGCGCGCACTAAATCATCTAAGTGCTTTTCCCAAGCAATTCGGGCAAATACGACCATTTTACCAAATGTCCGTGCGGCTACCGGCACCCGTTGTGCATCCAGCAAGCGTGCTGGCACGACCCCAACTGGAATCGTAAACAGTGGCACATGTGGCTGCAAGCGTGCCTGAACATCCTTCATTTGCTTCTGTGTTGCACCAATGATGGCATCGTAGGCATTAATATTATGCAACGCATACTCATAGTGATTATTAAAGCCAGCCGTCATGGGTTGTTGGGCATCCATTGTGTGAGCATTATGCAAATGCAACGCCACATAAGCTGGACGGTCTAATTGCTTCAAGCCCCAATCACCCAAGTGGGCACGATCGATAATAAAGACATTCGGCCGTTGAACATCCCAAAATTTATTATTCAGTTGATTAAAAAAGTAATGCTGTAACTCAGTTAGCGTATCAAATTGATGCACATACCCGCGGGATTCCGCTAAGCGCCAACCTGACTTAATCCGTTCACCCTGCGGTGTTAAGCGATAAAACGCTTCAAGCACTGTTTCACCCGTTGGCGTCAACCAAGCCTCCGTACCGATATGATTATCTGGCGTATACCACTGCACTAATGATACAAAACCTCGACTGTCATAATGATCAACGCGATATAGATTATTAAAGCCATCAAATAGTTCAACCGACTTCACTCGTTTAGCCATGTCCGCATAGTAGTTAATGCGCGCTACTAATTGATTGTTGCTGGCCATGACTAAATAGCGTTGTTGCGCAGCATCATCAACCAAGCGCGTGTTTAAAACACCCAATTCAATATCTTTAGCATACACAGGCGTCGCTGGTACATGTTGGGCTTGTTGAAAATAATCGAACATACTAATCACCTGCGCATCATCAACGCCGGCTGCTGCCAAATTGTCGTGCGAAATTGGATCCCAATCACACAAGACTAATCGTGCCTCAGTTTGATGTTCATTAAATAAAGCAAGCCGCTTTAATTGTGCATGCTCAATACCAGACTTTTGCTTAGGCATCGTGGCATTTACGAAAAAATTCATCTTATCGGCCCCTCTCAGATTATCGTTGCCCTAATTATAGCAGTTCGCTAAATTACACCGGTCTGCTAATACCATATTTTTAACAATTCATACCGTTTGTGATACAACCCCATTAAAAAAACGCGGGTTCCCCCACGCCTTATCAATTATGCAAATTGCGCCCATAGCTTAACTAACGCTTGCGTACCTTCATCACCCAAGTGCTTTTGTTCAGCCAACTTTGTGTACAATGCCTCTGCTAATTGCGTTGCTGGCAAAGCCAAATCCATTTTTTCAGCTTCATCTAACGCAATACGTAAATCCTTCAGTAAATGCTTCGCGTAAAAGCCAGGTTCAAAATCACCCGCCAACACACGTGGACCATAATTATCCAATGACCAGTTTTGCGCGCTACCAGCACCCAACGTTTGCATCACGGCTGCGACGTCCAAACCGGCTGCTTTAGCATAAACCATGGTTTCTGACATACCCAACATCGTCGCTGCAATCATAATTTGGTTGGCCATCTTCGTGTGTTGCCCACGTCCTGCCTCACCAAAGCGGTTGTATGCCTTGGCAATCACTTCAAAAATCGGTTGCAACGTCTGATAAGCTGTTTCGTCACCACCAACCATCACTGTCAACGTACCAGTTTTGGCACCAATATCACCACCCGAAACCGGTGCATCCAAAACCATCACATCATGCTGCAATCCTTCAGCGGCTAGCTGTTCGGCCAATGTAGGTGTTGATGTGGTCATATCAACAAAGATTTGACCAGCTCGGGCCCCAGCAAACAACCCGTTTTCACCATAATATTGGCTTTCGACATCTTGTGGATAGCCAACCATCGTTATCACAAGATCCGCTTGTTCCGCAATTTCTTTGGCTGAATCAGCCCAAGTTGCCCCATGATCTAATACTGATTGTGCATGTGCCTTGGTGCGGTTGTACACGACCACTTCATAATCTGCCTTAAGCAAATTATCAATAATCCCCCGTCCCATTACACCAGTTCCGATAAACCCAATTTTCATTTATTTATGCCCCACTTTAATTTGATAGGTCCATTGTACACCTGTTTATAGCCAATGAAAAAAGGCGCCTCATTTGCGACGTCTTCAACGAACATAATTAGTTATTCTCTAGCATCACGCAAAGCCGCTACTTTACCATCGTTGTATCCTTGTACATAATTTACGACTTCAATCATTCGATTATGAAAAATTGTATTAATCACTTTTAAAATAGCTAATGGAAAATAATGAAACTTGTACTGATTGATATAATCCGCTTTTGCTTTTTGATACCCCATCGTGTAATCATCGTTAACATCAATTATGCTTGCTTTGATATCTGGTTGACGCGTTTCCGCATATGCGCCTTGTTCGTACCCCTGTTTAACATAGTCATGAATTTCTTTAATCATTTCCCCACCCCACATAAAAAACTATTTATACTGCATATCATTAAAGAAATTGTACCTCGCACTCTAGATAAAGACTATTGCTGCCAGTTGACACTTGTCAACATGAATTGTTTCAAATGAAAAAAGACGCCCCATCCGAGACGTCTTCGTTAACTTTATTTTTATGGTAAATCGTTACCAGCCGCAAAGTAAATGTCGTACCATTCTTGGTTCGTCAAAGTTACCTTATCTCCGTCCATCATCTCATCAAGACGACCTAGGTTCATTGAACCCAAGACTACTTGCATCTTAGCTGGGTGGTGCAAAATGAAGCCAACGGCAACGGCGTTCTTTGAAACCCCGTACTTATCAGCCAATTCTTGCAACTTAGCATTCAATTCAGGGAACTTTTCATTGTCCACGAAAGGTCCTTCAAAGAAGCCATATTGGAATGGTGACCATGCTTGAATCGTCATGTTCTTTAGACGTGAGTATGCCAAAATACCACCATCATGATCAATTGAACGCGCGTCCTTCATGTTCACATGCAATTCTGCATCAACCATCCCCGTGTGCATGACACCAAATTGCAATTGGTTCGCCACTAGCTTTTGCTTCAATGACGCTTGCACTAGTTCAACTTGCCATGGGTTCATGTTAGACACACCAAAGTACTTCACCTTGCCTGATGCTTCCAATTCATTGAAAGCTTCCGCAATTTGCGTTGGATCCATCAATGTATCTGGACGGTGCAACAAGAAGATATCCAAGTAATCAGTTTGCAAACGTTCCAATTCAGCATCAACCGCTGCAATCAAGTGTTCCTTAGAAAAGTCATAACGTGGACCAGTCCAACCATCACCTGAAATTTGACCGTTCTCCAAGATGATTCCACCCTTTGATTGGATGATAACATCTTCACGCTTTACACCAGCATCCTTCAAAGCCTGTCCGAAGACCACAGAAGACTTACCTGCGCCATAAATATCAGCTGTATCAAAAAAGTTAATGCCGCGTTCTAAGGCCTTTTCAACAATTGCTTGTGCCTCAGCTGCGGTCTTATCATTGATACGCATTACCCCAAGTGCGATATCTGGAACCATCAAACCTGAGCCACCCAAATTAATTTGTGCCATTTCATTTACCTCCGTATACAGTCATTTTACCCCTTATGGTCATATTTCTCCATAAAGAACTTATATAGATGCAATGATGTTTCATTAATTACTTTCAGCAAAGATTACTTCACCATCTTCAAAGGCCGCAATACGTGCTAATGATTCAACCCGCAATTGCTTCTCATCAACAATTTCACGTCCCTTTTGGAAAGTTTTCTCGATGACGATTCCTGCACCAACAACGGTGGCATCAGCTTGTTCGGCAATTTGCAGCATCCCCATAATTGCTTGCCCATTTGCCAAGAAATCGTCAATCAACAAAATCCGTTCACCAGCATTGATAAAGCGCTTATCGACAATGACATGGTTAGTTTCTTGCTTAGTAAATGAATAGACATCCGCCACATAATGATCAGCCGATAGCGTCAAAGACCGCTTCTTACGCGCAAATACCATTGGTACATCCAAGGCTAAGGCCGTAAAGACCGCTGGCGCAATGCCTGATGATTCAATCGTCAATACCTTATCAATTTGTTCATCTGCAAACAAACGCGCAAATTCATTCCCCATGGCTTGCATCAAGGCTGGATCAACTTGATGATTTAAAAAGTTATCAACCTTTAAGACTTCCGTACCTAATACACGACCATCTTGCTTAATACGCTCTTCTAATAATTTCATTACATCGTCTCCGTTTTCTGATTACGACCTGGTAATACAATATTCAAAAAGACTGCCAAAATTGACGTTACTACCACGGCATTTTCAATGACCAAACGCACCAATTCAGGTAAATGTTGGAAAATTTGTGGATAAACCGTCACCCCAATGCCGGCTCCAATTGAAATGGCGGCAATCATCAAATTACGTTCTTGATTAAAGTCTACATTATGTAGGATGGTAATACCTTGAATACCGATTGTGCCGAATAACACCAGCATTGCTCCACCCAAAACTGAGCTCGGAATAATTGTTGCTAGCGCCCCAAACTTTGGCAACAAACCGATTAAAATCAAAATTAAGGCTGCATAGTAAATTGGTTGCTTGGTCTTAACTCCTGACAACCGTACCACTCCAACATTTTGTGAGAACGTTGAGTACGGGAACGTATTGAAAAGACCTGATAAGACGACTGCCAATCCCTCCGCACGGTATCCCTTCGCCATATCTTGATTTGTTAACTTGCGTCCTGTTAAATCAGCCAGTGCAAAGTACACCCCGGTTGATTCAATCATTGATGTAATTGCCACAATAATCATCGTGATAATGGCTGATGCATGGAATGTGGGGGCACCCATAAAGAACGGCGTTGGTAGGTGGAACCATGATGCTTCAGCCACCGGAGCCAATGAGACTTCACCTAAGACAGCTGCAAAAATTGTTCCCAAAATGATTCCCAATAAAACGGCAATTGACTTCATAAATCCTTTAGCCAACAAACTAACTAGCACAGTTACGATAATCGTCACTAGGCCAATTAACAAGTTAGCAGGGCTACCAAATGACTTAGCAGTTAAATCTCCGCCACCAAGATTTTGAACGCCAACGGGAATCAAAGCAAATCCAATCACCGTAATCAATGATCCCGTCACAACCGGTGGGAAATAATCACGCAAGCGGGCGAACAGTCCTGCAACTAAGAACACAAAAATACCGGCGGAAATTGTTGCCCCATACATAGCACCAATCCCTAAGCTACCACCAATATTAATCAGTGGCGAAACCGATTGAATCGCTGATCCTAAGACCACCGGCATAGCAATTCCGGTAAATCGCGTACTCTTTAGTTGAAAAAGGGTCCCAATTCCTGTCATAAAAATATCAGCTGAAATCAAGTAAGCCATTTGTTGTGGCGTAAATTGTAAGGCTGCGCCAATCAATAATGGGACTAAAATCCCACCTGAATACATTGCCAAAACGTGCTGCAATCCCAAAACCAACGCTTTAAAGCGGTTAACTGGCACCTCAGTGGATGTGACCGTGTCCATAATAAAACTTCTCCTCCAAATGCTGTCGCAATCACTATCGCACCAGTGCGCAGACAAACAAAAAATGCTCCCATGTCATGCTAAAAAGCATGCCGAATGGGGGCATTTTTGTGATTTCTCATACTACCGATAGTCTGTTTCTCGGGAAACAGGTAGGAACTCGTTGGCCATTCTCCAACAATTATACCGATAGTCATTACGTCATTTATTTAATCTTACTATAGCAAACTTCCACCATATTGCAAACTATATTTTAAAAAACAGGTTAATCGTTCGGTTAAAAAACGATTAACTGTTAACAGATACCTAATAAAGCTTTAAAAACTTATCTTTAATACAACTAACCATTATTTACCGAACAATTAAAAAACCATCGCCAGCAACCTAGCGATGGTTATTCTTAAAATAACTGTTCCAATTCAGCCCCTACCGTTGGCGTTGCATAAAATTGATGACGCACTGTTTGATAACTAACACGCTGTTGAATAGCTTGTGTCAAATAATTAATCAGCTCCGCTGCGTGCAAGCCTAAGGCCGTGGCACCAACAACAATCCCTTGCCCATCCAACACTAATTTCACACGAACAGCTGGTTCACCGATGCGATAAGCACTGGCTGAAAGGGTCATATCAACATCACGGATGCCAAAATCAACTGGTAAATTATGTGTCGCTACCCCAACTTGAGCGATTTGTGGCGTCGCATTAATGACAACTGGCATCACTGGATACCAAATTGGTTGTGCATAACCTAAAATAGCCGCTGCAACATAGCGACCTTCATAAATAGCTTTCGTGGCGGTTATCTCTGGCTCAATAACTGATCCTACCGCGTAGACATGTTGTTCAGTTATTTGGAGATGATCATTTCGTTGCAACAAAGAAGCTGCTGGTAACACTGAGTCATTTCCTCGTAAAGGAGCCACGTTTACTACGGCATCAGCCACAATCGTATTACCAAAATGCAATGTCGCCACTTGACTAGCATCTGTAGCCGTTACATCTACAATTGTTGTATCAAAGTAAACTTGTATACCACGATCATCAAGTTGATCAAGCATTGTATCCAATAAATCATCATCAAAGCCCTGCGCTAACGTCAATGCCGGTACAACTAAATGTACCTTAGCACCAGCTCCAGCAGCAATTGTTGCTAACGTCAATGCCCGCGGTCCTTGCCCGCTAATGATAATTGTTTGCGGTAAAGTTGACCACGCTAAAAAGTCAGACACCGTTAAGATATTGCCATCCCCAGCAAATTCTTCGTCTGTTTCACATGCACCCGTTGCTACCACCCAATCTAGCGCTGTGATGGTCGCCGTTTCCGCAGTCTCGCTCACATCAACCATCAAGGGGGCCACAAAATGCGCATGACCCGTAATTAACGTCACCCCAGCTGCCACTAGTCGGTCTAGCCGTTGTGTTGCTTGATGAGCAGCAAAGCGTTGCCCACGGGCAACTAAAGCAGGCCAATCGACATTAACAGCTGTGGCCGTTAAGCCATTCCCAGTCAAAAAATCAACGTGTTCCTTGGCAGCAACACCTGCAATTAGTTGTTGCAAAAGCGTTTCTGTTGCATAACTAACTGCTGGCGCTTCATCAATCATCACAACCTTTTTACCAGCGGCTGCTAAATCGAGTGCCGCGGCCACACCAGCAGGCCCGGCGCCGATAATACCTACATCATAATGGCTTGTTGCTGTCATGTGTGCTCCTTAAACGAATTGCAATAGCGTGTTAATAAAGTGTTCTAAATCAGCTTGCTCTTGCGCCCCGAAACGATCCACAATTGGTGCGTCAATATCTAGCACCCCGACCTTAGTCCCATCAGCCTTAACGATGGGTAAGACAATTTCTGACTTTGAATCTGGGTCACACGTAATGTGGCCAGCAAATTCGTGCACATCCTTAACAATCAAAACTTCTTGGTTCGCGTAAGACGTTCCCACTACTCCAGTACCAGGCTTAATACGTACAGTTGCTGGCTTACCAACGAACGGTCCCAATGTTAGTTCAGCCAAATTTTCATCATAGAAGTAAAAGCCAGCCCAATTGATGTTCGGAATATTTTGCATCAAAATTGATGCGGCGTTCGCCCAGTTAGCCAATGGCAACTTTTCTGATTCCTTTGACTTAATGTATTCTGTCAAAATAATTGATAGTAATGGTGATGCTGCAACAGTTGCCATGATAAATTACCTCTTTTTTAGTTCAAAATGATTAGTTAACCTGAATTGTATTTAAAAAGAAAAAGCCCTCCCTAGCTAGCTCCACAGCTAACTAGGGACGACTTCCATCGTGTTACCACCCTAATTTGTCCCATTGTTACCAATGACACCTCAACAGTTCGCCATCCCCCGCTGGAATGGTTAAACCTGGAAAGCTAACGGTTCCACCCGTAACAATAGCTTGTATGCACCATTGTTAAGTCTCCGAGTTCATCTTCATAAAATGACTGGGCAACTTCACATCAACCAGTTGCTTTCTGGGCTTAGTCAGTAATACTACTCTTCTCATCTACGAATTCATGTCTTTACTTATGGTGTAATCATACACACCCTAAATTAGAATGTCAATTACATAAATGAGAACGTTTTAATGATATTTAAGCCACGTTTTCTTGCACCCAAGCTAATACATCATTAGGATTCAAACGTTCACCATTACCAATGTGCGTGATTTGTTGACCATCTTCAAACAAAACAAAGGCTGGAATCCCCATCAAGTTTTGTTCTTGCGCAACTGCAAGATTTTCATCACGATCGGCGTCAAACCAAGTCGCACCAGTTGCTTCAACGGCCTCCTTAATTTGTTGGACAAAAGGCTTAATTGCCTTACAGTCACCACACCAATCAGCTTGCAAGAACATGACGTGCTTACCAGCTAGGGCAATGCTTTGACGAACAACCTCATCCGTTGAGACAACGGGCTTATAGAATTCAACCATGTTTTATTCCTCCAGATACACACTTATTGTTAGTAAGTATACAACCTTTCTGCCTACGAAACAACAATTAGCGAATCACACCGACAGCCCACTTCTTCTTACCACGCTTAACAATCACGTATTGACCATCGTACTTAGCAGCCGGATTAATCACAGCCTCTTCATCAGTTAATTGCTCACCGTTTACGCGAATTGCCCCGTCCTTAACCGTCTTACGGGCGGCTGTCTTAGACTTTTCCATACCAGCTGCAACAACCAAATCCAACAAACCAATTTCATCAGATGCCAATTCAAACGTTGGGACATTCCCCGCCAAAATCGCGACTTCTTCAGTTGTCAACGTGGCTACATCAGCGTTACCAAACAAGACCTTCGTCATCGTTTCAGCTGTCTTAACAGCGTCTTCACCGTGGACAAAAGCCGTCACTTCTTGTGCCAAACGACGTTGTGCATTTCGGGCCGCTGCGTTTTCTTGCAAGTCCGCTACCAAAGCCGCAATTTCATCTTGTGACAAGAAAGTAAAGTACTTCAACATTTTTTCAACATCAGAGTCGGCGGTGTTCAACCAGAATTGGTAGAATTCAAACGGCGTTGTCTTTTCTGGATCAAGCCAAACCGCACCGCCTTCTGTCTTACCGAACTTGGTACCATCCGCCTTCAATAATAGTGGCACCGTTACCCCAAAGGCTGGTGCGTCACTACCGGCTAACTTATGAATCAAATCGATTCCACCCGTAATGTTTCCCCATTGATCTGAGCCACCAATTTGCAAACGCACGTTCTCACGTTGCCATAGTTCGTAAAAATCAATTGATTGCAAAATTTGGTACGTGAATTCTGTAAATGAAATTCCCGCTTCCAAACGTGATGCCACCACATCCTTTGCCAACATTGTGTTCACTGAGAATAACTTACCGTAATCACGTAGCATGTCGAGCAATGATAATTGACCTAACCAGTCAAAGTTGTTCACAATCGTAAAGCCATCTTCACCAAACAACTTTACCATTTGTGCACGCATCTTTTCTTGGTTAGCTTTAATCTCGTCTTGTGACAATAACTTACGTTCAGACTTCTTGCCTGATGGGTCACCAATTGAACCAGTCGCACCACCCACAACGATAACTGGACGTTGCCCAGCCAATTGAAAACGCTTCAAAATCATGAAGGGAATCAAATGCCCAATGTGCATAGAATCCCCGGTTGGATCAATTCCCGCGTAAACCCCAATTGGATGCTTGGCCATTTCTTCACGTAAACCAGCTTCATCCGTTGCTTGATTTAATGCACCACGCCATGTTAATTCTTGTAGAATATCCTCTGCCATGTTACTACTCCTTTAAATTAAAAATTAGTCATCGATTATTTTTTGGTACTAAAAAGCGCCCCAACCAGTCACACTGATTAGGGCGCTGTTAAACGCGGTACCACCTAAATTGCCAGCATTTTGCCAGCCACTCATTACCCCCAGTAACGTTGGGTAGACGCGCATGATCTTAGACGAGTGTAATTCAAACGTTGGCCTTGGTTAACTTGCAGCGCCCGTTAACTCTCTCTTTGTCCACCAACTATTCTACTAAGTTCGCTCATGCGATAAATAGATTGTAGCACGATTAATCTTGTTTTGCCATATCCGCAACCATGTCAGCTGGTTCCGGCTTTCTTGAATCTCTGAATAAGTTAAATGCTGTATATAAAGCTAATGCCACAATAAAGTAACTTAAGATTGTAATGTTAATATTCGTCACTAATTTAGCTGCGACGACCACACCTAAGACACCACCAATCACGATTCCTGGTAGCCCGCGCCATTCGATTCGACCGGTTTTTAAGAAGCCTAAGGTTGATGTCAACAAAATCATTGCCGCATCCATCATCATCACAGGGAACGCCACCAATGGATTTACGCCAACCAATGAGAAGAAAATTAATTCTGGGGTGTAATTCCCAAGTCCAATCGTCATCAAGATACCTAGGGCAAAGTTTACCACTAGACCGAGCACTAATAGCCAACCGTGTAAGCCATGGGTCGTCAACGCATCTGCATGACCCGGGTTAGTTAACAACTTCGTAAGCATTGCCAAGGCAGCTAATGCCAACCCAATTGATAAGCCGCGTTGCATTTTCCGTACTGGCCAATTAGCGGTAATCCGCGTGCCGGCTAGTGCGCCAACCACTGCGGCCAAAGTCATGGGAATTAAAGTTGAAATTTCAATTTTAACAGATGTTAAGAAAAATAAAGCTTCAATAAATACCGGAATAGCATGCGCTGCATTCATCGTCCCCGGTAAACGACGATCATCATCTAGCCACTTTGTTCCTCTGAACATCACTGCGGTTGTTGTAAATGACCCAATTCCAATGGTGTCGCCAAAGTCAGCAATAAAGCCAATAATGAACCCCGGGACAAATTTCTCTGAAAGCTTCGTCTGATTACGACGCATCGTTTTAAAGTATAGAATTGTTAATAAAATGGCCGCAATAACTAAAATGACTTGCAAGCCTCGTAAGACCCAGTGTTCTGTCATACCAAAACTCCTCAAATAAATATTGTCCGAAAATTTATTTTACCAAATTTTGCACATTATAAAAAGCAGCAGCATGTAAAACACATGCAACTGCTTTGTAAATAGTACTTATAAATCAGATACGGTAAAGCGATCCTGCAAATATGCTGGACTTTCAATTTCGTCAAGAATTCCCACTGCCATGTTACCTGCTGTAACGTGTGAGGCACCATCAGTAGCCAACAACACTTCATCGTGGCCAATACGGTGACCGCTGGCCGAACCAGGCAAAAATTCTTGTTGTGGTGACACACCAGTCCAATTCACATTGGTGGTCGCCCGCAAAATCTCTAACGCCAAGACCCCATAACGGGGCTCATCAATCCATGTTTCATTACCTGGTAAATCAGCCAAAAAATCAAATAAACGCTGACCAGTAGCTTGCATTAAGGAACCTGCCCCTAAAATAAAAATAATCCGCGACTCAAGTTGACGATATTCGTGGATTAGATGCGTTAAAGCATCTAAATTCAAATATGGTCGTTGGTGATCCGCAAAAGCGTTCACAACCACATCAAACGGCGCCAATGTTACCGCCGTTAAATTAAACACATCTGACACCAATACCTGGGTATCTGAGCCAAATGCCATTAAAGCACGATCCTCATCACGAACAATCGCAGTCACGTCATGACCGCGACGACGAGCTTCTTCAAAGATTGCTTGACCAGCCATCCCGGTCGCGCCAATAACTGCAATTTTCATCTTAAATCTCCTTGCCTACATGGTTGTTATCATTTTAACAGACGTAGCGCATCAAATAACATATTCGCTTTATTTTTTGCGCAAACTTAATGACTTCAATAAAAAAGGGATCTCTCTCACTAAATGAGCGCAGATCCCTTCATTGTTGTAGTGGACCACCACGTACCACTACAACTTTTCACCGTATCATGTTAATAGATACCACCCTATTAACAATCCCCATCCTCGAGGTGTCCAAACCTCGAAGTTTTTCCTCCGATTTATGGCGGGTCCTTCACCTCCCACCACAAACCGTCGCCGGACAGCAAGGCATCGCACCTTCCAAAAATGGCAACCCTAGGTCATCACTCCTTGGCTAACTGCATCCCCGGCAACACTACTATTATACCACAGCTCTGACAGGCTTAACGTAAATAGAAAGTCGTCTGATCATCCAATTGTGTCTGCATAGCAACATCCGCCAAGAGCGGTGTTGTAATCTTTGTTGAGTTCATAATAGTTGGCAATTGAGCGCCCGTTAACCCGGTTACCGCCAACGCTTGGCGATCCCAGTTTTGTTGCGTCACATTATAAAAACCAGTGCGCGCTGCATGGACAGTATCTGTTTCATTTATACCAAACAACCGATATAAGATAAATTCTTGTACACCCATATAATGAGCCGCCATTTGATATACATCAGGTCGTTCATTTTTCAGCCAAAGCGTTAATACTAGTGGCTCATTAGCCGTCATAGGAAGCCCTGCCTTACGTTGTAATTGACCACCAATCCCGTTAAGCATCAATGCATCAACGTATTTTACAGCGCGATTATCACCCCCAGAAATAACTTCTGTCAATGGTGTAAATTGCTCATCTAAGGCCATCCAGGCATTCGCAATCCCCGTCACAAAATGAATTTCTGTAATCACATCTTGTTCCCCAGGTAAACCCTTGCGCAGCGTTGATAAGGCCTCAATCAATGTATCAGCAATATTATCTGGGGTGACGTCATCAGTTGGAAAAACAACACCGGCATAACCAAAATGATTTGTTTGTTGATTATCATTTTCATCGGTTAACACTGTATTAATATTTGCTGCCGCCATATCAATTGTCAAAGTATATTTCATCAGTTCACAATCCCCTTTGTTAATACTCTCTATTATACGCTAAATTACAAAAACACCCGCCAACTAAAATAGCTGTCGGGTGTTTTATCTCTCTCACAATCGTTCAGCCGACCAATCAGGTCAGTTGATTACTACAAAACGCATCACCATTTCATAGATTGGACAACAAACAATATGCTGATAGTCATCAATGCAGCACCAAAGGTCGATAGGGCGACCAACAGCGGCTTACATAGTTGTTATTATCCCAATTAATTCTCAATATTTTGTGGGTCGCGCTAGTAATTTAAAATTACTTAGCAGCGTCCATTGCGTGTCCACCGAAACCGTTACGCAAAGCTGAAACAACCTTACCAGTAAACGTGTCTTCTTGCAATGAACGGTAACGCATCATCAATGACAAAGCGATAACTGGTGCTGGAACTTCCAAGTCCAATGACTCTTCAATCGTCCACTTACCTTCACCAGATGAGTGCATACGTCCTGAAATAGCTGACAACTTAGGATCCTTGGCGAATTGTTCTTCGGCCAATTCCATCAACCATGAACGAACAACTGAACCGTGGTTCCACAACTTAGCAACTGCTTCGTAGTCGTAGTCGAATTGTGAAGCTTCCAAAACTTCGAATCCTTCGGCGATGGCTTGCATCATACCGTATTCGATTCCGTTGTGGACCATCTTCAAGTAGTGACCTGAACCCAAACGACCAGTGTATAGGTAACCATCTTCCAAAGCGATTGACTTGAACAAAGGTTCCAAAACCTTCCACGCTTCAGCATCATCTCCACCGATCATGAAGTTTCCACCGTTACGAGCACCTGACATACCACCTGAAGTACCAGCATCAAAGAACTTGATACCAGCAGCAGTCGTGCGCTTGTTTTGTTCCAAGTTATCCTTGTAGTTTGAGTTTCCACCGTCGATGATGATATCACCTTCGTCCATCTTTTCGATCAACGTATCGATAGTTGAGTTAGTAGGAACTCCGGCAGGAACCATGACCCAAACAACCTTTGGTGATGGCAATTGTGCCAACATTTCATCCAAATCAGTAGCTGGTGATACCAAATCTGAGTATGCGTCAGCTTCCTTAACAAAGTCTGCGTTCAAGTCAAAAGCAACAACTTCGTGACCGTTATCTGCAGCATTCTTTACCAAGTTCAAGCCCATCTTACCAAGGCCGATCATAGCGAACTTCATTTGAGTTACCTCTTTTTCTTATGCTTAATATGATTTACCATTTCATTATAATGCAAAAGTTTTTCACTTTGCAAGTATTTTTGTTGTAAAATGTTTTCATAGAGGAAAATCACCCTTAATCCACCACTTCATTTAAAAATAATAAAGGAGCCCATCATGGCGCAATCTGGTTTTACCCGTATTCGTTCACTACGCGATCAATTATCTAGTTCTGATGAAAAAATTGCTGAATTTATTTTAGCTAACCCTGAAGAAATTCGTTCATTAACTATCCAAGGCTTAGCAAACGCAGTCGGTCTATCTACTGCAACCATTTCGCGATTTGTCAAACGCGTTGGCTTTGGCTCATTTCGTGAATTTTCACTCAGCTTAGCGGTAGTCACGCAGTCTGATGATACATTCTTTGGTGAGATTGATGAAGAAGATGATACACATGAAATTGTGCAAAAAGTTTTCAGCGGCGCATCAAACGCTTTAACTGCAACCAGTAACATAATTAAAACCAATGATTGGACAATCGCTATCAATTGGTTAGTCAGTGCCCGTCGGGTTGGACTATTCGGCATTGGTGGTTCTTCAATCGTTGCTCTAGATGGCTATCATAAATTATTGCGAACACCACTAGACGTTGAGCAACATCCTGATTATGATGTTCAATTAATGCAAGCCGTCCGCATGCGTCCGCAAGATACAGCCATTGTTATTTCTCACTCTGGCCGTAATCATGATACGTTAACCATTGCGCGCCAACTAAAAGCTAATGGGGTTAAAATGATTGCTATCACCGCCTATCCACAAGCAGAACTAGCTAGATTGGCTGATTTAGTACTTGCTAGCTCCGCAGAGGAAGTAAATATTCGTAGTGAATCAATGTCCTCACTTATTGCACAAATCACAATTATGGATAGTTTATTTACCCTAGTGGGGGTTCAGTTAGGTGACAAAACGCAACAAGTCGTTGATGATATGCGTACTGCCATTGAAAGTACACGTGAATAAGTATTATTTGCAACCTACCAATCGCTGATTGTTGGGTTGTTTTTTATTACTGTATTAACATCAAGAGCCATTTTTTAGTACCTTCGTCCACTGATTCTGGTATTAAAAAGGGGGTTGTCGAATAAATTGTTGCCACTTTATCCCAATTAATTTGTGTATCACTAATCATAGCCCCGGTGAGCTCAATCATTTGGTCCATTGTCACGGCAGCCAAGCGCTCTGATTGTGTGGCATAAAGTGTCGCATACCAATTCACCGCTAATTGTTGACCTATCATAGTAACTAGATCAATAGCCGTGTCAATTACTATGGGCGCATCGGCGATTGGTAAGTGTGGTACTTCTTTTACGATAAATTGTTGTAGTTGCGGCCAATGCATCACTATTTCACGATAAAATTGCCAAGGTACCTGATTGCCAATTATTTGCATGGTATCCTTGACGATTGTTTCTAGTGACCATGGATTTTCTAACTTGTTAGCCAACATTACTTGTAAGAATCGATTAGTCGTGTCAAAACTAACGTCGTCCAATTTACGATGACATGTTAAGTAATAACGCATCATTAAAAAGTCAGTAACTTGTTCAGCGGTAATCTGCTGTCCAGGCGTACTTAATACCCTTCTGTGTATTCGACGACCTGATTTACTTTGCACCACCCGTGAAAATTGCCCTTGTTTCACCATAAATGTCTGCCACCCTCTGAATTTAATAACTCATATTAATCCCTTTAACTGACAACCGTCAAATAAAAAAGGATTCGTTTTGCAACGAATCCCGAAAACAATTAACTAGTTCTTGGCTACTTTAGTCATAATAAAGGCAACTACCACTACAACAACTACCGCACCAATAATTGATGGAATAATTGCCATACCAGCTAGAGAAGGTCCCCAAGTACCTAATACAGCCTCACCTAACCAAGAACCAATCAAACCGGCGACAATATTTGCGATCCAACCCATTGAAGCACCGCGACTAGTTAATGCGCCAGCAATGGCACCGATAATGGCACCAACAATCAATGTCCAAATTAAATGCATGTTTCTGTCCTCCTGTTGATATAAAATTAATTGCTACGAGAACAGTGTAACCCTTTTCTCGTATACATAATGACTTTTAAATTACTTTTCCCCAAAATTTTGGTTACTTATAATTACTGCGCTATAATAAAGTATAAGCAAGGAGGGAATGCATATGTTTTTAACAATTACGGACGCTGCCAAGGAAAAAATTTCTCGTCATTTAACGCCCAACACAAAGATTGCACTAGATTTTGATGATGGGGTTGGTCCATTTTCAGATGCTGGTATGTGTACACTTGACGTCGCTTTTAACATTATTCTTTGTGACCAAGATACGGTCATGGATGATTTTGACGAGTCAATCGATAGTGATTTAGGTCCTGTATACATTAAGGGTTACTCAAAGAATCAAATGGATACTGAAATGCGCTTAGACGTTGATAAGTACCTTCGATTCCGTCTTTCAGGTCCTGCTGGAACCCTTGATTCTAATGTTGGTTTGCGCAATTTGCAAGCAGTCTAATCGACACACCATAAAAAGCGCTGAAATTAATCTGTTTCAGCCAACAAGAAAACCGACAAACACCTTACTACTAAAAGGCGTTTGTCGGTTTTTCGTTCACTTATCTACCAAACTGCTGTAGTTCTTCTTCCAATTGCTGAACACGACTAATTAACGCTCGTTGAATAACTGCACTTTCATCATTTAAAGCTGATAATTCTTGTCCTGTCGTACCTGGATTCAATTTAGGGTGTGCTTTTAATTGTTGATTTTCTAGTGTTAATCGATCTAATTCAACCACCAATTCTTGCATGGCTTCTTGTAAGTCGGTAACCTGTGCCTCATATATTTCAGCACCAGTTCGCCACTTATCAGCTTCTTGTCGGGCTTTCTCTAATTCATTTGTTAAATCAGTAATATTTAGATTATCTTCCACCATTATGTTATCCCCCATTTTGGTACTAAAAAAGCCACCCTCTTGGAGGATGGCTTTAGCTATGCCGACTGGGGGATTCGAACCCTCGACCTACGGTTTACGATACCGTTGCTCTACCAACTGAGCTAAGTCGGCATAACTCCGAATGTCGGGCTCGAACCGACGACAACACGATTAACAGTCGTGTGCTCTACCAACTGAGCTAATTCGGAATAATATATGCATTGCGATGTCCTATCCTCGCAGGAAGCGATCCTCCAACTACTTTCGGCGCTATTGAGCTTAACTGCTGTGTTCGGTATGGGAACAGGTGTGGCCTCAATGCCATCATCACAACACGCGTTATTTCTAACATGTACGACATTATTTTACGTAAGCACTAACATAATGTCAATACTTACCATCTCCTAAATGCCAAGGAGTCTCGAAACAAAAAGCACCTTCTTAGAAGATGCCTCATAACGAGTACCAACTGAGGAATTCGAACCCTCAACCTAAGGTTTACGATACGAGTTGAGTCGGCATAACTCCGAATGTCGGGCTCGAACCGACGACAACACGATTAACAGTCGTGTGCTCTACCAACTGAGCTAATTCGGAATAATATGCATCGCGGCGTCCTATCCTCGCAGGAAGCGATCCTCCAACTACTTTCGGCGCTATTGAGCTTAACTTCTGTGTTCGGTATGGGAACAGGTGTGGCCTCAATGCCATCGTCACGACACGCTA
>Ga0157368_1000404_pt1 | contig 20350 bp, 21 predicted proteins | sample AttbisABBM3_FD_113146 | JGI IMG/M metagenome (GOLD analysis project Ga0157368, IMG submission 113146) | Fungus gardens microbial communities from leaf cutter ant in Botucatu, State of São Paulo, Brazil - Atta bisphaerica ABBM3 | ecosystem: Host-associated > Fungi > Mycelium > Unclassified ...
AGTTTCTACCCTATTTCCCTTCATGGTGTGCTCAAGCATTTACTATCTGATACTAAAAACATCAAGAAGTCATTGCATCACATGACCAATTACATTAAGAACAAGAGTATCAAATCTAATAAGGTAAATGATGTTCCAGATCTTAAGAATATAGATGAAGCTGTGTGGAGCTTCATCTCTACTATTTATGAGTCATGATGGAATTTACTTATTGCTGACAAAGATAATCAATCATTTAGATAGAAAGTTATGTCTAGATTTACACCTAAAATTCAAGAAATCAATAACAAGCCTAAGGACAACAAAACTGACAAGCCAGCAAGCTTTGCCAAATTACCTCCTTCTATTCTGGCAAAGACTCCCAAGGAGGTCAAAGAAATTTTGAAATTCTTCATAAAGAGTAGCCAACCAATGGGGAAAAGAGATACCACAAAGTTGTATGTGCAAGCCTTGTCCTTATTGCCTAACATTAAGAAAATATTAAAAATATAGGAAACATTTCTGAATCTCCAAGCAAAGAAAATATAAAATATTCAAAAAATTATCAATAATGACAATAAGCCCAAACCAAAGTTGAATATGACAATGAAGGGGCCATCTAGAAAGCAGGTCATTGTCCCCATGAACAATAAGAACAATTTGAAGTTTATGGAAGCATCCAGTGCTCATATTACTAATCTTAATAAAGCTCTAAAAAATATCAAATTGGAAGTCATAGCTGACTTCATACATAGTAAACAAGCAGGTATTTTTATTGTTACTAACAAAGTAGCATCTTCACTTAATCTTCAAACAATTGAGAGATATGTTAAGAGCTCAAACAATATTAATACAGAAAATGTTGAGGTTCTTTGCCTACCACAATCCAAGTTATATCTGATGATTATAGATATCCCCTATCTATTAGAAGATACTAACACTCCAATTTTAGCTGATATAGTTAAATCAATTATTAAGAGCAACTACATATTCAATAATATTGCAATTGCTTTATGACCTCGCATCATCAAAGTATCTCCAAAATTGAACATGGTGATAATTTGGCTGGATATTTGGGATGTTCAAAGTAATAATAATGCTAGAGGATTAATAAACGGGTGTTTTAATATAGAGAGTCATATTGTAATAATTTGAAGTGTCAACATGAACCCAGGAGTTCTATAATGCAAAAGTTGCTGGAAGTGGGATCATTCAATATTTTTATGTAGAGTACAAGAGTCCAAATGCATGAAGTGCAATGGACTGTACAAAACTAGACATCACAGACAATTTGCATGATGCTGTAAGGCTAATTTCAAACTCAACCAGCTAAGGCTTGAGACAAAACAGGGCAAACCCTGTTTACACACATTCAAATGTATCAATTGCAAAGACAATCACTAGGCTGATTCCAACATCTGTCTATTCTGGAAACATTGTTTCAACAAAGAATGGTATATCAAGAAGTATCAAGAAGTCTGTGAAAATAGGAACAAATCAATTTGTTTATTTGTGAATGGTGCCCAAGTATGATTTTAAAGAATCTTAGAGTATTTTTACAGAATGTTCAAAAAAACAAACTTCTTACCAATACAGTATTGAAAATCAACAAAGACTTTGACATTATCCTCATCTAAGAGCCTTCTTGGTCAACAATTCAATCTATTCCCAGTTTAACAATTGAAGAAGGTGAAACTGTTGTAAGAGCACCCAATCACCCAGATTGAGTTACCTTTTCCAAAAACCCATCAAATAATAATAATTACCCTCATGTTATTTCATATGTCAACTTATCAATAAAAGCAAAGTTTTCTTTGTACTTAACATTTATTCTGATTCTAACCAATCTACTTTAAAGTATCTTAAGGATACTGAAGCTAATATTTGAAATGTTCTAATCATGACTGGTGATTTCAATATTAGAGATAACAATTGGAATCTAGATTATTCATTTTGTTTTGTTCATAGTGAACTACTTTTTGATATTTCTGATGCTTTAGATCTATCTTTTTCTCATCATACTAACACTGTCCCCACCAGGTACTTGGACAACAGTGATCATTCAAATTTAGTTATTGACTTAATGTTTCTTAAACCTAATTTTTCGGAACTTGATAACTATTCAATTCTCCTAGATTCATGATATCCTTCTGATCACACTCCTCTTGTAGTTTACTTCTGATATTATAAAAAACTTCAAGAAAATCAACACTCTCCACTTATCAAATAAGAAGTTATTGGAGATCATTGTCTAGGAACTTGCCAGAACTCAAGAACAGTTGTGGAACAAACATTCAAAGTGAGTTAAAATCACAAGATGATCAAAGGATTGGTGGAATGAAGAATGCCAGTTGAGTCTAGTAAATTACAGATCTTCTAAATGATTGGAGAATTGGAAGACATTTAAATGCACTGTCAAGAAAACCAAGAGGATATTTTTTGATGATAAGATTTAAGAAATCACTTCAAGAAATCATAAGTCTAAAAGTTAATGAATTGGATTTACAAGCAAAAACTATCTGCCACAGAGGCAATTTGTTATAATGGTAGACCATATATTGAGCTTGATGACTTATAGCAAGCTCTACATCAGTTATTCAATTCTGCCCATAATCATCAAATTAACATTGATGTTTTAGATAAGATATAGTCTAAACTGATTTTGAAATGGCATCTATTCTCAAAGAAAGAATTCAAGACCACCATTAGTAAATGCAACAATTTGTTGGCTTCTGGGCCAGACAAAATTTCCTAAAGACTCCTCAAAAAAATTATCAATGACAAGTTTTGCTTGAACTCCATTATTAACATTACTAATGCCTACATAAACCTAGAGTACTGGTTATTGTATTTCAAAACATTGACATTGATAATCATTCTAAAACTGAATAAATCATTGTATAATTCACCCAAATCCTTCCATCCTATTGTGCTATTAAATATGCTTGGTAAACTTATTGAAAAAATCATTAGGAAAAGACTGCAGTTTTATTCTATCTCCAACAACTTTGTTCATCCCTATCAAAGTTGTTGGAGATAAACAATGGTTTACCTCAGACATAGGTTCTTTCTAATGCATATAATCTGATCAGAATGGATAAAGAACATTCAATTTAGTACTTTGGCATTCAATATAGCTCAATTTTTCCCTTTCCTCAATCATCAACTCATCCCTTGTATTCTAGACAAGATAGGATTCAGTCCAAAGGTTTCAAAATTCTTTTCCAACTATTTAATTGGTAGAAAGACTTAATATATATGAAACAATTTTTTCTCTTTATTTTTCAAGGTTGATGTTGGTATTGGACAAGGATCTGCCCTCTCTCCTATTTTATCTGCTCTTTATCTTTTACCTCTTTTCTATATTTTTGAAAAATGTGCAAAAAATCTAAAAATTTCAGTTTTCCTCTTTTTTTTTGTTGATGATGGTCTCCTTGTTTCTCAAGAAAAATCTTTTGAAAAAACCAACTTGTTTCTTTTTTGTAGTTACAATATTATTTCTTCTCTTCTGGACCAATTTGGACTAGTCATTAAACATGGGAAAACTGAAGTTTTTTATTTTTCCAGATCTCACAATGTTTTCAATCCTCCTCTTCTAGATCTCTCTTCTATTAGAGGCCTGGTGTTATCTCTCAAAACTTGGTGATATCTGGGCTTTATATTTGACAGAAAGCTCACATTTCATCAGCATATTGATTTTTATACCAATAAAGTCTTATTTATAGTCAAAAATATGAAAGTGCTGAACAATTCAACTTGAGGGCTTTTACTGTATCAAAAACAACTTCTCTATCAAACTTGTATTCTTCCAATCACTCTCTATAGCTTCCCTTTATGGTACTATGGCAAGGCTCTACTATTCTATTTGCTTAATAAGCTGAATAAAATGCAACAAAGAGCTGTAATGTAGATTCTAGTAGCCTTTCATACTTCACCATCTATGAGGATTGAAGCCATCACTGGACTCATTCCCATTCAATCACACCTTCAAAAGCTGAGTGGTAAAAACCAATTACAAATATCCAATCTTCCTATTAACTATGCTCTAAATACATTACTGGGAAAATAATTCTTTTCTCAATTGCTCTAACATTGTTTCTCACTAGAATATATGACACTCAAGCAGCAAGCAACCATCAAGAGCTCTATAAGCAATGCCAATAATCACTTCAATGGAGTATTTCTGTCATTCAATTATCTTAACAAAGAGTTCCAGCTGGGTAAAAGATTAGTAGATACTTTTTCCAACTGTTTTTCCTTTTATAAGGCTGATTGAAGCTCTGATGAGAGCAAAACTCATTATTGTAACATTCTAGATAATATTGTACTCAATACATCATTAGATCTATCAACAGTTATGGTTGTCTCTGATGCTAGTATTAGGAACAATGTCACCATATCAATCACTCATGTTCACTTTTTTAACAGATCTTTGAAGAAAACTCTATATCACACTATCAATGTTACAACAATGGAAGAAAAATTATTTGCTATCAGATATAGGATTAATAAGGTGACTCAAATCTCTGGTATCTCTTGCATCATCATCATTATCACTGATGCTCTTCATGTGGCTCAAAGAATCTTTGATTCAACAGTTCATCTGTATCAAAGTCAATCAATAGCAATATTTAAAGATCTTTGAAGTTTCTTCAACAAATATTTGAATAGCTCAGTAAAATTCTGGGACTGTCCTAGTGATAAAGATTGATACTTACATGCTCAGATAGATAGGGATATGAAGAAATTCAACCTTATTCCACTCTATCTTAGCAAGATGTCATGGGACTTCAGTAAAAAGGAGGAATGCAACAACATCATCAAAGAATGGTGACATGAGTTCAAAACATTGAATCTCAAGGGAAAAAAACTTTCTCAAACTACTCAACAATGACTTGTCAGATATAGAGCTATCATATACAAAAGAAGGTTCTTGAATCAAGGCTTTTGGCTTCTCCAATTCATTGTGTGCTTGAGCTACTCAAGCTATCACTAACTATGCTCCGATAGGAAAATACCGACTTCACTTTTTCCCTAGAGAAGAATTCAAATGTCTATGCAGATTATATCTAATTGAAACATGTTATCATATCCTGTATGACTGCAGAAGGTTCAATAAGGGCTGGAATCCAGGAAGAGAAACTCTCTTCCAATTCTCATCTTTCTTGGAGTTCAACATGAATGCTTTCTCCTTTGGAGATAGCATTACATGAGCTAGTGATATTGTTGCAGCTACATTTCTTTATGTATTTAGTTTTCTTTCCCTTTTTTCTTTTTTCTTCTCCTTTAGTTCCCCTTTTTTAGTCCTATTTAATGTAGTTATGCTGTAGCTACCATGGTCTGCCTTCATGCTCTGTGTAATAAATTGTTGATTTAAAAAAAAAGAAAAACTCCAGTTATTAAAGAATGGTAAATTGGAACACTTAAAGAACTGTAAATGATTTTGACATAATTGTAAATATAGTTTTGGGTAGCATAACTAGAATACTCACCTCAGAGGGTTCCGGAAGATGAAATTTTATGGTAGTTGTCCAAGTGATGGCCCAAGTGTGTAGCTATGGTCGGAGTGTGAGTTCGATGCAATGATCCATGTTCAACAGTTATTGAAGAATGTACTCAGTCCTATACTTAAAGTGTAAACAGCTAATGTTTGTCTATCTAAGTTAAAGTCTTTTTTATACTACCATAAAACTGTAAAAATTATGGTCCAAGCTTGATTGAACTGTATAGTTCTGGTCCAATCATTTCCAGGCAGTCTGTCAGACTGTTAACCAGTTATGATTGAGCAGATCTAATTTCAAGAGATGAAGAGGGGAAAATAATAAGGAAATAATAATGGAAAACTTTTGCCATGGCGATTTCGTGCCTCGGCCAACAACAGTTATCATTGAAAAAAATATGAGATCCACTTCATATCAAGCTGTATACATGCCTGTAACAAATTGCACCGCAGCAGCCGGCTTTGAGTGGATTAGTAGGTTGATTTATTGACAACCCAAACTTGAATATAAAGGACCATTGCTTCAGGGAAATTTGACGCCACCAAAACCACTACTGCTCTGAAGGGAGCCATTTCCATTACCAATCGTCACAAACGCCAGGACAATTTGAATGCTATCCTCGTCATTATCAGAAACTATACCGTCTGTTTCTCCTGCGCCTCTATGTGCGAATACATAAAACGCGAGCATACAGGAGCATCCTTTGCATGGCGGACTACATACATCATTTATCCTCATCATTGCTTCCTACCTTCGCGTATTTGAGAACATAGTGCACGAGACCTCCAATAACAATCTTTTGACCGTCGCTCATCTCCACGACAAGCTTGAAATTCCTTTTAGCGTTCCCCGTCTTCAGGATCCTTAAAATTTATCGTGCGCAATACATCAACCGCCACAAGTACATCGGCAGGATGACGCAACAAACCCCTTGATGCTCGTCGATTCTACTGGCTCCGCTAAGAGTACATCATTACCACATTCACAGAGTCCTGGACGACTCCCACTTTATTGGTTGGTGGTTCTTGCAGCTGTTCATTCCTGCAATATGTGGGGAACTTTCATTCTCTACTTTATTGTATCCTGGATTCTCATCCTCCCGATCATGCGATGGTGGGCAGGGACGAGCGAACATCTCGGCCTCAATATGACAAATCATTTCGGTAATTCAAGGACCAACGATGGATCCTAGTAGACGTGGTCGATTCATCCCCCCAACGACGGGCTCAGCCCCGCACGTCACCTCAACAGCCAAATTCCGTTTCATTGGCTCCTATTTCCCATAGCCCCGGAGAAACATTCCATCAAATTCTCACACATCCGACCATCATAGGTGCTCAGTGAGTGGACGAATGGTCACAAGTATAATTAAATTAGATCTGTCACGTACCTGTTGACACATTGTGAGGTGATGTAAATCATTTCCAACTTAGGTAGTCTATTTCATACAATGTCCGAGAATAGTATCAGTGTTTATTGATTCTTATACGGCGGTGCCTTACTCTCAATACCACCTCTGCTATGGGCCCTCCACTCGATATAAGACTAGGAAGCCAAAGCGGAGAAGATCTGAATGAAGTCATAACATTCATAACATTCATACAACACACTTCACTTCAACGAGAATGCGGCTTAGCAACGCCTAATAGATCGGCCGACAAAGCCAAATAGAGGCAAATATGATGATAATTTTCAAATTCGATGAGGTTCATGGACGGAAGTGTTTGCGTCATGATAATATATTGTATTATATGAGAAAAACTAGGGGTCATAGGCACGATGAAATTGTATTATCGTGGCCACCTGTCACTCCTTGTGTACTAGATAAAATCTACGCCAGTGATCCTCACACTTTGGCTTTTCCCTACTCTTCAATACAACTTCTGTGGGAATCAGCAGGAAATATCAGGTTCGTTGATATAATTTTCATGCGCGGTATAAAGAAATGTTGACGAGAAAAATGGTGCCGTTCAATGAGCTCGGGATCCAATGGTAATTTCGGAAGGGGCTCGGCAAGAGCGTCGTCCTTCAGGCGTAATGATGTAGACTTTATTCAAATGCGAGGGATCTTCATAAGGTTCCAGGCGATAGCCCGTTGGGAGGAATTGATTAAAGCCACTCAGGAGGTGATGATGTCCCGCAAAAAGCTCGGCCACCCGTTCCATCACTTCCATGCGTTCCAAACTGTATATCCAAGGAAATGTAAGTTCGACCACTATACAGATAAAAGGTGGAGACTCGCGTTTGCTCTTTAAAACGCCTCATCAGTTCGACAAACGCGTCGTACACCTCACGATCATACAAGAACTGGGCTCTCACTTGATTCAAATATTCATAAGCCCTCTTGACTGGGTCGGAGCCGGTGCAAGGAGAGAGTGGTTGAGGAGGGCTCATGTTCTTGGTTTTGAGGGTATGGAAACAAGTTTGGATTCATGTGAGGCGCTGAAGACAGGATGGGAATAATTTAGCGCCCATGGCTGATGGGAGCTCCGCCGGAGATCTCGGGAAGGACATTGGTCGAGCGAAAGCAAAAGAAACTTCGGAGTCACATACATTGTCGGTCACACTACACGTATGTATCAAGTTCGTTCGATAAACGCATATGATTTATGATCGCAGATCTAACGTCTAATGAGTACAATGTAACCTAATCATCACCAACACTTCCACCAAGTCCGCTGTTTGTGTCTACGATCTTCCTCCTCCACTTCATTCTCCCTGATAACTTTCAGGAAGATGCTCTCCAACGAGGCCTTCTCCAAAGTATACTCCGTGAAATCTCCAGTGCTGGATAGCGTGTGAAAAAGTTTGGCGAGGGACATGCCTTCTGCCGATTCAATGGGGACTTCGAACCGGGTTGCAACGTCATCGGCCATCCTTGATCCCGGTATTCGGGACATGAGTTCTCGGGCCTTGACAACTTCCTCCCGCGAACGACAGGTAAAGTGAACTTCGTACGTTCCGTAGCGGTTTGAAAGAGAATCAATCGTCCCGACAGCGAGAACCCGTTTAGCTAAGATTCCAACTTTCGTAGCTAAGGCTGATGCTTCCTCCATTGAGTCTATAAAGAGAGAATAAGGTAACATCAATTGTCAAGAAGCACATGTACACACGGGTCGTGATGATCACTGCTTTCCCATGAGCTACGTTCCTCAGTGTCTTCCACATATCACGTTTCATCTTTGCATCAATACCAGTTGAGAACTCGTCGATCAAAATGACTGCAGGATTGCCTACCGAACAAATTAGCAGCTCTTCTAATTTACCACAGAGTGACACCTACCGATTAGAGCAATAGCTAATGCCAGTTTCCTTTGATTACCACCGGAAAGCTTACTGGCCAAGCGATCTGCATACATATTGAGCGCTGTACCCCGCAAAACTGTCTCAATGCTCTCGTCCAACTCGTGTCCCCTCTTCAGGCCTTTCAGACGACCATATACAATTAGATGCTCTCTAACGGTCAGCTGAGAGTCTATGGCGGTAAACTGGGGGCAAACACCAAGGCTGAGGCGGGCAGTCCGAGGTTTATGGATGACAGATGTCCCATCAATGAGAATGTCGCCTGAATCTGGGACTACATCTCCTCCTAAAATAACATTGGGTAAATCTCGGAAGTGTGAATTACTTAAATATACTCACGAATCATATTGAATGTTGTCGTCTTTCCGGCTCCATTCGGCCCAAGAAGCGCAAACACCGTATTTCGGGAGACGACAAGGCTAACATCATCGACAACTTTATTTCCGTGGAATGTCTTCGTGACATCAAGAACACGGAGTAACTCATTTGAGTTCGAGTTCAAGGCGACTTCTGCGGACACATCATTCTTTTCATAGTCAACCTTTTCGTTCCTCGCGCTTGATGTCTGCTTGCGCTTTCCTACGTTGCGTTGTAATATTGATCCAGAATCGACCCAAACAAGGATTGCAAGGAGGACAAAAGCGTATACGAAAAGATACAGTATCGGACCTCCGAAATGCTGGATGGAACCCAGAGAGCTCGCAGTTACAGTTTCATTGCCATTGCAGAGAAGAGAAAACATATTGATCGATACGAGGGCTGCTCGAACCTGAGAGAAAACTGTTGATCAAACATGTAGTAGGATAGGGAGGGTGGACATACGACGCTGCAGACAGGGGCTGCAAGGGAGACAGTAAAATGAATGATAACCATCAATTTCTGGGCATCGCTCGACTTGGCGTAGGTGAGCACCAAAAGGTAACCCGACAGGTACAACTAGGTGCAGTTCAGAGCAGTCACATGAACGATATTGAGTATCACGTACAACAAAGATGATGACCTGATACCCCGCAACAGCAGCAAAGGCAGCCAGAGGTGATGTCACAACTAGGGAGACACAGTACGAGAACAAGGCACCTGTGATTCCGTAAAGAATCATTATAAACCACTGTGTGAGAAGCAGTCAGCAAACAGAAAATAGAAATCTCAGACATCCGAACTCACCATTTCTCCAAGACCGTGGAACTGATTCGACGCCGCCGCGAAGATGATGATGATAATCGTCGTCAAAATCACAGAGAATACAGTATCAAACATCAGATGCCCAAGCCACAGTCCAATTGGATCCGACAATCCATTCGACAGCTGCATAGCCTGGACAGAAGATCTTCGTTCTTTTGATACGTACAAGGCAAAGAATGCAGGATACACCGACTGACCACATATAGTTAGTACCAGTTCACAGAAGTCTGGGCCTCCCAAGGGACTCACCATGATAGCGCCGAAGAACGTGAGCCATTTGAGTGAAACCAGAGTCCCCGCTGCCATATGTGGAAAGGGTGAAAAGTCTGTCACGATGATTGTGGTCGGGGAAACTCCTCCCGCATTCTGGGTTTGGTTCAAAGCCTGCTTGTAGAGCACGTTGCTTGCCATATTCAGCATTGAGAGCCCCATTACTCCAGGGGGAGTACCTTCCCATGAGACTAACGTATTACCTTCGTCGAAGTCAAATGCAACGCCTCCTAGAGAGAGGTTCCGGTAGTTCTGGTTGATGTAGTCGGTGAAGGCCGTCATATCAGGTTCGTCCGTCACCCTTAATGGGTCGGTAGAGGGGCCTAAGCTCCTAATGATTCCAGGAGGGGTGTTGACCGCGCGTGAGGAGAAACCGAATGTGAAAGGAATAAGGGGTGAATCCGGAAGATATAGCGGTATGGAGATTGAATCGCTCAATCTTGTTCCACAAGACACAGGTTGATGACCCATGAATACGAGGGGTATGCATGATCCAGCAATTGCAATCAGGACAGTCAGTGCTGGTGTCAGCCAGCTTCGCTTAAGGATCATGAAGCGTTTGTGGAAAATTGTGAACGCTTGTCGGAAGGGAGAAACACGACGGCCGGAAGCAAGTTTCATAGACAATTCAGGCGCATCGTTCTTCTGAAGCAACGCTGGAGTCGCTGGACGTGAGTCCGGAGACGCGTTCTCTAAGCCTGCAGAGTCCATGTCCAATTGATTGGGATCATTCTTGCTCATCAAGTCGAGGAATATATCTTCTATCGTCGTACCGACAATGTCGTAATTCTGAACACCATAACTTATCTTCTCCGCTTCTAGCAGCTGAAGGACTTGTTGAACGACAGCATCGTCCTTAGACTTGAGGGAACAGGACACTTGATAAGATGATATGTTTGAAGGAACCATGCGAGGGGCGATATCCTGGATGCGATCAAATAAGTCCTGACGAGAACTAGCATTCGTCTTGGCGGCAGCATCTTTGAACGTAATTACGATTGAGTATCCCTTTCCAAGACTTCGCTTGAGGGATACAGGTGAACCAGAGGCGACCAGTTTTCCAGGTGCTGCGAGAATGACTATACGATCGGCGAGAAGATCTGCCTCGTCTAAGAACTAGATGCACCATGAGATAACAAGAAATATGAAAGCAAGTAGGAACACACATGTGTAGTAAACACTATTGCTCGATCATCTCTGAAAGATGTCAACGTCCGCCAGAGAGCACGACGACTCAATGGATCAACACCTGAGGTACATTCGTCCACAAGAACAACTTGTGTTGGTACATTATCAGAAGATAGTCGTCGCATACAGTCCAGGTAACTCACTATTTGAACCACCTAGAAGCCCTATCGCAAGCTGCAACTTCCTCTTCTGACCTCCGCTCAATGTACTCGCATTTGCATGGATCTTCTTGCCCAAGTCACAATCCCTCAGTAACTGTTCTAGATCTTCGTTTTTCTCCGAACGGTCAGACCACTTGACAGCTTGCCACACTCGCAGAGTTTGCATACACGTGAGCTCCGGAAATAGTACATTCTTCTGTGGTACAATTCCCATGGTCCCACGAGGAGGCCGAGCGGCACCACCGGCGAAGGTGATAATACCACTCGTTCGTTCCAGAAGGCCGCCGATGATTGAGAGTGAGGTAGATTTTCCAGCACTGCAGGTAATCAATCGGATGAAACAGTCTTGACATTGGAAACTATATTACACACCCGTTTGAACCTAAGAGAACAAAGATGCCCGTCTTTGGAATATCCAAGCTCAAATCATCAACAGCGGTCACAGCATTTTTGGATGAAAACCATGAATGTTTGAATGTTTTCTTCAGGTGTTTTACGGAAATGGCCAAGTTATCGTCAATATTCTGCTGGCTCTCGACTCCGTTCTTCTTCCAAAATTGCCACCAACTCTTGTGTCGAGAAGGAACGTCATAGATTGTCCGCTCAAGGACTACAGCCAAGTAAGGCCAGAGAACCACATTGATCTAGGTGTATGCCAGTCAAAACGTAGATCAAGGTGCTGATACATAAGGTAAGTGCTTACAAGGGCAATAATTAATAGCGGCAATAACCTAAGATTGTTATCTGGATCACCTTGGATGGCGTTCGTAGGATGTAAGTGGTTCTCCCATCCTGCTATTGCTCTGATGGCAAAGATATAGAAAGCAGGGGGAAAAATAAGAGTGAAAATGATGGCAATGCCATCTTGGGCATGTTCAAGGACCAAGGCAATCACAGCGAGCAAGATGGCCAGAAAAGTCGACACAACCGCAGCGAGTTGAGGCGATTTCCCGAAGGGCACGGCGACGAAGAATGCCCAAGACGCAAGCGACAGGGGTAGAAGAAGGTGAACAACTAGGATCATGAGGACATTCGTTTCCGAGAATATGCGATAACGCCAAATGATGCCAACAATTATCCATGCAGGCAAATATGTCAGAGAAATACTCAAGTGCCAGGATCTGTGAGAATTCAGCAACGGCAAGTTGAAATGCCAGACAGTTTGCTTACATTATTCGCGCAGAATCCAGTAAACCCATGGCCTTCATGTGAGAGGTCAATAGGCCCGCCCGCTCACCGGCAACAGCTCCTGGGAGCTGATAGGCTATACCAATGTAACAAATGAAACTATGACTAATCAGCCGAGAAATTGCTTTGGAAAGGTTAGACTCACAGCGTTAGAACGAGTAGATCCCTCAATCCTCTCACATAACCTGCGAGAAATTTATCTCCGCAACTTCTTACAGACATAGATTGAACCTACTCAGTCGAGTATCTGTAGATTGTTCTTCATTTGTCTCTTGAGTGTAAGGCCATTCTTGAGGTGTTTGAGGAGAGATGCCAGTTTGTAATTCGATGATTGCCTAAAAGGTTGGTTTGAGATATCAGGATCTACCAAACCGATTGACATAGAAACGACCCACCTTATCTATCGCCCACTGCAATGGGAACAGTACTTGCTCGTAATCGCTAGTATGCTTCTCGACATCGATGGACGTGAGCCCACCGTCTGCCCGGATTGTGTAGTTGATAGGTCGGCTGCCAGTCGGAGAGGGTATGTCGTTGAATGCAATAGCGGCATAGCAAGTTGAACGGAGATTGAAGTTCTGCGGGCAGGCGAACGGAATGTCACTTGGGGAGGCAACTTTCTTGAGGCCATTCCGCTGCTTTTCTGAAAAATCTGTGCTGATGTGGTCCATAATTGCTTGAGGTGTCGGGTTACTTGCACCATTCGTTCCGTCAGCCCATACAAGTGCCGACCCATCGTATTGTTCTGTCAAACTACGAATAGGAGCAGGCTGACCTAATCCGTACTAATCAAAGTAAGACGGAAGGATTTTGGTTGTCAGAACGGAGTAGCATACGTTGTTGGGTTTCTGAAAGAAAAGTTGCGCATTAGCGATGAAGGCTCCGTAGGCAACTGGGAGTATGAGGCAGCGTATCAGGTTGAGCTAGGAAGAGCCAAGTTAGAGGAAAACCCAGCCAAGGACGGATGGACACTCACAAACCAGTGTTTTGAGAGGATGATCCAATTTTTCCAGATCAGGGCGCGTAATTGAATCCAAAAGAGGCCAGCCATTGGGGTACCTCGTCTGAAAATACACGAAGGCGATAAATGAAGGTATACGAGGCAACGAATGAGTCAGACGAATATAAAGGAAGGAAACGGACAATGGAAATAGGATCGCAGTTTTACGGTTCCTGGCTGTGCTGCTGCATGCTGTCTGGTATTGACCCAGCGCTGCGGTTGACCAAGTGATCACAATGCCGAAACAGAGGCAATTTGGGAAAATAACATAAGCCATGTCCCCTTTTGGATTGATCTCGGAGGTTTGTTTACATCATCCTGATGTCGCCCTGATTACGCTCCGGCGCCCGTGTTGGTTATGAGAACCAAACAAGGCACAAGACCTTATATTCATGATTAAGTTGGTGATTTGCATTCTAATGTACGCTACAACTTCAATTACAGTATGACCTAGCAATCCCTGCTTCCCCGATGTCTGTCTCACCTCCTCTAGAAAACACAGGCTCACATCACAGCTCTGCACGAGGAAATTAATGCTCTTCAGAATAAATTAGGGTATCAACTGTGATATTGTTGCGCACCCATATTTCGCACTCAGAACATATGCTCCTTTCAGCGTGAACGAGAACGCAGAGGCGATTGTCAAGACTCACATCAAGCTTCTTCACCAGTACAATGAGGCCAAAGATGCGACGCAGGTGAGCATCAAATCTATGACTGACGCCTCCGAGTTCAATTTTCATAGATTCTCATTGGTCGTGTATGGTGAAAGTCAATGGTTCCACTAATCTGGTTCAACTGAATTTACCAGCTAGCGACTGCGAGAGGCTCCACAATCAAGCAGATTCACGAGGACTATGATCTCAAGGACTCTGACTAACACTTGACGTTTATCTAGGTACCGCATTTCGGTTCTCTGTCTCTTACTGAACGTTCTATTCATGCCTGCAGTTTGATTGTACGCCCCCACAATTCCCCAAAAAATTCCATAGACGTAGAATTTCTCGATTCTTATTCGTCGATTATAGCTGAAGTACATTGTTGTACGCCCCTTGCGACACTCCTTCAATTCTACCTCTGTACTTTTCCTGCAGTTCAGCCTTTCACTCGAACTTTCACTCGAAGAGACAACGGGTTGACGATCAGACGGACACTCTAGTACTCCACAGGACTTACCAGACACTGCAGCCACCTAGGTTATTTGTCCGTTTGGGGTAATTTCTGGTGTTGCTACCAATCGTGCGGAATTAAAACAAAGAAATTTATTAAAAATATCAACTCCACGCATAGAGTCAATGTTCTGAGCTTCATACACACCATTGCAGAGAAACTGCAAAGAACTCGCAACTAGCCGGAGCTCAGACGGGTTCTACAGGCTTAGTTCCATCAAAGACAGGTTCGTTTCATATACCGTCCGATATCCCACCAACTAATACCAGCCTTCTGAAGCGCGTACAGTACATTGTTTACCATCTAGGACTCTGGAAGATAATTGGTGTTTTGGTCACTCCGGCTCCAGAACTTCGAGACTCAAGTTCAAGCAAGGTTTGATTACTTATTCGCAGAGCTGGCTCTGTGACCTACCATTTTCTCTTCGCATGACCTTAAATTTCTCTCTTTCAGACTAGTAGACAGGAATCTCGGCGAAATTTACGGCGAGGCGCGGCCCTTGTGCATTAGTTTCATCAAATCGAGACGGAAGTCCCATGTGGACAAAGATGTAAAAGATGTATCGTATCCGCAGGCCTGGAAGAAGCTGCAACACGGGTCTGATCAACTGTCCCAGCATTCTATGGGATCTATTGGCCGCAGGACAAAAATGGTCGGTTGAGCCTCGCATCTCCGTGGCCAATTTGAAGATATATCTTGGGATATATACACTGCCCATGGCCTTCTTTCGGCACGTTCCTTCCACTATTGTCCGCAGTAAGAACGCGGAAATTTGATATCTGTCGTCATTCGATTTTATTGGACATAATACAAGGCGCCGCTTGCCTCCTCAAGGAAGGATTGCCCATGGAGATCTGAAAGGCGTACGCGAAACTTCTCTATACAGGCCTAATCAACGACGTTCATAGCCCAGGGTTCTGACGAGTATGACAAGAAGACTGCACCACAACAATGATCCATATCGGCCCTGGTCACAGCCCCGGAAAACTCTGATGTGAACAATTTAGGGGTCTGTCATTCAAATGTTCCACTAGCTGTATCTGAGCTGCGCAATGATGTCCAATTAGGTTTCTTTTTATTCATGTGTTCAGTCGCATCATATATGAGACAAGCCCCCATGAGAAGGATCGTAAAATGACTGTTCCGATGTCTACGCGCAGTGGAGTATTCGATTCTCATGCGTACCTGTGGTCTTTGATTTGTCGCAACTCGTTATTGACGATAAACGAAACTCATTTCCGCATGGAAGCAGTGTGGATTATCTGATGGAAGCAGTAACGGAGCTGGAGACCGACCAGTCGCGAACACGATAGTTGGCCCGATACTCAGAATGACTACATGGTCGATTGGAGGATGTAAGACCAACCACATCTGACTATTGCCTTCGGCGCTCCAGCATACTGTGTGTGTGCTAAATTTTCTGGGGAGATGAGGTGGCTTCGGGAGTAAAATAGTCAAGGGAGTATCGACTGGGTGTTTATCGACTGGGTGTTTATCATCATGTAGACTCGGCGTGGTTCATCGACTACATTTTGTGCTGGTGGGATACAATCGTCACTACTTGTTAAGACTGGAGTCAAAACATATCTGGACATATTATCACCGTTAATCCCTGATTCGCAGACATCTTTCCTGGCTCATCAAAGAAGGTCTTATACAAGATATCATATCATAAGCATGCAGGTTTTTTCTTTCTTGAGATGCAGCTTGTGTAGTGAATGTGAACCACTTCTCTATTCTTTCGATTATCATATGATTTTATTTAAGGACAATCATGTAGTGATTGATTTATTGCAACGATCAACACTCTTTTCGCTCACTAATGTAGACTTTCCAGGAACTAAGATATGCTTCTCTAATTAGCCTCCTTTCTATCCAGTTAGTTATCAATACTACTAGCTGTCACTGTTTACAGGTTAATCTCTTAGACTCCAGTTTCATCTTCCAGGAATAGAAGTATGAAGTTCTGTGGAAACTCACGACAATCCATTGTCAGCACAACATTTGGCGGCTTGAAATCTCCCAATTGGTGCATCCACACATGGACCTACTGTTACTGATGATCGCATCGGCGATCACAAACTCATAGACATTAAATCGTACAGCATTTGTAGGCATAAACAGCGCCAGAATGGCGTTAACTTGAGAACCTCTGCAGATGTCTGGAATGTACATTTGAATACCGCTGAGAAGAAAACCTGACTCATCAAAGTGTGACTATACGCCTGCCCTGATTATTGCTCCACAAGTCAGTCAGTAATTGATTTCAATTCGACCGTTGGTTGTGCAACGCTCACACCAGTGAGCATCTGTCTTTCGCTGAAAATGGTCCGTGTCAAAGGCATTAGTCTAATTTCTTGACTGCACGTGTCGATTTTTGTTCAGGTCGTTCTAGCAGCATCGATATGCACAAAAGGCGGGAAGCGTATGTCATCTCTAAGTTGACTTACCTCTCTTCTGATTCTCGCAAATCACAGCTGTGATCTCTCGCCAATTCCGTGACATGACTCGCCCACGTATTGAGTCTCTCCTTGCTTCATTTCCCAAACTCATCCCTGCCAACACTCAACATACTTCTGTCGAAACTGCAGAAGTGCGTTTCGTCTACCAACCCCTGGAAGATCTTTACATCCTTCTTATCACGAATAAAGCATCAAATATATTACAAGATATCGACACTTTGCATCTCTTCGCCCGTGTCGTCTCCGATCTATGTAGAAGCACAGACGAAAGAGAGATCTTGAAAAATGCGTTCGAGTTGCTTGGTGCTTTTGATGAAATCGTCAGTCTAGGTTATAAGGAGAATGTGAATTTGATGCAAGTCAGGAGCATTTTGGAGATGGAGAGTCACGAGGAGAAGATTCAGGAGATCATCGCGAGGGTACGCCTTTCCAGGTCTCGGTCTATGTGACCAAGCTGACATGTATAATTGCACCAGAACAAAGAGGCAGAAGCGAAGGAAGAACTCAAGAGGCGTGCCAAACAGCTTGAGATGCAGCGTCGTGAACAACAACGCCGGACAGCTGCTGGTGGAGGAGGCGGAGGTAATTACCTCGGAGGTGGCATCTCTGGATACGCGCCTGTGGCTCGATTCGAGGTTCCTGAACCTATTTTGAACACGCCTTCCCATGTCAATAGTATATCTGCGACGACGCCGGCCCGCACGCCTGCCTTTAAGGGTAGCGGTATGAAACTTGGCGCAAAGAAGACGAGACAAACTGAGTTACTGGATGTACTTGGTGGAGATGTCCTGGCTTCTACTGTTGGTACTGAACTCTCAGGTCCCCCAACACCAATCGTACCTGAGCCATCAGTGCAGCAGAAATAAAGATGAAGAATGTATTTTCATACCGGTTCTTTTCTTATTAAAGAATGTTTTCTGCAACCCTTCTGTTACTTTTAAACATATTACGGTTGCTCCGTCTCCTCCACGTATCAATTATATGTATATGATAGTGAGTCCCATGATGCCAATTACTTGATTTAGGAGATCCCTACTAGGGATCTCCACAGAGAAGTCTCTTATCTTATCCTTAGTCTTCATCTTTATAAATGTTTTATATGTCATATGTAGAGAAAATAAAATTGTGTATACACTCCACATAATGATGTATTTCCAAGCCTCAGAATACAAGGGAAGAAATTTCCTTGATCTAAACAATGATGATAATCAACCTATTTGTCCAATGTATTCCAAAGGTGGTGCTTGGCTGAAGCATTTTGGCCTTTCAAACTTGATGTGTGTGTGCATTACAAGATTAATCATGAATCATGCTCCTATTGGTGAATATAGGCTTAGGTTCTTTCCTAAAGAACCCTTTGCATGTACTACTAGTCTTATATACAAATGGAAAGTATAGGAGATGCTCGGGGTTTCAGTGTTGAGACACTGACAGGAGTAACTCCGTCATGGAAGACTGAGTTGAATAGGAGTATCTCTGCTGTGGAAGACAGAATACCCAGATGGTTGCAGCACTGCCATGAGACATGTTGCAAGAAAGGTGGCCACCATGGAAGGCAGGCTTGTATGTTTTGGAGGTGATTTCACTGTGGGGATGTAGTTTCCGGATGAGTGGACTTGCATATGACACATGTGGAGATTATCCTATCAAAATGAGGAGGCACATCTTATTTGATTGTGTGCAGTATAATAAGTTGTGGAATCCTAAGAGGGAATCCCTCAAGAATGTTCTTGTGTTTCTCTTTTCTTTTCTTTTTGTCTTTAATTAAGTAATCATGTTGTGTAGTTACCACAGTCTACCATTGTTTTTTTTAAATCAACAATTTATTATGTGGGGCATGAAGGTAGTCCACAGTAGCTACTTTGTAACTATGTACATTTAAAATCAAACAACATGCAAAATTGGAAAAATAAAAGGAAAAGGAAAAATAAAAGGAAAAAGAAAAAGAAAACTATACTAAGACTAACAGGATTGCTATATTACTGTACTCTACTTTTGCAGAGTTCCTGTTGTTTTCTACCATGCTGATCTCTATTAAAACAGTCTCACCAATATGGACAAGTATTGTTGTCTGCTTGATGGTTGCCTTTACAGTTGACACATTTGAAAACATAAGAACAAGGCTTGCCTTCCTTTGTAGCAAGCTTTGGAGGAGACAACTTATTGTTTTCTTTACAACACCATACCTTTTTCCTATAGTGTTTGGAATTATGAGGTTCATTGCACTTGGCACACCTGGACATGTGAGATCAACAACTAAGGGTCAAATAACCCCATTTCCAACAGTTTCTACACTGAGAAACTCCTGGGTTCATATTTGTTCTACAGATTATAGCAATAACTCTTCTGATATTGAAACATCAGTTGATAATCAACTCAGTCTTTGTATCATTCTGCAAATTCCAGATGTCAACCCAAATGATAGCCATATCAGATTTGGGAGATGCTTTGATTATATAAGGCTTGGAAGCTAGTACAATGTCATTGAAAATATGTGTTTCTTTAATGACTTTCTCAATGATTTTGGGAGTAATAAGGAAATTTGAATGTTTTTGGATATATAGAAGTCCAATGATCTTTAAGTATGACTTGAACATTGGAAGACAAGAGCTCATAATAGAGTCCAAATTGATTTTTGTTACGATCGACACCTCCAGGATGCAGCATGGATATGGGAAAAGTGTCAAGATCGCTGAAGGTGGACTTAATTTTTATTTTACTTTCTTTTTCATTTTCAATCTATTTTTCTATTTTTAGAACTAGGAATAGGGTTAAGTGACAAAGATCACACTGTCACATGACAGGTTACATCAGATGACATGGTCACAAGTCACATGATGCAAAGAAGGACATAGAAGGTTCTGGAAGGATGATGTCATACAACATATTAAACACATGTTGGCCTGATGGTATCCATATGGCTGTTTAGGGTAGGGTAGAAATAGC
>Ga0157368_1000405_pt1 | contig 20345 bp, 16 predicted proteins | sample AttbisABBM3_FD_113146 | JGI IMG/M metagenome (GOLD analysis project Ga0157368, IMG submission 113146) | Fungus gardens microbial communities from leaf cutter ant in Botucatu, State of São Paulo, Brazil - Atta bisphaerica ABBM3 | ecosystem: Host-associated > Fungi > Mycelium > Unclassified ...
ATGGTCATTTAGGGTAGGGTGCACAGTAGTTAGCATGGACCATCTGTAGGAGTATATAAGGTAGACTATTTTGTAAAGAGCTTTTTATCGAGTTCTCTTGTGTTTCTCTAATATAAGAGTTGTTCTTATATCCAACTCTAAGGATTAAGATCATAACAAAAGATATGTTAGAAACATAAAAGATTAAACTCTATTTTATTTTATTTTCCTTTTAGTCTATTCTATTTTTAGAACTAGAGTTTGAGATCAGTGGGATGTCACATGTCATGGTCACACTATCACATAATGACATGCCATGATGGAAAACAGTAGAAGATTCTAGAAGAAATGATATCATACTATATATTATATATATAGTGGCCTTAAAACAGATACATAGTTATTTAGAATAGGCTAAAGTAGTAGTGCACAGACTAGTAGTCTGAGGTATATAAGATAGATAATTTTATATAGAGTTTTCTATCAAGTTCTCTTATATTAACTCAATATAAGGTTCATTCACCTGACTAACTTTAAGGTCTTGAATTTGTAACAGGATACTTCTATCAAACTCGGTCTTCTATAACAGAGCTCTTTTATCTTACTTCTGTCAATATCTTACCACTGAAACCCTAAGTATCTTCTATATATCTGACTTGTATATAAGACTAGTAATTACTTTGTAATTTGCTAGTCTAATAATCAATAAAGATAACTCTTATTGAACTCAATTCCTAGTGTTCAAATGGCAACACATCCAATCAGTACTTATTCCCATCTCAGACTTCATTTATTTAGTTGTGATTATGTGGCAAATAAACAGTGTAGCATATAAGCTAAAGCCAAGGTTATTTTACAAGTCTATATTATCAAGCTCTTTTTACAGAGTCACATACTCTACATTTTTAAGCCAACTCTATGGACTTTTATCTTCTAGTGAAACCATGCCTAACACACTAATGTTCTGTCATAATACTATTGGACCCTTGCACACTTCCTTCTAACCTTCAACCTGTCTCTACTGGTCACTAACTAATAAGCTCTTACTATCCAGAAATATTTCATTGAAGTATCTAACCATCTGGTATTATCATTTTATAGCTAAGTGACTGAATATTCCATCTAATATTCTACTTAATTAGAATAGACAGTACCAGAATAAGTAATAAGAGTAAGGGTTGATTTAATACAGATTTCTTAAAAAGGGTAATTAACAGGACCAGTAAGCTTGAGAAGAGTAACAACAAAGTTGGATATTACTATCAATAAAGATAATCAATATAAGTTAAAGAGTAAATATAGCTAGCTAGAGTACAAATGTTCAATTTAATTAGTATATTGTCATATGTCAAGTCCATCTATTTGGAAGATGTTTCTACAGTGGTGATGCAACAATCTAGATATCTAGTCTTCTATGATAGGAATACTTCTATTAAACTTGGTCTTTTATGATAGAGTTTTCCTATTTTACTCCTGTCAGTGTTTCACTACTGAAGCCTCCACTTGGAACAATAGAGGTAATATACTAAAACTTCAAACATCTCCTATATTTCCTACTTGTATATAAGACTAGTAGTTATACTGTAATTCACAAGTCTGATAATTAACAAAGACAATTCTTATTAAACTTGATGTTTGGTATTCAATAGCAACACATCAAATTAGTACTCATCTCCATCTCAAACTTTATTTACCTCTCTGAAGTTGTGACCATATGGCAGATAGATAGTACAGTACATAAGCTGAAGCCAAGATCATTCTATAAGTTTACATCACTGAGCCAACCCTACAAACTTTTACCTCCTGGTGTGAACTATGTCTGACATATATGTAAGGTACAAGGAAATCTTATAGGTATGGAATAATTCAAGATCAGCTCAATTCACAACAGGCCTAGGAGTAACAAGATATTAGCTCACTAGTAAAGTCAGTCAAGCTCTTCTTATTGATAGAAAGCAGTCTAAAAAAATGCTAACTAGAGATTAAGACAACCAGGGCTCATAATCTGTTGAAAGAATAGGATGCATAGCAGTATAGTACAGTATGAACAACTGATAACCACTTACCAGTAGTAAGTATGGTAGTAAGCTTAGAAACATGAGCAACAATAGAAAACAAGATAAGTTTAGCTATATGAAAATTTTATATTAACTATCTAATTAGTTGAACTATTGATCATAGTATAAATACTTACTAAGCAGAATACTTCACAACATGCAAACCTGTGGATTTTGATAAATCCTCATACTTATTGAACTCTAACTAACTTCATGAACTTTTGCTCTCAAGTGTGAACTGTGTCTGACACTTTGTAACATTTCATATATATGTAAATAGCTCTCATTTAGGGCTTTTCAGTACAACTTAGTTTGTAAGGATTGGTTTGGTGATTATGGAGATGAAAGTTGAATGAATTTTGTGATAATTATAGTTTCTATGGTTGTTAGAGTAACTTCTGAGGCAAATTTCAGATTTCTGGAACAAAGCTGAAAAATAGAGAAAACATATCAATCTGGTTTTGAAATGGTCACTGTCAGCAACAATGCTTGGAGCTGCCAAACACAACTGCTGGCAGATTCTCAAGTCTGTTGTGAAATGCAGGTGAATGAATGATGAAGGATCAGAAAGGAAAGAGGGCCCTGAAAAGGAATGTTTTCTAGTAGGGTGTTGAAGATGTCACTATAGTGACAGGTATAAGGAGGGCTGCATGAAAGAGCATCATAGGACATGTACCGTAGATTTAGCTGCGACTGAATCGCTCGCCCTCGGGTCCCTCAACCTACTAGAATCAACAGAACATGTACTATACGCGCACGTGATGGAATTCGCTATGGTACGTTTTCTAGTTCCCAAATTCTAACTCGATGTTCATGACCTAAGCCTAAGCCACCAACACTCCAGTGCCAGACTTCGATAATTTGCAAGGAACATGCGGATTACTTGGACTGTGTGGTCCTCGATATTCCTTGGGATCGTATCTGCCAACGCTCAAAACTGCGACAACTATGGTATCCCAAACGGATCAAATTGCTCATGTCCAATTGGCTTTGGTGGTCCTGCTTGTTCATCGATTGCGTGTGGCGGAACAATCTTTCAAGGACCCAGTCGTCCTCTCGCATCGGCTTCCTCAGGCTTTGCCAACCTTACCAGTGCTGGGTGTTCTTGTCAGTCGGGCTGGACTGGAACGGGGTGTAATGTGTGTACAAGTTCTAGTAGCTGTCAGTCTGCCTTTGCGCTTTTAGATCCATCATCTTCCTTGAGTGGTCAATCAATGGGTGATCCCTTGGTATGCAATACTGCGCCAAGAGTATACGCTGCAAGTCAAATGAGTTGTGATGTTCATGTATGTGTCTAAGATTAAACTGACATCACCTTCCACTGGATGATTGATCTTTTAGAACCCTACGCTCCAAGCTATCTACCCTCTGAAATCCACTCTCAATATCATGCGGACACGCCAATCTTCCCTCACACCTTTACCAAATGTTACAGCGTTTGGTGCCTCTAATAGCGTGTATGCTCAATTATTTTATGACGGTGTTGAACAGTTTTATTGTCGCGCAGACACATGTACGCAACAAGTTAATGAAGCGGATGGGAGCGCTTCCTGGAGCTGTAACAACCTTCAATGTACCTGTCGTCGGAACACGACCTTCTGTGGTGCAGTGCCAATGACTGACTTGACTAGTCCTATCAATGGACTTGTCGGTGCTCTCAACATTGAATGTATTGCCCCTAGTCCTTCCGATCACTCGTCATCTTGTAAGTTCAAGCAGCAGACACTCATCAGCCTCTTTGGTTCCGACGGTCTTGCGCTTGATGAGTGTACATTTGGAGAATGTGTGCGACAAAGTGTTATCGACGGGGGTGGAAATCTTACTAATACCACCAATAGTTCAATGAATAGTGGTCCAGGACTCGGTGGTGGCGTCATTGCTGGTTTGGCTGTAGTCGGTGGGCTTGTCCTTTTTGCATTGCTTATACTCCTGTGGGGTCTTTGGTTGCAGAGGAAGGCCAGGTTTTCGGGGATGAAGGACATTGATCGATGGAGAGTTGCTTTAGAGTGGGCCGATTTGACATATATAATACCGACGTCACAAGGTCCCTCTTTGCTAGGAAGGCTCGGCAGGGACAGTGGCGATAGCAGCGACAAAACGGTTTTGAATGCTCTCAATGGTCGTGTAGATCCGGGGAAAATGATGGCAATTCTGGGGCCTAGTGGTAGATCCCCATTCATTTCGTGTTGCGCGTCGGTGTAACTGATTTTTTTTCATCTAGGCGCCGGGAAAACGACTTTGGTTGAGATTCTTGCAGGGAAGCGCAAATCTGGAGTTATCACAGGCGAGGTTCACATCCAAGCTGGTGGCAATTTCCAAAGAGCTCCTCGGATTGGCTTTGTGCCTCAACAAGACATACTTCCACCCATGCTCACGGTATTTGAGGCTTTGCTATTTGTTGCACGGCTAAAACTGCCCGAAGCCATTTCTGACACGGAGAAGTCTGAGCGCGTGAACGCTTTGTTAGAGAAGCTCGGAATTGAGAATATCAGCAACACACGTATTGGGACCAACTCCGGTGAGAAGGCTAGAGGGATCAGCGGCGGAGAGATGAGAAGAGTCAGTATTGGGATGGAACTGATTGCTGCGCCTGATATTCTCATCCTCGATGAACCCACATCTGGTGAGCTCATCGCCGTATTTCCGATCTTGCAACTAATTCTGCGTTGCATAGGGCTTGACTCTGTTTCTGCCGCTCGTGTTGCAAATCTTCTTTCTGATATTGCTCACGATTCTGTCAATCCCATCCCTGTGATCGCTTCTATCCATCAACCTAGGTTAGCCACTGACTTGTTTCTGAAGTGAGAATTTTCTAACAATCCCCTTAGTTCACAGCTTTATCAACAATTCGATACCATCTTAGTGCTTTCTCAAGGACATACGCTCTACTCTGGCCCTGGTTCCATGGCCCCTGTACACCATTTTAGAGCAAATCTGGCTAGTGGTGCTCCGTATTACCACGAAGGGTACAATGTCGCAGACTACCTCCTCGAAGTTGCCAGTCATCCCCCCGTTAAGCTTTTCAGCCTGTCATCACAATGTCGTGCACATGGTAGTGGCTCAGACCCGGAACCTATTGAAAAGGGGTGCAAGGATGGTAGTACTGATGGCCTTCCAATTGTATCGAATGGCACTGCCAGCGCTAGGCCTAGGCTGACTTACGCAACGACATTCTTGACTCAGTTCCAATATCTGTGTGGAAGGGAGTGGAAAATCTTGCGGAGGTGGGTGAACCTGAATGCCTTGATCTTCATATCTGATGTGAAAATTAGAGACAAGTCTCTGTTCATTACCCATCTTGCAGTAGCATGTGTACTAGGTGTATTTTGTGGTATGTTCATACATCTCACTATACATCTCACTTTGCTACTTGATCATTTATTTGACAATAGGTGGCCTGTATTACCAAACTGATGAATCCATTGCCGGGTTCCAGTCTCGCGTTGGTTGCCTGTTCTTTTTGGTAAGGTGTTGATATAGTACTCGTATTTTTGCGGGGAGCCCTGACATTGTTTCAGGGTGCTCTTATTGCCTTTTCTTCGCTTAGTGCATTGTATAATATCGTCGAAATCCGACCTCTTTTTCTACGTGAGCGCTCGAGTGGTTACTACAGTCCAACTTCATGGCTCCTCTCTCGTTTCTTATTTGATATGATACCACTTCGTTTGATACCAACCATTATTGTTTCATCTGTGTAAGCGTTATCACCTATTTCAGTTATACCCTGTGTCTAACGTGCCTTTAGTACCTATTGGATGGCTGGACTGTCCAAAAACCCTGCTACCTTCTTCAAATTCCTCTTCGTTCTGGTGCTCTATAGTATGGCGATGACTCTCTTTGTGAGCTCTTATTTCTCGGTGCCCATTCTCCTTCTAAGCCCAGCTTCTTGTAGAACTTCCTGCTTGGCACTCTTTTCCAGAATGGTGGTGTCGCCATCTTACTGTCCGCTCTGACTGCGTTATATCAGATGACATACGCAGGCTTTTTTGTCCATCTTACTTCCATACCTCCTGTCCTTCGATGGTTACAGTGGGTGTGTCCACTGAAATACAACCTGGAGGCGCTTTCTGTCAATGAAGTTGGCTCTGGTCTGATGATCAAGGATACGCTGCAGGGAGTTCCTGTTAACGTTTCTGCGAGCTTGATTATGGAACTCGTTAGTGACTTATCTTTTTCAATTTTAAAGCTAACGAGATTGCCAGCTTTTTGGATTTGGCTCGAACAACTATTATCGTGACATTCTTGTTCTCTTTGCTTTCATTGTTGGATTTGGATTTGGCGTGATCGGAGCTGTATGGTTTAAAGTACGCGAAAGACGATGATGGACAATTGAATACATATGTACATATCGAAAACATCACGTGACTCTTTGAATTTATCCTACTTTCTCTATCGGTTTCATATTATGTTTGGGAACGTAAGCTTTCACCAGTACCTACTACTCCAATATTGATGTTTAATACGCTTTAAGATATCGTCCTGGTGGTCAGGCTCACCTTCACCAACTCCTGAAAAGTCGTATGATCCCACCGATCCCAAGCAGAATCCTTTGAATCCGAAGGGCCTTAAACCGTACGTGTGTCCCTTCCCCTCCTTTGATGAACCACATATTCACATTCTACTGATCTGTTGATCAGCTGTTGCGCTTGTCCCCAGACTAAATCCGCAAGAGATGATTGTTTCTTGAAATATGGCGACGAGGCAACCGAGAAATGCAAAGAAGTAGTTGAGAGTCATCTTGCATGCATGCGTAACCTTGGTTTCAAAATTTAACAAAAAAAAAAAATCGAAACCTCGCTACGCTATGCATTTATAAGCATTGGGAAACATTAGAGTGCTTTTGTAATATCTGCCTGAGGCATGGACAGGTGTTGGGAGAAAACAAACCGAATCATGGTTAAAAACGATGAATTGGCGCCTTAAGCAATTCTCTACCTAACCGGCCACGATAGTATTTGGGCCCCAGTATGGGACAGTCTCCCTCAATCCAGTTTGCGCTTGATCTACTCCAAAACATGGTAGGTTGGATGAAATATGATTTGAGACGAAGCTGTTCCCGAATTGGAAGCTCGTGTGTCGGTGGACTGGTTCCCGTGACGAAGACCTAGTCCACGAGACCTGGTGTGGGGGTTGTAATCGGCAAAGAGCAGATGGCTAAAGCAGGCGAAATTTACTGGTAGGTGGATAAGGTAGAGATTTATTCCAAGGTGTTACTATAGCAGCAGTAGAACAACTGGATGCAGTACTGCATACAGCTGTCCCTCCTCAAGGTAGCTTTGCGTCGTTGACGAACGGTTTGTGCGGTACAGTCAGCATTTCAGAACCGTGACTTATTCGATTCAGAATTTTGATTCCGCAACAATAACCTTGTAGAGTGAAGTGTCTCGGGACCTCATATGGCTACAAAGCAAATGATCATACTCGAAATACAAATGATTGCATGTACGTAGCACGATATCGGTTTGCCAGGAACGACATAATAAAAAGGGGTTCTCTAACCATAACAACAAGACCCGACAGCACTGGGACGACAATACCCCCAATTGCAATTACTCTGCATGTCTTACGAGACAATTTACCCCAACCATTTTTGAACCAAGTATTCCAAATGAGAGCCGTCCCATCCGCAGCATGAAGAGCCACAGAACCAATTATACTTATGTAAAAGAACCAACTTCTCCATGACCAGGTATATAATCCATATTTGACGAACTCGTAATCCAAGGAGGAAGGACCTACAGAAGATATGGAGCTTATGGGGAGAGTTGGGTAGTATCTGTGAACGAGAAAGTGGACAGGGAAGAAGACGAGGACCATTGCATGGCCTGAGAGACTCAGGAAACTTGTCAGAGGTCTCTGAAGGGATGGACTTCTTCCAGAACGTTCAAGTCCTGCTATATCCGATGACTTGATCAAGGATGAGTTGACCAAAAGGCATTTGGATATTCCAGCAACGGCATGGGCCACTGTGGGCCCGAAAACTAGTAGTCCTTCTCCTACAGGAGTTTGGTAGTACTCCCGACCCAGAAGCTGTCATGATGAAGAAAGTTCAAGGTGGATAGATAAATCAACAAGGAATTGCAAGTAAAGAAAAGGATGCATTACCATTGTCTGGGATGCAAGATTTGTTCCACCAATATTGGCGAACACAGGTGCCGCAAGATGAACGAAGAGAAATGTGGAAATGAATGGGGTTGTAACATGGGAGATGGTTGTTAACGTATTCACGACAATGTATCGAGTACGATCTCTCAGACTCATCGTAACTTTTTTTTTTTTTGTTGCTCTGATATTTGGAGTAAATAGTACAAAGCAATGACGTTAGCACATTGTAATTTAACTGCGAACTGCATTGCTGTAGCTTCATTCACGCTTTCACGGACACTTTCACGGCCTCTCAGGTTTGTAGATATGCCAAGTGTACTACAAATGCCATGGAAGGTCCCTCTGTGCTCATGCTTGATTACGATGTGTCTGCCATTACTAGGAGCAGCGTTCTGGCCATTTCCGAAGAAGCGATTCACCGAGACTAGATTGGTAGAAGCAGGAACTCTTGGATTAACGGGAGACAGGAGGATTGTAGCATTTGGTGATTTCAGTGGTGATCAGTTGTAGGTTCAAATGTCGGTCGTTACCAGGGCTGGAATAATTGTATGTGGCACTAGCCTGGATTTCTTATCACTGGCTTCAGACCAGCGGACGCTCACGGTCCATTACTGGAACCATGGTGTGCACTGATTCGTTTGTCTAAAAGTATTTGGCATTTGATTACTCTAGAGAGTTTCATGTTTCGTGAAGGAGAACATTTTACTCATACAGCCAAAGTACTTAATGTTGTCCCTGGCGATTTTACACATACCGGAAAGCTCGACCTCCTTGTTATGAGCCAGGGTCAGAACAAGGACGAGATTGACATGCATGTCTATCAGTCGATACCCAACAAGGGATTCGGTGCGTAATATGGCAGATTTCATCGGCAGTCTCATAGACGCCCTTTTGCGGTTCTAGATATTGCCCATCCAGTCAAGGTTCAGTCATCAACCTCCGCACAACCTATTCCTTTAGACATGAACGGCGATCTCAAAATCGATTTACTTGGTTTGACGAGCAATGGTGGGGATCAATTACAAGTATGGCAGAACGTCTGGAATTCGTCATTGTCAGATTCGCCGTTGTTTGAGATGTGCAGATTCTCTTCTGGTATCTTTTCGCGTTATTGATTTTGTACAGACAAAACTCGTATTTCGATGGGTCTCAATGTAAGATCACGAACCCTCACAGCAATGCTGTCGTAGATCTCAATGGGGACTGCTTGGCGGGTACGTTCACAGCTATATATTACCCTGTGCGTGAGTTCGTGAACTTAGAAAGTTTTTCTCTTTTCTCACAGATGTCTTCCTCGTCTGCGACGAAGGAAACGGACAGAAATCTTATCAGATCTGGCTGAATAAAAAGTCTCAGGGTTTCCTGATGGCCAGAGAAGGGTCTTTGCCATCTGAGACCCAGAGCGTTTCTTTCGGCGATATAGGTAAGCTATGCCTCTATTTTATTCCCTTCATTGTAATTCTCCTGTCATAGATAGGGATGGTACGATTGATATGATGTTCACAACTTGTAAGAGCGTGGATTCCGAAGGAATTGGCTCAGATTGTTTCATCAATATCATATACAATCAGCAGCTTGGCCTATGTTCCTCAAGCACCGAATCTGAAGTGAAGAATGATGTTAGAGTTTGTAGACAACCGAATAATCTCTGTACACCTGACGACCATTTCAAGTTCGACCTCCAAGACAGCCCAGACAATGATGTATGCGAATTGGACCCACTTTATGACCCGCTAATGCTTTTGCAGGCTTTTTCCCACTTCGCTATCTCCTCTTTACTCCCAGAAAATTCTTCTCTTCTCGTCACGGACACAACCTATGATCCACCTATCCCGCTCTCAATTCGGCTTGGCGATGCTAATCTAGATGGATTCCTCGATTTTTTAGTGATTAGTGCTTCAGGCGATGATCGCACCCCGTATCTTGTTTATTCTACACCATGTGCGCCTGGAGTGGTGGGATGTAATCCTTCCGATGGGTCGGGTAGGAGGGGATGGAGAGTCGCGGATATTGGAACGATATCATTGAAAAATGTCAAGGACGCACGAGGGGTAACGTTTCTAGACATGGATGAGGATGTGAGTTACTTTTCCCGTCCTTTTTTTCCTGATTTCAATTGGGGCGCTAATGCTCTGCAATCTAGGGGACTTTAGATATCATGGTCCAAAGGACTGGGTCTCAGAGTGGCAATCGGGTACTGTTCATCCAGAATAATTTCTACTACGATGCTTTCTTCCTCAAAGCAATTGGTACGCCATTTTTTAGATTGGAATGGACTGCCATCCCATGTGATCTGCGGATATTGCTGTAGTTTCAAATGGCGCATGCAACAGCGGCTGGTGTTATTCTTCCAACGGATCTGAGAGGTATCAGGTACGCATGCTGTTTCTTTTTCTTTTCATTCTGGTCACTCAGAACTAGTAGCCATTTGGTATCAGCTATTCAGGGGCTTCGTATAAATACACTGTTTTTGATACAGTAGGGCGCCGGTCAGCTGCCCAAGGTCGGTATTCTCCTTTTGTATCGCCTCTGGTTCCTGAATAGACAAATTTTCTCACCAGTTAGCCAGCTTTCTCAAACGTCCTACCATGCACTCCAACCCCCCTACTCGTTCTTTGGTCTGGGCCGCACCAACAATTATATTGAGAATTTCTTCGTTGGTACAACCATCCACGCACCAGACCACTACATCAATATGGAAGGAGTAATACCCAACTCTCGCGTCGTCGTCGTGCCTCCTCCAGATGGGAGCGGTGATAGTTGGAAACGAGAACTGTTTCTGCGGCCGGGAAGCTGGGTACCTTGGGTTACTGTCACCTGTATCGCAGGCATGGTGATTCTGGCAATTATCATATTTGTTCTGCACTTGAGTGAGAAGGTGGGTTCTCAAGGTTCCCAATTCAATCAAACTCAAACATGCTAATGGCTCGGCATGGACAGAGAGAAGATGAGTTAGAACGAAGACGCGCATCACATCATATCAACTTTGATGCACTGTAAATATTTTGGATGATCTCGATTGCTCACAATTTATTTCATCCACAATTATCCATTTTGTAGTGTTCACGATTAGTTATCTAAACCTAAACCCTGTCCTATGGTAATCCAACACAGTTGGAAGAAATTCTTGAATCTGATTCGTTATGATGAGACTTCACTTCTGTGTCTCTTGATCAGGTATGGGAGGAACTGGTCTCTTCCCATCTTCTCTATTCTGCACTTTGCTCTTGACAAAACTCATCCCAGCTCTTCTTAACAATGCCCTTCTACCCATTCCTGACATATCAATATAAACCAACCCGATGTTCCTAGCGGTCCCGGCCATCAACAACGAACTTTCAGCAGCCTCAGCACCATATTTATGATGCACAACTCTACCAAGGTTAGTGGTTCCAGAATCAAGAAGTTTGCGAGTTGAATCGTCAATTGTGGAGAGAACAAGATCAGCAGAGATGAGAAGACGACGAGTAGTTGTAAGTTTCGGCTGAGCCGGGAGAGTTGCAATAGAATTAGAATTTTGTTGTTGATATTGCTGGGAAGACGGTTGTGAAGGGGACGGAGGAAATGACCGAGGGGGAAGAGGAGGGACGTAAGATGACCCAGAACCTGTGGATGATGATGATGTATAGATGTTCGGGCGAGGAGGAAGAGGAGACTTGAAGTCGGTATGAGAGGTAGAAGTAATAGAGAGTGAACCGGCTGGCGCGGGGTTATATCCTAGTCTGTTCTCTTTGGGTCTGGCGCCCATTGCACGGCGTATCATATTATCGATAGTTTTGACTGTCTTGGCACTGACTTTGACGGCTTGCCCTGATACAGCATGTACAGCACGGAGGTTTTTGCGCGTTCTGTCAGAGGTGAGGAACACCAGTGCACGTGGAGGCAGAGGTGGAGGCGTAGGACTGTGTGATCTGCTAGAAAGGGGTGATGTTTGTCGTTTTGCATTGCCGTGGTCTGGAACATTCAATTTAAACGAGGAATGATGGGGTGAAGGATTCGACTTTGTGATATAGTAGTTAGAAGCAGTGGTGATCGTCGTAATTAACAGATTCGTTCCAGATGAGATCACACGACTGGAATGGAAGAGTTAGAATACACGAAATGTGATAAGTACACATGGAAGGTACACACCTGACAACAGTGGCAGATTTAGTGATCCAATCCTGCTCGTCAGGAGGTACGATCCTTGCAAAGGCTGCCAAAGCATTTGCATCTTCTTCACGCAGACCTCCTTCGTCAGGGACTTCAATAACGACTGGATCATTCTCATGTCCTTGTTGATACATCATTGGGTCTTCTTGAATACGAAAACGATCCTCAACTTCACCAACTACTTCACCGGTATCTTCGTTAATCATGACAAGGTGACCATGTAGGTTTTTCTGGTCATTCACATATGTTGGCGGGGGTATAGAAGGAATTTGCGTCTGAGTCCCAGGGGAAGCAGAACATCGGAATTCAATTGCATATTGTTCGAGAATGCTCTCAAAAGTCTCGAGATCCTCGTGTAAATGGCTAGATTTTTTGTCTCCGGGAGGGCAAGAAACTGTGAGTACAAGTTCGTCTGGTTCAGCGGAGGTTGCATTAAACGTGTAGACCCTCGTTGCGGGCGTTGTTGTTCGATGAACAATTCTGGCAGGATCTATTGGAGTTTCTGACATATTGAGCCTGAGCACCAAATAAACATTCATATTAAAGTCGTTAGAGGCATCAGGAAGTGGGACGGTAACGCATTGAAGACCAAGTGGACTCGTTTCTGTATAATCCTTCACTGAAAGGGTGCATTTGGGTAGACTGAGCAAAAGGAAGGCTTCAGCAGCAGTTTCCATGCCGGAAGGTAGGAACAATAAAGCAATAGGCGATATATGTACAAATATCGAGGCTACAGCTACACTGCCCCTTCTAAATTGTCGATCTGGCTCACGTGCAATGTCATAAGTAATATCTAGGAGTCCCCTACTGAGTCTTCTCTTTCTCAGCTGCATCGAAAAACCGTTAGTGACTGGTCAGGACAAGTACATGTGTCTCACATTTCTGCACAGATTTCAACAAGCTGAAATTGACAACTGTCCGTGAAGCGAATAATCCGGACAAAATGACTGCGCATATCGCTCTGGCCGCCTCCGGGTCGACGGAATCGATGGCCATTCCAGATGCAGCACCGCCGACCATCTCAACAAGCAACGCGTGCAGGTCAGCCCAGAAGGGTTGAGCATGCGTCATGAAGGCGTATAAACCAGTCATAGCAGGAGCGCACCATAGGTCAACCGTTGTCCATCCGTATGCTTGCAGCTCCGGAGGCGTTTGCACTGCCATCGGGGTGGGATTGAGGATCGAGAATAGATTGGCCAAGAAAAATCCTCCATTGGCTGTGAGCTGCAGGATCACAGACCTGAATGCATACTGCCTCGATGATACAGAATTTTACTTACCAGAGAGGTGACTAGGAGAGTCCATGGTGAGGAGGCAATGACGGGAAATTGACTTTGAGTAACGGAGGGGGGAATGAGGCTACAAACGAGATAGGCACGAGTGAATCCGTCAACCAGTGACAATGGGAGCTCAATTTCCCCTGTCAACTCAGGAACCTCTGGCAGATACTCCACGATGAATTGCACTGCGGCGTATAGTACTGGTACAGCGCCGGATACTATAAACGAAGGTGGAATCCCCAAAAACGGTGCTTTAATGCAGGTACGATGAAAATTGGCACAAAACACAAAGGAAAGCACAACCTACATGCGATGGCTTCGCCGCCATACACTACTAGGAGTGTGGTGACCAGTGCCTTCATGAATGATTTGCTCTCTACCCCAGCCTTCCCTTTCCTCGACACGTGCTTTGAATGTGCCATTTCCCTTAGCTGTCGTAACAGAATACAGAGTCGGAATGCCGCAACAACGTCAAGTGAGCTGAGGGGCACACCGAACCATGTAAAGGGTGCAATAGGCGTCAATGTGTAGCGAAATATCTCCACCAGTGGGGATATGAGATACATAATGGAGGTCATAAAGCTTCGTTAGTGAGCGCAAGAGTGTTGTAAGAGGACAGTTGAACCGTTGCAGGGACTCGCACTCAGCTGGGGCGGGTTTTGTTCGGACAAACCAACGTGATGTGTATTTCTAATACAGGCCACCCACCCGAGGAGGAGGATTCATACAGTGCTGATAGAGCATGAATCGATCCCGAACGGGGAAATGAAAGGTGACCGGTGTAATCTTCTAGATAAGTTATGTCTCTAGTGTACTCCTGCAATATAACTTAGATTCTTCTAGAGCTTGAAGTATAAACTCCATACCTCTACCTCAATCACTCTAACAGTGGGAGTATAGGAGTTGTTTTATTAGACTAGAAGGCCTCATTTGCTTGTCAGATCTGGTTGATATGTCTGGCAGTTTTGAGCTATACTAAGAGGTCCATGTCATCAGGACATTCCACTGGCAAGATAACAATCTAGTTCTGGAGCCTATGCCTAAATTTTACTACCACAGTTTGGAAATCAGTGTATTAAGCTTTCACAATAAGAGTATGGAATTTATCTAGATAGTCCTCAACAGCATAACTTCTTGGCAGTAACTGAAGTCTTTTGTCTGTTTACTGCTTTCAGAAGTCATTCTCAAACTCAGACCAGATGTAGATAGAGAAGATTCCATTAGTAGATTTTTTCCAAAAAAAAAAAAGACTCTCAGCCTATTCAGAAGCATGACCACTCCAGAAGAAGGACAAGATCTAGAGAATTTTATCTAGATCAGAAGCAAACTGACTTGCAAATAACCAGATATAAAAAAACAAAAACTGAGGAAGGCATATCCTATTAAGTGATCTCCTCTGAAATCCATAGAAAGTGAGATATTAGATCTTTGGTAACATAAGATAGTTTTAGTAGTAAAAGAGTTGGCAGAGGATTGAGGTCAAGAAGAAAGTAAAGAATAAGATACACTTATACTGGTCACATCTGATCAATACCATAAATAATTTCTTATCTGTGTTCTTTTAGTAATTAGTAACTATCTTTAGATAGTTAACTAATTACAGTCCCTAAAACCTTGTTAACGTAGTATTGCCCTTATCTAGTGTGGATTGACTCTCTTTATTCTATATTACTCTTTAGACATTCTTACTAGACATTCTAGCAACTTTATAAAACTTTTTTTCAATATTTAAAAACTACTCAGATCTAAAATGATTACTTACAGTCTCTATTTCATAAATATTGTTAGAGGATACTAGTATTAGATATAGTTCATATTTTAGCAACTGAGATCTATAGCAGACTCTTAAAAAGCAGATAAGTAGTAATACTTATCCAAGATATTATCACATTCTGATCTGGCTATATCTGTTATAACCTACAGATGATATTGTTACAAACTTCATTCAGCTTGTATCTCTACAACTAGTAGACTTATTTTTACAAACTAAGTTGTACTGGAAAGCTCCAAATGAGGGCTATCTGTATATATATGGAATGTACAAAAGTGATAACAAACAACTGAGATATCAGGTTATCAGTAACTGTAAAAACTTTGTTTGCTAATATCTCATGAATAGCTAGATGTATTTGCATGATTGAACTTGCATTGGAAAGTGCTTACCAAACTATTTCCAATGATATATGGTATATCTCATAGCAATAAGTATTCATAGAGATATAAGCATATCAATGTAGTCACATAATTAGTTACCTTCTAAAATTAGTCTGACAGCTCCCATCAGATTATGAGTTTTGATTATGTAATGGAAACAGCTTGCACATAGATTATCACTATTTTGTATATATATCTCTGTGTCTGAAAATTAGACCTTAGACTTAATAACATCAATCTTCATTATTTATCATTAATATTTGTATTGATCTTAATCATCATTGTCATCATTATTGAACTTCTAAATCACTCCTAAACCTCTGAGAGTGTATTCAAAGTTCAGATATCACAAATAAGTGAGTAGTTTATTTTGTGATATCTATACTCTCTAATCTCTTCTAGTGTAGATCACTTGTTTCTATTCTATCTTGAATATATTTGCTGGACTCTTGCTAACTCTATCCCTAATATCCAAAGATTACTAAAAACTAGGGTAATACTTAGCAGTCTTTGTTCTAAATAACTACTCTAAGTAGTATACTTGATATATAAACCAGTATTTTATACTAAAAGCCTTATCTTAAAAATTGACTAAAACTATCACCAACTTCCAGTGTTAGCAATTGATATATCTTCCTTCTTCTAATGAATTTGTCTATCAGTTCTATCCTGAGTTTCTTATCTAAAATATGCAATTAGTATAACTCATAAAAGCACAGTATACAAGCTGAAGCCAAAGATTGTTCTAACTTCCACATTCTGTATACTCAGATAATGCACAAACTACTCATTTGGATTTTCAAGAAACCCTCATTAGATCTTGAATAATGAGATATAAACTACATTTAACAAACTCCTGTATTTGAATAATATCTGCTAACTTATTTTAGACTTCTGAGAGAATAGTATTAGATCTTGGATAGTAAGATATGAACCACATCTAACAAATATATATAAAATACAGATGTTAAATAACCTTTAACTTTAGCTTATATACTATGCTTCTACTTGTCATACTAGTCATATATTTTGAATGATATACTTAGAAAAATTAGAGGGAGTTATTTCATTCAAAGAGTAGAAAGATGTATTGTTACTATTATTAAAAGATAGTATTATATTTAGTTAATTTTCAGAATAAGAATTATATCATATTTACCTAGCTTATATATTATGCAGTCTGTATAAGGAAATCTGTTAGGATAACTGAACAAAGTTCATGGGAATTCACAAAGTTTATAATTCTTCAGAAAAAACCCAACTTATAAAAAGAATAAAATAGAGTATACCTTCAAGAGAAATCTAAGAGAACAGAATTGTCAGATGTGGTTCACACTAGGAGTGAAAGTCTGTAAAATAGACTTGGAGATGTGTGGACTTGTTGAATAACCTTGGCTTCAGCTTATGTGTTGTACCATCTGTCTGCTGCATGGTTGCAACTTCAGATAATAGGAAGAAGTCTAAGATGGAAATGAATGCTAATTTGGTGTGTCACTATTGAACACTAGGGATCGAGTTCAATAAGAGTTTATCTTTGTTGATTATTAGACTAGTGAATTACAGTATAACTACTAGTCTTATATATGAGCTTCTACTATAGGAGATGCTTGGTATTTCAATAGTATAGCTCCTATTACTCCAAGCAAAGATTTCAGTATTGAGACACTGACAGAGGTGACTCCATCATGGAAGACCAAGTTGAATAGAAGTATCTCCATCATGGAAGATGAAATACTTAGATGGTTGCATTACTACTACAAGGTGTGTTGTGAGAAAGATAGCTACTATAAAAGGCAGGCTTGTATGGTTGAGAGGTGATATCACTATGAGAATATAATTTCTGGATAGGTGAACTTGCATATGATAGTATTCCCCCCTTAGGACTGAGCCTTCAAAGTTCTATTGAGTTTATCTGAAGAATCTCATGATGGTATCTAAGTCAATAATACATAAACAGAAAAGAAAAGTTTTTGTTTTTTCTTCTGCATTATCATGTTTTCTCCTACTCCCTATGACATCTCCCAAAATGACACTAATATGCTTGAAAAGCAGTGCCATGAAATATAGCAATAATACAAGAAGAAGCAATAGCTCCTAATTCATTTGGAAGAGGTAGTGGAAGCCTGTTGTATGGAGTAGGTAGCTCAGAAAGTAAGGAGAGAGGTGGAGACCAAGGCAAAGAAAGAAAAAAGCTGAAAGGCAAAGGCTTATGAAAGAGAAGAAAAAGAAAAAATGATTGGAGTATCTCCAACAGCTCCAGAATAAGGTGCTAGCAGAGAACACTGCTTTATTGGAAGGTACTGAAAGATCTCAGGTCATAGGATCTAAGTGTAAAGAAATCACCTTCAGAGACGAGAAGGGACAATGGCCTTCTAAGAAAGCTATAAAGGGAAGCAACTAGGAAAGTACTGTAGGAATGCTGTAGTCAAGATAAAGAATACTAACCTCTGTGAGAGGTGTGTAAGTGCTGGGCAGGATTGCCTGATGCATTACTCAAGGTGAGTATCTAATTCTTATTATTATTATTATTTCTAATAATTTTTTCTTTATAGCTGATCTCTCATATGTGCTGGGTGTATTGTCTTCAAGCAGCAGTACAAACCCTATATCAATACCAACCTCCTAGCTATGATCCCTACCTATGGTGGGGTTCTAAGTGCTATTAAAAAAGCACTCTGAGAGCTTGTGGAGGAGTACCAAGGAGTCAGACAGTCCCTCCAGGGCTCAGTAGAGGGCCAGAAGAGGAACATAGCCCAGTTAGAGAGAATTGGGAACATGATGGAATGAAAATGAAGCTTGAAAGGAGAAAACAAGAAGAAGGAGAGTGGAGATGATAAGAAGGGATCTGAGGACAGCCCCAGGGAAAGTCAGAAGGAGGGACTCCATCATCTACCTCTTATTAGTATAGTGCTTTTGTTTTTTTTAGTTTAAATTTTTTATTCTATTTGTTGTTTGTGATTTAAATGTGTGAGTAAGAAAATCAAGAAATAAAATGAAAATAAGTCTGAAAGTTATAAAAAGAAACCCCCAAAAGTGCATGGAAGCTGGGGGTTAATAAGAATAAGCAGATAGAATGTACTAAGGAATTAATAAAGAAAATCCTCATTGGAAGATGCATGGAGGCAGGGGACAAGTGTAACAGCATGATCAGAACAAAGTGAGTAAACTGGGCTTGTTAGGATATGTGATGTGGAAATCAGATACCAAGTTGAAGGCATAAGTGAGTTCCAATGTGGAGATCCACTCTAATTCATCTCCAGTGTCTTCATACTCTAGCTAGATCATCTTGTATAGGAGTTTGTATGTCTGTCAGTAATCAATTTTAGAATCCACTATTCAAGAAATTTCATATTCAGATTCCCCATCAATTATAACTAGAGCAGGGGCTAGTTGTATTCTCTCAGAGAAAGAGTTAGACATAGCCAGTTTGAGCATGGACACATGGAAAAGTGGGTGAACAGAGTGCATAAACTCTGGAAGATGGAGGTTGAATGATAGAGTATCAGGTTGGGCAATGATTTTATAGGGTTTGAGGTATTTTTCTGAGAGTTTCTTTAAAGGCCAAGTGGTTTGGAAGAATTAAGCTTTGACAAAGACTTTGTTACCTACTTTAAAATCAGGAGCAGAGGAATGTCACACATCAGCAGATTTCTGATAATGCTGTTGGGCTGCAGAGATTTCAGCTTTGAGAGTACTCTGTAATTCATTGAGATCTATAGCAAAGTCATGAGCTCAGGAAGAAACAATATTACATTCAGAGTGAACAGTGATGTTTGAATGATATCCTTTATTAGCAAAGAATAGAGAAATACTGATAGTAACATTTGGAGCATTATTGTAGGCAAACTCTGTAAGAGGTAGAAGTTTGGACTTGTTGTCTTGCTGGTAGTTATAATATATATGGAAGTATTGCTTGAGAGTCTGATTTATGCATTTGGTTTGTCCATTATCTTCAGGATAGTAGCCTGAAGTGAAGTAAAGTCACATGTTGAGAACAGTGTCTAAGAAACAGAAAAAGTTTGACACAAACTCCAAGCTTCTGTTGGAGGTAACATGGGATAGAACACCGTGTTTGGAGAACACATGAAGAATGAACAGACATACTAAGTCCATAGATATGATAGTATTATGGACAGAGATAAAGATTGCCTGTTTGGTAAGCTGGTCAACTATAACCAAGATAGTGTCAAACCCAGAGGATGATGGAAGTTTCTTAATGAAGTCCATAGAAATGAAATTTCATAGTCATTCAGAAATAGAAAGTTGTTTAAGAGATCTATAAGACTTGTGACATTATAGCTTGAATCACATACAAGTGACACAAGACTTGTAGAATTGTTGTACATCAGCATGGAGGCTGGACCAGCAATATCTGCAGTGAACTAATTCCAGTGTTTTGTTTTGACTATAATGTCCTGTAAGGATGTGGTTATGATTATACTAGAAAACATGTGTGTAGAGGTTACCAGCAGATGGTACATAGATTCTGTTGTCAAAGAAGAGAAGACTGTTTAGATCTGTAGAGATGTGTTTGTAGCAATTGGGTCACTAGAGAGGGCCAAAAGGATATCTTGATATAGAGTGTCCATATTCATGACTGTAGCTGCACAGAGAGAAG
>Ga0157368_1000406_pt1 | contig 20339 bp, 31 predicted proteins | sample AttbisABBM3_FD_113146 | JGI IMG/M metagenome (GOLD analysis project Ga0157368, IMG submission 113146) | Fungus gardens microbial communities from leaf cutter ant in Botucatu, State of São Paulo, Brazil - Atta bisphaerica ABBM3 | ecosystem: Host-associated > Fungi > Mycelium > Unclassified ...
CTTCTTCTGTGATCTGCAAAGATTCTAGTTGTTCTGACAATGCCTCAATATTGTTTGTTCTTCTGGAACTTGTCTTGGTTCTTCTTTGTAGTTTACACTACACGTGTTTTGTTTGACAGATAACTCTGCCTAGTTTCATTTGTAGATTTTGTCTACTACATCTCTCTTGCAAGGTGAGCTTATTGATGCTTTACCAAATGTTATGACCTTAAGCTTAGAGCTTAGGTTGCACTAAGGCAAAGACTTGAGAAGAAGTCAAGGGATGAAATAACTGGTAAAGCATAAGGATATAAGAGAGTATCTACACTATATATACTAGTGTAATATAAGGAAAAAGTATGTAGTCCATGAGGCAAGTGAGTTATTATACATGAGGATAAGATGAGGTTTCAACACCTTCTATATAAGGTGCTGACTGAGACCACTTTGGTGCAGCCAATCATATCATCATGCCCTTAACTCATCTCCATGTTATGTCTTTGAAGTATTAATTGTAACACTATGCAAATCATCTTGGGATTTTTGCAAAAAATGTGATTGCAACTTCATCATTGCTTAATGGAGAATGTCTTTTCAAACATCTGAATATAAAAGGAGAAATTTCTTAGAACTACTCGATGATGATCTTAATTCTCTTAAACCTTTAGCTATTAAAAGTAGTTCATGGCTTCAATACTTTGGTCATTCTACTTTTCTATGTGCTAGAGCCACTTGAGCCATTGTAAACCATGCCCCTATTGGTGAATATTGACCAAAGTTCTTCTCTAGGGAAGATTTTTCATATCTATATGGACTTCATCCTATTGAAACTAGATGACATATTTTGCATGAGTATAAGAGATTCAATAATTATTAGAATCCTGGAAGGGATACTATAGCTTATTTCTCTCTATTCCTTGAACTTAACAGTAATACCTTCTTCTTTGGACAAAAAATTGTTACTTCATCTTGTGTTTAGCCTTACTAGTCTCATTATCTATTTGTTTCTTTCTTTTTTCTTTTTTCTTTTTCTTTTTCTTTTTCTTTTTCCTACCCTTTTTTTATCTCTTTCCTCCTGTTGCTTCAGTCTCCATATATATAGTTACAAAGTAGCTACCACAGTCTGCTCTTGTGCTCTGTGTAATAAATTGTTGATTAAAAAAAAAACCTTAGAGTTAGGGGTTTTAGCATGACATCACTGTCACTGTCACAACTGTCATACCATCATGTGACACAGAGAAGGTTGAAGAAGGTCCTAGAACAAAGAAGATCATATAGTATGGTAACCACATATTGGCCTTATAAAAAGCACATGTACTTTAGGGTAGGGTAGTTGTAGTGTGTGCACAGACCATGGTCTGTGGTATATAAGGTAGACTAGTTTGTACTTAGGACTTTATTAAGTTCTCTTATGATTACTCAATCTAAAGTTGTTCTTTGGTCTAACTCTTTGGACTTAAGATCATAACAACTTACTTCTATCCTCATAACTCTTATTTTCACCTTTCAAGACCTTTCTCTGAAATTGCAACCACATAACTAGTAGGAGATGCAGCACATAAGTTGAAGCCAAGATTGTTCTGGAAAGTTCAAAACACTATAGACTTTGATAAGTTCCTATACTTGTTAAACTTTACTAATCCTTTCAGACTTTTGCCTCCTTCAAGTGTGGACCATGCTTAACACAAATGGAAACTCTAAGTGTGAGGAATCAGAGTTTGTGGGTCAAAACCCTAAGTGAAAGTTTGTGGAGTTTGCTAGTAAGTTGATTCCCTTACATAGAGTGTTTGTGGATGTGGAAAAGGAGTTTTATGAAGATGCTAGAAAGTCCAGCAATAATGTCTAAGAAGTGATCAATGAAGGAATGGAGGGTGTTGATTCACACCAGATGAGTTTGAGAGATACAGATTAGAGAAAGCACATTATTCATGAGAGAGGGCAGATATGATCAGATTAGTATGTAATATTATTCCATCTCATACTCTAGTTTTTCATCTTGTTATATTTTCCTGTTTCCTTGCTTCATCAATTTCTTAAAGTCATAGTAAGTAAATCTTACTACACCAAAATCCATCACCCTTAGTATCAAGGACACTTTTTCACTCACATAACATAGATGCAAGATACAACCAAGTTGTATACCCTAATCCACAATATAGTGGGTCTCACAGTTAAGCACTGGCTATGAACATGAGCTTACTTCGTGAGGCATGAAGAATAGAAGAATGATGGATTAGAACAACGAGCTGCTGTTTTTCGAGCTAGACAAAGACTATACCCATTTTCTCGGGTAGAAATATTTGGGGCATGGCCAACCAAGCTGGACTTCTCTGGCTTTACGCAGCAAGTAGACTAGATGCGTTGACAAAGAGTGGTTGAAAGAACTTCAGGAAAAAGGAAAAGGAGAAAGAAAACTGCTAGAGTAAAAGCACAAGGTACAATTCAATCAGCAATGTGGAGACTTAATATCAGTGACCATCTCAAAGAATTAGTGGGGAACACACCAATCAATCAGACAAATCAATTACATTGTCTGAACAGCCGCCTTCTTTCTCCGTCACGTTCCCAAAGATCGTGGCAGAGACTATGGAATCTCGAGTATTAGCAATCTTTCTTCTAACATGCCTTTTCATGACTGGCATATTCTCCTTATCATACTGTTCTTCTTCATCACTAGGGTTCTCACTTCTCTCGAGAAATTCTACATCATCATCTGTGCCCTCCACTATTTCAGGTAGCGGAGCAGCTCTTGGCGAGGGCGAGTTTGAGGAATCACTACCGATTTCAATTATTTCTTTGAACTGTGGATACAGTGACCGGGGAGACCTTCGACATGACGACTGCAATAACTTGGGTGGTTTGGGAAGTGGTTTGATAGGTCTTTCTCGTCTCCTCTGAGAGAGGGCGGCAGCAGAAGGAACAGGACTGGTAGAAGACCTAGATCGACCAAAACGATCCGAATCTCCGAGGAGATAAAGTTTGGATTGAGGATGTGTATATCGTATTGTTTCATCTTCGTCTGATAAATCTTCCAGGAAAAGAGGTTCGAGGTTCGACACCTCGATTACAGATCCTGTGGCAGATTGACGATCATTTGAATTGCTGGCCTTCTCCTTCCTTTTCTCTTTGGTTTTTGATTGAGTTCTGAGTCGGAATCTGGTTGGAGCCTCAGACGAAGCGAAGGAGATGATTTCAACGTCAGACTTTGAAACGGGTGAATATGTAGCTGGCCTCTGTTTTTGAGTTTCTCCTGAAGAGGATTTGGATGAAATAATCTCGATAGAATCTTCTAAGACGAATGCACGGGTAGTTGGTGTGACCTGTTGACTTTCAGTCGAGGATCTTGTGCGGGATGAAGATGACATCAGAGAAGGTGTAGACTTTGGATTGAGAGTCTGAGTTACGATAGGCGGAGCGTTCTCGTCGGGCCCAAAGTTGTCAGGTGCTTCTAGAAATACAGCAGAGTCGAAGTGATTGAGCATCGCCTCTTCCTCGTCATCACACTCATTTTGAACAGGTGCCTGCGAAGACTGAGCTGTAGTAGGATTGAATCTTAGGCCACACAACCCCGTGCTAGCAGTGGAAGAGGACGATCCCGAATTAGAAAAGTATTGGGAGGTGGCGGCAGAATCGCGGGAGGCCACGAGTGTGGCAGATGCAGAAGATGCCTCGGAGGCTTGTGTGGGGGCGACAGTAGCATTTGCAGATGGTAATTTGCGACGACGCGGCTCAATATTCTCGTCGTCGTTGTACGTTGGGTTAAATGAAGGATTTAGTGGAAGAGAGATCTCACGCAAGGGAGGACGGACAGGTGGTACTGCAACGGGATGGAGAACCTGGGATTGTTCTTCAATCACGGGTTGATCATGATCAGGTAGTCTAGACAAAGGTAAATTTGGATTTACTGAGAACATGATAGCGTTCACCGCATTCGGACACGCAGTCCACGCATGAAGTCATCAGCTTGAAGTATCTCGCGATCGTCCGTCTTGTGCCCTAGGAGTTCTACAGTGTCAGGCTCAAGAAAGGCGATGCCGTGGCGTATCAATGTGTTTTTGAGGAGTATCTGAGGCAAAGGAGGTCAAATTGGGTGCACAAAATGGATAAAACCATACTTTGAAGCCAAGCGGCGTTTTACCGAGAACGATATCTGGTATAGACTTGTACTCGATAGCAGTCAGGGTCGTTGTGCCATCAGACAGTTCAAACTTGAGCATTCCTCGCGGATACTTGGGTATCGGCCCCTCTCCTTCTATCTCAAGGTCGCTTTCACCTTCACCATCCTCACCTGTTTGACCGAGCCGCATTCGTTCTTCACGTACAACACGGATCTGATTAAGCTGATATGCGCTGTGCGCAATTTCAGTCATAGCTGCGACCTCGACAAGGATAGGAGGCCCAGCGAGTCGAGTATTGGCCTGTGGGTGGTCCGGCTGAGAAATGTTCTGAGGTAGGCCTGTTCCATCAATCATGGAGTCTCTCAAGTCTGACTGAAGCAGCTGCAGCTCAACATCAATGAGAAACTTGTGAGACGAGTCATCTGCGCCCGGCTGGCCAATGAGCCACTCATGACAACCCAGTAGCCATTCCTATGTGCAGGAACCTGTTCAGGCCAGTCATATATTCTGCAGTATATCTACGTACTGGGTCAACTCTCGGACGCGGAAAGCGACTTTCGAGGTAGCTAGCAATATGAGGAGGGGGCTGGGCCATAAACCATAAAAGAAAAGAGCACGTCAAGTCACGTGAAACTTTGTCACTCAGTCAATGACCTTACCAAGGCGCAGCCTACGTTTGTTTCTTACCGTCATGCATACAAGGCTGTCTTCCACTTCAACACATACCTTGCCTCGTCTTCCCGTTCCGGACCTTCGCAAAACTCTTGACAAATATCTGACGTCAATTGAGCCTTTCCTCCGTCAGTCTGTTTCAACACCGGAGGATTTTTCTGCTGCATATCAGCTTCGGAAACAGTGGGCAGATGACTTTTATGCTGGAATTGGCCGGGAACTACAAGAGAGACTCGTCGGTACGCCCTCTGTGAAGCGTGGAGCTTGTATGGATATTCCAACTTATCGCAGAAAATAGCCCTAGACAAGGAATCGCCCAATAACTGGCTAGATGATAACATTTGGATTTACAAAGCTTATCTCGAATGGCGCGCTCCTTTACTTATCAACTCCAACTGGTGGTTATCCTTCTATGATGACAATCTCATCCCAGCGGATGCTCGTAAACATTATTGCGCTGAGGAAGGGATGGCCGGTGCAACTACCTGGCAGTTACGACGTTCGGCATGGCTTATACATCGCGTGCTTGAGTTCAAGAATCGCGTTGACGCGTAAGTCAGCTGTCTTCTTTTCAATGTCTAATCTGAATACATATCCCCAGACAAAAGCAGCATTCAGAAATGACACATACCGGAATTTGGCTTCGTGAAAGTGTATCCAAAATGTTTAATACCGCACGTATACCGCAAAAAAATTGCGATATTCTCTCGACGCCGCCTCCACGACTCTGCTCGCTGTCTGCCCGCTGTCTGCTCGTCATGTTTCACAATTTCTGTTACACAATACCTGTTTATTCGCCTTCAGGACAGCTAGCATCACCAAAATCTATATATGACAGACTGCGTAATTTGGTCGTCGACGTTGATGCAAGACTTAAAGCTAAAGAGGTGGCGTTTCCTATTGGCATACTCAGCGCTGATGACAGAGACATCTGGGCCAAGGTATGCGACGGTCTTTGGTCAAAATACCAAACAAATCATCAACTATCTACAGAATCTTCATTACTTGCTCTCGCTCTCGCCCGAAAATAAAGCCTCTCACGAAACACTTCTCACCAGCGCTATGGCACTCAGTCTTGATGGTATTTCCAACAGTTATCCTTCTTCTACTTGGTCTCGAGAAGAACTTGAGCATTACCACACCCACGACCAACCCCTCCATATGATTCGCGGAACCCTTGACAACTTCGCAAATAGGTTTTATGATAAGCCGTTTACCATCATTGTCGATGCCCTCGCTCATGCAGGCGCTACGGGCGAGCACTCGCCCTGTGATGCACTCGTACCTAGCATTGTTGCTGAATACGGTATTGTCCAAAGTATTGAGGAAGGAGCATTTCAATTACTTGAAGGGGAGCGTCCAACTACCGCTGGCGGTGAAGACTGTTTCACTCGAATCGACTGGGTCGCTGATGATCAGCTTTGGAGGGAATGTGAAGCTGCCGAAAAGCGTGCAACTTCGATTATCATGGACTCAGATGACAGCGTGCTCTGGTTTGATCAGTACGGCACAGATTGGATCAGAGGTGTCGGTGCGCACTGTTTCTCTCCAAATCACCTTCCGCCAGGACTAATACATAACTACTACAGCCAAATTTTCACCTGATGCTTACATTCAAATGGCTCTACAACTTGCATGGTATCGAACCCGCCGCGAGTTCACAGCAACATACGAAACTGTCCTGACGCGGATCTTCAGACGTGGTCGCACAGAGGCGCTTCGTACCTTCACAAATGAAAGCCGTACTTGGGTTCTCGCTATGGATAATGACCGGTGGTGGCTGAACGTGAGTTTGTAATGACTTTCTTACGCATCTCTCATCTTCAACAGGCTCAACAGGCTGAGAGGATATTCAATCTTCTGACGAAAGCCATCAACACACACGCTCGACTTACTCGCGAGGCTGCAACTGGCCGTGGAATTGACCGTCACCTCCTTGGCCTACAATTGATGCTCAACTCAAATGAACACCCACCATCACTCTTTACAGATTCCCTCTTTTCAGAAAGTCAGCAGTGGAAACTTAGCACTAGTGGGTTGAGTGCAGGACACTGGTTCAATGGAACTGGGTTTGGTGCTGTATATAAAGATGGTTATGGAATCAATTGTGGGTTTTTATTCATGTGTTCCTATCCTAGACTGATGAGATATGATGTATCAGATCTTGCTGCTCCTGAGATGATAAAATTTGGGATAGAGTGTAAATTCTCAAGTTCTGAGACATCCACAAATACCTTTAAAACAGCAATAACCAATGCTTTGAGAGATATGAAAAAGCTTTGTTTGATTGTGTTAGCTTTATCTGAGAATACACTTATCAAAAGTCATTTGTGATTAATCTTGCACAGATTATATTTGGATTTTTAACTTTTTGATTTTTTTTTATTTTGTAAATACTATAGAAGGTAACAATTGCTGGTAAATTTCAGTCCTCCAAATCTATCTGAGACTCTTTCTAGGTCCAAAAAAATTTCCCTTTGCAATATCATTCACATTCAACCAAGCTTTACTTCCTATCTTTGCAGCTATCTCCCCAACCAAGCAATTTCTTCCAGCTCCAGCCAAAAACTTCTTACTACTGACAACAAACATACCTCGCTTGAACCTAGTGAGCATAACATTAGTACGACGGAGGCTCTTCAAGAAACCTATTTCTCGTGATCGAACTAGAGAAAGAATGATATAATCCTCTTCATTTCCTAAGAAATATAAAATGAAAACTCAAAAAGAATCGAGGAACTACAGAAACATTACCCTGAAATGAATCAACATTAAAACATGTATTTTCCCACCTCAACCCTTCAGGTGAATTCTTCATCCTGATTTCAATAGAATTTTTTTGAGCATCATAGGGAGATATAATCTTGTAATTGAGTTTATTGTCCTGTAGATACTTTGCAATCTGCAATACAACATCTCTCTCTTCTTCATTCTAATTATTCTTTAATGGAAACCATATTCTCAGAATAGACACTACTCACCATGAATGAATCCTCTTTTCTTTTTTCCTGGCCATGTACATCAACAAAATGACAAGCCAAGATTTGATTATTAATAGGATGTTGTGGGTTAGAACTTAGGCAGCCATCATAGACAGCCTCTGAAATGAGCTCCCCCATCTGGGGAGGCATTCGGTCTAAAAACTGATTAGTAGATATATCACAAAAATATAATCACTCACATTGTATATTCAGAAAATATGCATGACCTCGAAGATGGGCGAACTCAAAGATACTCGGTAAAGCATCAGGATTAGAGTCATCCTGACCAAAGGGTGGCACTAATTTTCAGTGAGTTCTCTGTAGAGCAAGAGAAGACGAATTCATACTCACATTGCTTATCATCACCAATAAAGCATGCCTTGCGGAGTGAGACGTATTTATAGAAAACAGAAATGTAATCAGCAACATGTATCTGACTAGCTTCATCAACAACAAGAGTGCTGATGGGGAACTCCTTCGCAAAGATTTTACTTATAGCATCGTTCGATAGCATGCTGAGTGTACATAGGAAGACCTTGATCCCCTTGACCCTCGATCCACATGTATAGAATTCTCCGGACTTGATGATATTTGCATAGATATCACCATAGAGGTGTTCGTGCCTTTCCCAGCTTAGCGAACCAACCAAATGGGAAAGTCAATCCTTCACTCACCAATCATCAATGAATCCATCTGAGATCAGTAGCCTGTAATCATAGAAACCAACTTCAGAGAGTTTTTCAGCAATATTCTTGACAGCAACATTAGATTGCGCAACAAGCCAGATGCCACTCTTGCCGAGTGCCACTGCCATCTGAACGAAGAAGGCAATGACACTAGTTTTTCCTGTACCCGGTGGCCCTTGAATGATGGTAATGACGTTTCGCGAGCTTTTCGACAACATGGCATTGACGGCAGTATGCTGAGATCCATTGAGCCGTTTGGCACTCTCAGAAAGGCTCTCACAGACTGCAGATGTCAACATAGGGTATTTGGAGGCATTAGCAAACCATTCATCGGGCCATGATATAGCACCTTTGTCCTTGTTGAACCAGATGTTTTGCAGCCACGGGTTATCGGGAGTGTCAAGGCCCTGTAAAAGGCGGAGCAGACTTTGACCGCGAGCTATCTCAGCCGAAGTCAGAGCATCACGACCAATGCCAATGATAGATGTGATTTTTCGGTCACCGATACTCTGCTCTCTGAAAGTTGCAAATCGACCATGGGCATCGACCTTGCCACGTGCAGCAAAATTACCGGTATCGTCCTCAACGGTGATTCGAACTTGCTAGAACAAAATACATCAAGTTATTTAACGGTAACAAACGTCACTCGCTCACCTCTGCTTTCCTGAATCGATTTTTGAATGTTTTTGAAGCGATTTCGTGCTCTTTGTTCTTCAAGTCGTAGCCACGATATTCGAAATCTCGATTGATTTGATCGGGCTTTTTGCGATCGAGACGCTGAGAATCGATAGTAATCTTTGCAATAACGTCGAGAAGCTAAGAAAAAAATTGCCCATGAGGACTCGAAAACACTGAAAACTACAAAACATACACCATCGTTCATATCAAAAGTGTCGATTCTTTTGACACTGCTGTATGTTGTGACAGCATCGCCAACCGAGCCAAGGTAATATGCAAGCCATGCTCGCTTGACCGGCCCGAGAGCAGCAGTTCGATATTCGGGGTTGTATGTCACATCATTGAAGGCTTCAGCAAGCAGCAGCTCATGTATCTTTGTTTCGTCGCCTAGTGCAGCTTTCAGAATGTCGGAAATACTGTTACGTTTCCTTCTTGGAAAGGCGGACTGAACGTCGACAGCATTTTTGAGGAAAAGCCCTTGTTCCTGATATAAAACCATGGCCAGAGGGGCCAGGTCGAACGCAAAGAACTCCCCGGCATTGCGGCTGAGGAAGCTCATGAGCGACTGGTACTGTTCACTGTCGGGATCGTAGAGAGACGTGGCCTCAACTTGGGCTCGTCGGCTTGGCTGGGGAAACTCGATGACAAGGGCACGCTCAGCGCTAACAATAGCCAAGGCAGCGAGCGCGACAGATTCTTTCCAGTACCCTTCACTGAGACCAATTGGTGTGGCAACTTCAAAAAATGGTTCCAAATGTTGGTACTTCAATTCCTTGTACGCCACTGTCGTTACTTCACATTCCACGTCGTCTGTTCCTGTATCAATGAGAGCTTGGTTGAAAATCATGGTAGATCGCTTATCGGATTTGGTGTAAGTGATAAGAGACCAAGATGGAACGAATTCTTCTGGACGATTTTCACGCCGGGAAATGCCTCGGAGGAAGGCGAAGATCACATCTACAATCAAATTTACTGTTCTAGGAATTTATCGTGGGAAAGCTGGCCATTCAGAAAACCCTTCCTGCAATGGGTCAGCATAACGTTTACTCGTGGTACATCTTTCAGAAATCCGATGCTATCAGTACGAACAAGACAAATGGTGATATAGTCGTCCTCGTTCTCTAGATTTATTTCGACAAAATCAAAAATTCAGCTTGCCTTGGAAGGAATCGATATTGAAAACTTTGTCCTTCCAGTTTAGGTCCTCATCCTCCGAGCGATTCTCCATCAACGATCTATCAACGATCTTTGAGCATCATAGGGGTTTGTTGTGGAAAAACAAATGTGATGTAATCTCATAGATACAATTCACTATCCAACTTTTCCCCTGGCGCTCTTCCCGACCATTCGTAACGTCGATAAATCGACAGCATGTTTTCGCAGGAATTTTACGTTTATATTTGAGGCGACTGTTGTACACCTCTTGCGAGGTGACGTTGCCGATCACGAGGGGCATACGATCTGGATTCTGGATTCAAAACAGAGAGAAAATGAACATTGGATACCAAGGAAAAGAGCGCGATTTTGTAAATGACATAGTTCGAAAACACCCTGCAGAGATCGTATATCATTCTGCCCGTATGGTTCGCGTTGAAGCACAGGAAGTGAATGTAGCATCCAGCATTGTTCTATCACGTGACAGCTACATTTCCGTGAAATAAGAGGCCAGCTCCTTCACCAACAATGACTACTCCAGTCATAATTGGCATCGGTGCTATCACTGCCGCACTAGTTGGCAGAACGCTCATTCAGCGCGGCATTATTGGCAGAGTAGCCACAGAACAATGGGTGAAAGGCGGGTTTAAAGCCAAGATGGACCGGAAGGAGGCAATTCAAATTTTGGGCTTGAAGTACGCCCCTCCGCTCACGTTCTTCTATCGCAGCATCTTAAATATCCCATAGAGATGGACCTATGCTGCGAACTAGAATAAAGGACGCACATCGCCAAATTATGCTTGCAAACCATCCCGATCGTGGGGGTTCACCGTACCTTGCTAGTAAAATCAACGAAGCGAAAGATTTTCTCGACAAGTCTGAAGGACGTGGTCGGTGATACAATGATTTGTACTATCTAGTGGGTTAGAGCTTTTTGGGTGAAACAACAGCGTGTTGACGAAAGGCTAGGCTTTGCTGTAACAAATTTCCACACCTGGTGTCGCTTTGGGCCTAAATATGATGTCACTGGTCTGACTAAGCAATTTTCCTTGCACAATTTTCCTTGCACAATTTTCCTTGCACACACACACAACGATGAGTACCGAGTTGCAATCGTCAAAGCTTGGGACGAAGGAACAGTATGTCCAGGTGAAAAAAATGGAATTTTATCTGAACTCATCTCCGCTAGTTTTTATGCACAGGAACTTATCAATTTCGAGGAAATCGGGGACGAAGGGTAGGTAGGTCTGGTTCGTCCTACAATTACGTTTGATTGGTCCATCGAGCATATGCCTGCTTCGTTGAGTCCAGCGGTCCTCGAAGTAGGTAGTGGAAATGAAACACTTCTATTAGCCCTCACGGAAGCTGGGTATGACCAGATGCTTCTCGCAGGCATAGACTACTGCCGAGGTGCTGTCGAACTAGCAGCTAACATTGCACAAACCCGAAATGCAGTGGAGGTGACCTTTGATGAATGTGATTTTCTCAGGAATGATCTGTCTCCCCTAAATCACAGGATCCCTGGCTCTGTGGGATCTTGTCCTGGATAAGGGAACGTATCCATTGCTTTAGGACAAAAGGATGAAAAAGGGAAGTCTCCTGCTGCTCGATATCCAGCTCGTGTCGTGCGAGTCCTTGAACCAGGTGGAATATTCCTCATCACATGTAGGATCTATTTTGGAGTCGTCCCTGTATACGAGCCAAATCATTGATCTTGTAGCTTGTAATTTTACAGAGGAAGAGGTCAAGGTCGCTTTTATCACCCAAGAGACAGGCTTTATTATATCAGTGAGCTGGGTCGACTATCTTGTATCTTCCATCTTGTTTAACCAACATCCCCCAGTTCGCGTATACAACATCCAACATTCAGCTTTACTGGTCATACAGGCAGTAATGTTACAAGTGTAGCTTTTCGCAGACTCACGTAACATTATACTGTAGTTCCTCCCCCGGAATACATCACAATGACGGAATATTGCCTATGGCTGTCCGAAGTATGTCCAATGCCAACCCACTAGCCCACTCAACGAAATTTGTGACTGCGTCATCATCGGATGCGTGTTTCAAGAAAACATTGGTCAAGAAGTAGACCAAACCCATGGCAAGATTTTCTATTCGTACAGCTTTGACAAGGATCTCTTCAATCGCCACTCGGTTCCGCGTCATTGGTAGTTGACTTATATCAGTGAACGGCGTCGCAGATTGGCTACTGATGAATGTTTGTAACAAGAGTTCCCGAAGAAATTGGTGGCTTTGAGGCTTAAGAACGGTGAAATCTACGGCCTTTGGTCATTGCATCAACACAAACAGCTATTCAGAGCGAGTCCGAGTTACCCTGAGGATGCTCATATTTACAACATCCTTCGCAATCCACCTCGCATAGGCTTTTGCTACATTGCGTATCCGCGAGCCTGTTATTTTCTTCAAATCAAATACAGCGTTGTCACTCTTCGTATTCTTGATTACCTCTGCTCCACCAACCGTTGCTTCGCCCATATTTCGCAAAAAATCCCACAAGCAGAACTGCAATGTAATTCTATAGGAATGCGACTGAGACAAGGGCATAGTACCGGTTGTATATTTTCTCCTATTCCAGGTTGCTGGTTAGTAAAAAGGACATAGACGAACAAAAGTGCATTACATTGCCACAACAGTGAAGAAGCACTCGTACAATCTCCCGCTGCTGGACTTCTGTCAAGTTGAGCGTTGACAAGCATCGACATAATCCTGCGTATTCCCTAAGAAGACGATAGACAGAATGAATCTGGGAGGCGACTCACATCGCTGCTCATGAGAACAACAAAAATACTCCGTCGAATGTCAGCATTCATTCCTTGCTTCCGCGCGAGCTTTAGGAGATGACCAGTGCAGTCGTTGACGATTGTAACTGCATATCTGCCATGCTATCTCTTGCCTCTACTAGAGGATTGCCGCCCCAACCAGCGCCTACAAGCCACCATTTTCCTTTACTCTCTGCTGAGCCCAGATCATCAAGGGAAACTCGAAGGACATCGTGAGCTAATACTTTGGGCATTTTTGAGACTGCTGATGAAAGAGTGGAGGCGAAAACCACTTACCGTGTTTCTTTTTCGACAGATTAGCTAGGAACTTTTTCATTCGTTCTACAGCTTCGCTACCTTGGTCTTGGGTCACATTGCGTTTGACTTTGTTGTTTTTGAGATTGATCAGGGTCTTAACCATAAAACGTATTCGAGAATTATGATGACTTGATCCTCAGTAACTTGGACAGAAACCCTCGAGGACGGGACACACCTTAGAGACCTTTCATCCTGCCCAGAAACCTTCTTCTGTACGATATCAACGATATCTTTCAAAGCTGAAGGATCATCTTGATGCAACTGTTGGCCAGAGTCTAGCACAAACTTGAGTATGTGTCCCAAGACCATTGAATGTACAGACACACTGCGCATCATATTTAGTAGGAGCTCAACGTTTAACTCAATCATGTCGTCCTCAAGGAGTTGACGAACGAGATCGAAGACAAGCACAGATGAAATAACCTGGAAGTTGTACAACTCTGATCATAACACCATGAGATTCGAGCATTCCTTCCCTTTAACCTCTGCTTCTTGGACTCGAGGCTGAAACTCATCATGTACAGCAGCTTCGGATGTCTGCAATTCTTTTCGGTGACGCTCGTAATTCATTACATTTTGTACAAAATAGGCGGCTTAAAATCTATGAGCGGAGATAAGAGGGACGGTGCGCATTCGTACCAAACTCAACACCAATAATATTATAGAGGCTCGAGATGAGTGCTGCATGTAGAACAACGTAGGAGTCGAGCAATATAGAGTGGGAAGCAATGCCCTCTATGACTAGGTTCGTGATGCTGGATGTCATGTTTATGTATCTGTTAGACGTGTACCTGCCAATAAGATAGAAGCACAAACCATGCCTGCGATTACTTTGATACAACTCCTCGAAGCTATCTATTATTGAAGAGTGATTTTGTTCACTCATCCTAGGGAGCACATCAGAGTCAACAGAAAATTGTAGAAGGTACCGCACACCTATTAAGCAAACCCTTCAATTGTTTCTTGAGTCGTGTAATTGCTTCAGATTCCAGTTCACTTTGCTTGTTCCTTAGGTGAGGTGGGATATGATGCGTCACTAGAAAAACATGTATCAGTCAAGGAAGATACGCACACAATAAAAAACGCACCCACAGCTTGCTGAGACTGAGAATCAACATTTTCCTTGGTAACATTCCCTTTGGGGCTTTCGGTTTCAATGCCAGTCTCACCGTCTATATGATAAGAGATGCCTCCCCATTCATCTTCTTCTCCCCTTGTTCCCATAGCTTCCTCTTCTTGTCCATCGATATTCTCATTGCCAGATGCAAGGCCACTCTTCCCACTACCGGCACCAAGGTCAGTGTCTTGTCCATTGAGACCTTGATTATTCTGTGTTGGGGTCAGAGGCTTCAAAATTGTCCATGAGAGCACGCAATCGCAGGAAAAGCAAAAGAATCAGCCCAGTCTTCCAAATCTAAGAACCGGTCATAATCAAATGAGTGGCCTACAATAAATAATCGACTTGCCATCCAACCCGTCCTCCTCAAGTAAAGCTTTCTTCGTCCTCTTTTTTCCTTTTCCGTAGCCCAGCTTCTTCTCAAGGTATATAATATAAGCATCTTCCTCCTCGTCGACTTGACTGAGGGGTGGTTGCCCAGTTCTCTTCTTCGTTTTATCCTCTCTCCCATTCAGAGCACGCTTATCAGTTTCTGCATCCTTGATTAGCCTGGGCCTTTGCCTGATCTTACCTGCAGGGCTGTTGACTCCAATCTGCACTGCTAGTTGATGCTTGGTATGGTGTTCTCTTTTGCCTTGGTTGACTTATAAGAATGTGATGCGGCACATTGTGTCTTAGCTAAGCTCCTGTCTCGAGCTGATAAGAAGCAGCCACTTATCAAGCAGCCACTTATCAGCCATCAGTGTCCTGATCTCTTAGGTGTCAAGATAGCTATGCTCTTAGAAATATTCTTGATGACCAACCCACCACTCCGCAAGGCAAGTAGACATTCGACAGTCCCTTCACCACCTCGCGGTCCAAGCAAAGTTCGGCGTAAATCTGTCCACAATGCCATTCAACACCGCACTCCAATTCCCCTCAATCCGAACCTTCTACCAAACTTCCATTCAAGTCATCCTCTTTGTCAGTTGTTGAGATTGACGAAGTGTTCATTGAATTCTGGATTGATGCGCTTCTGGATCCTATCGCATTTGTCTAGTGGAAATTCATTATCTGCAAATTAAGGCCCCCCTCTGAAGTTAGACTTAGTCTAAGCATTATTCTCCCTTCTGTTCTATGTGATATTCTATACTAAAGAACCTGCAACAGTTCATCCAAGTATACATACCTGCTTCTGAGATTTCCATATCTCTTTTGGAGTGACCCATCATATTGATACTTTGACTGCCAGATTTGGCCCATTTTCACCTCTCTCTCTTCAATAACTCTTGTAGTGAAATCCATCCAATCCATGGATAATTCCATTGACTTATCTGCTATCCCATCTCAGTACCACAAATTTGTTGATGTTTTCAGCAAAGCAAAGGCCAAAGCCCTTGCTTCTTACTGCTCTAATGACCTCTGAATCAACTTTAAAAATGCCCAGCTGCCTGTTGATACCATTTACTCTTTGTCAACTACTAAACATCACTGGCTATCATGATTAGTAATTACAAACAGATTTTGATAATGTTAACTCAATACTGAATTCATCTAGCCCACATCTTCTCCTCATAGAGCACTTGTTTCAAGAAGAAAGAAAGATTGCTCTATCTCTACATTGACTTCCATAGTCATTACCAAAAGAAATTGATATTTACTTTGTCTTATTTCTAACTTTTTAGATTTCCTTTACAAAGCTTATGTTTATATATCATATGTCAAAGTCCAACCCCAAGTATTAATATTTAAAATGAGTAACTCTACTGTGAAAGATAAGTTATCTATAGGGTTTGGAATGAAAGTAAGTCTGCTGTGAAAAATTCTATAAGTACTTAGTCTTTGATAGTTGTTGTGACAACCACTAGTTGAAGTGACCAATAACCACTAGAGCAAACTCAAGAGTTAAGTATCTCATAGAGATTATAAGAGAACTCAATAAAGAGTTCTCAATGTATTCCTACACTATTTATATGATACATAGTTGGTCCATGCTAGTAATAAATAATCCTGCCCTAAAGTCCACATGTTGTCTATAAGTCTACTATACTGTTTCCATAAGATAAATATGTCTTCTAGTATCATTTGTTCTAGCTTCTTCTATCACATTCTAAAATTTTATGACATTACATCATGTGATGCATCATGTGACTATAGTCACATGTCTCTTTATTATCCAAGAAAGAAAAATTAAATCAAGAAAAATAAATAAAAAGAAAAGAAAAATATTCAAGTCCAAGCATACCATAACAGTACTTCTCTCTTAAGGTTTTACCTCCAAAGGAACTTGACTCCCCTTTCCTTTCTATCTTGCCCAACTTTTCTCTAACTTCTTTAAGTACTTGTTCTCAAACTTTCTATTATTCTATCCAAACAAAATCTTTACTATATATTTCCTTGGTAACTCACTTTTCTTGAAAACCTCAGCTTCTGGATTCAACTCCCTCTCTTTTTCTTTTTATTTTCTCAACTATACTCTTTTTATCTTTTTCTCTCTCTAATATCTTTTTTGAATTTTTCTGCCAAGTTCATTGTATTTCCCAAATTCTCTAATCTCTTCCAAGTGTCTTCTTCTGCTATATAACCCTTCCACCTGACCAAATACTTTGGTTTCCCCCTCACATCTCTTCTATTCAATATTTTTTCAACTTTATACTTTCTCTCTCTCTCTACTAGAGGAGGTGAGATCTTCTTCTGTTCCTCTATCTGCTCCTGATACATTACTATCCTACTTACATTAACCACCAGGTGAATTTTCATTGATACTGGTAATTCCAACTCTACTGCATTCTCCAATATTATTTTCTTTATTTTGTATAGTTCTACAAACTTCTCTATCAACTTCTTCATCTTTCTATTCCTCATTTGCCATATCAAATTTTTCATTTTCTTCTATAATTTTCTCAATACTGCTTTCACTTCCTTATATATCTTCTTCATCTTTTTTTACAAATTCCTCCACTTTTGTATGCTTTCTCTTTTTTCTGATTTCAAAGCCCATTCTTAAATCCTATCTATAGTTGACTCTAAACAGTGATGACTTTGTTGCTGTGTGTATCTTGTTGTTGAAGATGAACTCTGCAGTTGCTAACTATTCCAACTAATTATTTTGCCTATAATAAATATACATTCTTAGATACTGCTCCAGCTCTTGGTTCATCCTCTCCTTTTGTCTGTCTGTCTGTGAATGAAAAGCTGTTGATAGCTTTGTTTCTATTCCCAACATCTTATTCAACTTCTTCATTAGTCCTGCTGCAAACTGTAGCCCTCTATCTGAAATCACACTCTCTGACAACCTATACAACTTCTACATGTTATCTCTAAACAATCTTGCTAACTCTTCTGCAATTATTTTTTCTGATTACAATAAAATGTGATATTTTTGAAAACCTATTACAAACTACCAAAATTAAATCATAGCCCTTTGATATCAGTAACTTTGCAACAAAGTTTACTGATATATGCTACCACAGTCTTTCTGGTACTGCATTCAGTCTTAATTTTCCCACCAGCATCTCTATCCTATTCTTCATTCTCTGGCACTGATTATATTTCTCTATATATTGCTTCACCTCCTTAGTAACTCCTGGCCACCAATAATTTCTAGTGACTAATTCTACTATCTTTCACTATTCTTCATGTTCTGCTATTGGAATATTATAATGAAGCCAAATAATCTTCAATCTCAACTCCTTATCTCTCAGCACATATACCTTTCCCTCTTTCAACACCAAGTTATCTTCAATCTGCTACTCATTATTCCTCAATACTCTAGCCCCTATCTTCTTTATTTTTTCTACTACTTTTACTATCTCATCATCCTTTACTTTTGACTTTTTGATTTTTTCTATAATTTCTTCCTCTGCTTCCTTAATCAATAACTGCCCTTTCTCTATCACTCTAATCTCCAACCATTCTTTCTTTAATATTACTTGATTTTCATTATCTCTTTCCACTCCTTCTGCCTAATTTGTTTTTCTACTCAAACTATCTGCTTGTTTCATACTCTTGCCAACCACATGCTTTAAAGCAAAATCAAATCTTTTAAACAAATACAAAGCTTATCTAGCCTGCATTTTTGAGCTTTCATAAAATACTCCAAGTTTTTGTGGTTACTCTTGGTATCCTCTAAGAAATGCCTCCATACTTCTAAACATCTGATAATAGCCAACATCTCCTCATTGTGAATTTCATAGTTCTTTTTGGTCTCATTTAATGATCTAGAAATATAAGCAACTGGTCTTCACTTCTCATCCTTGCATTTCATCAACAACACTTCTTTTATAGCAAAGTCTGATGCATCCACCTCTACTCTCATCTCCTTGTCCAAGTCTGGTATTACCAAGACTAGCTCTGTCATAAATCTTTCCTTCAACTCCTCAAATACTTCTATTGTTTTTCCTACCAATTCCATTTTACATCTTTTCTTATCATCTCATGAAGAGGTTTTTTTACCCTTGCAAAATATTTGACAAACTGTCTATAGTAGTTTGCCAGCTCTAAAAACTTCTGTACATTCTTTACACTTCTTGGTACCAGCCAATTTACCACTCCTTGAACTTTCTCTTTTTCTATCTTTACTCTATCTGGTCCTACCACTACTCCTAAAAATCTGACTTTCCTAACCTTCCACACACATTTTTCAGATTTTACAAAATAAATCATTCTCTATCATTCTTCTTAATACTTTCTCTACAATCTTATCATGTCCTTCCTCTTTCTCTATTCCTTTCATAACATAATCAATAAACACTCTTACATCTCCTGCCTCTATCATATTACTTAACAAATCATTCATCATCATCTAAAAAGTTGCTGGTGAGTTTTTCAACCCAAAGAACATTACTATTGGCTCAAAAGCTCCTTTTGGTATTGAGAATGCTATCTTCTACTCATCTCCTTCCTTAATTCTTACATTTTTGTACTCCCACTGTAAATCCATCTTTGTAAATACCTTCTTCTTTCTGATATTATCTGTCAAGTCTGAAATCAGTGGTAAAAAATAATTATTCTTAATTGTTTAACTGTTCAGATATCAATAGTTCTATACTATTCTCTTCTTCCCATTCTTCTTTGGTACAAAGAACATCAGTGATGTCTGTAGTGACTTCAATGGTCAAATATACTCCTTTCTCAACTAATCCTTTACAAATTCCTGTACTTCCTCCCTCTCTATTCTGGACAACAGATATATCTTTTCCTTTTTCAGCACAAAACTTTTTCTGAGATCTATGATATGATCCCAAGTCTTTCTTGTTGGCACTCTTTCTGACTCCTTCTTCTCAAACACCTTTAAATACTTATGGAACCATCTTAGAACCATTTCTTCTACCATACTAATTTCAATCAAGTCTTTTTCTTTTTCTTCTATCACTCTTGCTATCTCTATCTCTTCTTCAACTGTTGGTTTCCTAAATTCTTCTTTTCTCTCTCTCTGCTTTTTTTTTCTTTTTTCTCTCTTTCTCTTTTTGTTTTTGCTATCTTGGCTTTGTCTGTCTTGTCCTCCATTTTTTCCCACACTCATCTGGACATCTTGTCATTTGTACTTCCCCTATTCTTCAATCAATCTCTGGATTATGGCATGCTAACTATAGCATCCCTAATATGACACTCCACTTCTAACCTCCTATCACATCTATTGATGTTCTCTTTTTATATCCCTTAAAAAATAATTCTACCTCCACCATATGCTCTATTAGTCCTTTATAATTAAAGGTACTATTTATGTTTCTCACATATATCAGCCAACTTCTTCTTCTTGAACTTATTCTTCCCTGCAAACTCTGAGCTCATCACCAACCCTGTTGTACCACTATCTAATAATGCTTCCACTACAATTCCTTTTTCATCCTCTTCCTACTTTAACCCTATCTTTA
>Ga0157368_1000407_pt1 | contig 20325 bp, 25 predicted proteins | sample AttbisABBM3_FD_113146 | JGI IMG/M metagenome (GOLD analysis project Ga0157368, IMG submission 113146) | Fungus gardens microbial communities from leaf cutter ant in Botucatu, State of São Paulo, Brazil - Atta bisphaerica ABBM3 | ecosystem: Host-associated > Fungi > Mycelium > Unclassified ...
AGACTAGCAAATTACAATGTAACTACTAGTCTTATATACAAACTGATAGTTTAGGAAATGCTCGGGGTTTCAGTGTTGAGACACTAACAGGAGTAACTCTGTCATAGAAGACCGAGTTGAATAGGAGTATCTCTGCCATGGAAGATGGAATACCCAGATGGTTGTAACACTGCCATGAGACATGTTGCAAGAAAGGTAGCCACTGTGGAAGGCAGGCTTGTATGATTTGAAGGTGGTTTCACTATGGGGATGTTATTTCCGGACAGATGGACTTACATATGACAAGGTAGTAGAAAGTTTATTGGATAATAGCAAAAAAGGAAAAATTGTAATCATTGTTAAAATAGTATTTGAAAGAGTTCTAAGACTTGAGTAGTAATATTAACTTGAAGAATTTTACAGGGTTAGTAGCAGTGTTTGAGATTTGCAAGTAGGGAAAAGAAAAGACTGTGAGCTTTGATAATGTTTGTGACTCAAATTTTGGTAGAGTAATGGGTTTTTTTACACATACTACTATGGTATTATCTATTTCAGAACCTTCTACACCCTTCTGTATTATATGATGTTGTTATAATGATAGTGACATGTGTGACAAACCTGTGACAGTTATGATAGTCATGTTACTATCTTTTAATTAAGTTCAAATAAGAAAAATAAAGACAATAAAATAAAATAAAAGGAAAAGAAAGCAACTCAAAGTTGTTAGTCTACTATAGTTATAATTTAATAACCTTAGGGTTGATTAAAGAAGAGAACCTTGTATTAGGTTAACATAAGAGAACTTAATAGAAAACTCTGTACAGAATCGTCTACCTTATATATCTAAGACTAATGGTCTATGCTCTACTACTTAAACTTATCCTAAATAACCATATATTTGCCTTAAGGTCAACATATATATAACATATCTTTCAGAATCTTCTACTGTCTTCTATTGTGCCATGTGATTGTGTGACTGTGACATGTCACTAAACCCTAACCCTAACTTTGAAAATAAAAATAAAATAAAATAAAAATGAGAAATAAAATAAAATAAAATAAAATAAAGTCTACTCTTTGCAATTCTGACAACTATTGTCAGATTTAAAATCTGATATAAATGAAATCTCCCAGGATACTATTCCTATGAATGAATTCCTAGAACTTTTCTAGCATTATCTAAGAATAGCTAAACATTGTAAGAAAACCAATATCCATCTCTATTTTATCTCTAAACTCTAGTTTTACTTCCAACTCTGTTCTTTTTTATACTCTGCCCTATCAAGCTTTCTCACTTCTCTAATTTCTACTACTTTGTTAATAGTCAAGCCTTTTACAGTTTCTGTTCTTAATTCTCCTAGCTTTTCTCTTTGTACCTAGTGTCTTTTTACTTTTCCTTTCACTATCTATCTAGACTTTCTGCTCTCTGCACATAATCTCAGGTAAGACTAGCTGACTAATAATTGTAGTTTCTTGAGTAGCAGTATTATATCTAAAGCTCAGGAGAGAGGTCCTCTCCTGTATACTCTAAATGATCAAACAGTTACGGCAAATCACATTCCATTGCAATTTCAGCTTTAAAAACCATTCCTCATTTGCAATGAATTAATTGCCATTTCCCTCCCTTTCATCTACAGTCTCTCTCGTCTTTGCGTCCTCTACTCTTGAAAAATACTCCGGCTTCAAATAACCTCTCTCATCTCCCTCAGTTAACACGACGCCATTGTCAGAGAGTTCGAATTTGATTCCAGCCTCAAGCGCTTTCTGAACATCAATGAAAATAAGAATTTGTGTAGAATTTCTCATTCCTGTTCGACACGCAGCTGAGAATTAGGAACATATGCATATGTTACCAAGTGTGGGTGCGTACCGCTGATAACATTGCCTCCGGCGACGCCTTGAGCGAGGTGTATATGGTTCCGTTTCATCTTCGATAGTCCTTCTTTCTGTATGATATTCCATGCATTTCTCGTCGTTCCATGTACAGCCACTTTTGTTGGTATATCATCCACACTTAATATAGGCTTCATCTTGACCTTGACCATCTATTCATTATGTATACGATCAGAAAATTCGATTAGGGTAGAAAGCGATGGGCGTACACTTATTGAATGTCCTTGGTTTGCTTTGATCCACCACACACCACCTTCCACGGACCCATCTCCTTTGATATCGGCATATCCTACGCTTGTTCCGTCAGGGAGTTCCAGAATCAGCGTGAATCGTTGTTTCGCATCGTCTGAGACTGCGCCTTTTAATTGATCTAGCGTAGGACTGAGAGTTTGTATTCGAGAACTCTTGAACTGAAGTTTTAGAGGATGGAAGGAACAGAAAGGTGGAATACACCATTAACAGGTTACCCAAGGAGACAAGGAAAGAGCGATACCGACGATATCTTCGACTTTTACAAATCCATCCGGTCGCATTGGTATGCCCTCTGACATAGCTCCATGCCTCAATATCCACGATAGCGTTTTGGAAAACCGTACTCTGGGCGAGTCTCTGTCTCTGCCACGAAACCTTGAATGATTTCCTCCTCCCTTGATGTGACTTTGTGCTGTCATGGCAGGCGATAACCAAGGATGGGACTTCGGAGAGAAAAATCGTTGGAAATGTGCGCAGGACAGATTATACCGATAAACCTTTGGGTTGTAACAATGGTTGAAGTTAAAGAAGCGTGTCTTGAGTTTAGTCATGTATTTATTGAACCGCTGCTATTGCTTCTTCCCAGAACTACTGAGTCTTGCTGTCGCCGGTATAAGTAGCTACACGAGAATACACCAAACCGTGTCCTGTTCTCCACATCATGACATCCAATTTTTAGTCACATGGGTGTAGATAAGGAACGCACAAGATGCTCTATTCTTATTTTTTAAATACTGAGTATTTCCTTGTTGCAGTGATTGGGATGTCCTTGCCTGATCCAGTAGGATACCACTCAACCATATCCCTTTATGCCCGCACCCGATACCATTTCTGAATTCTGCTGCTTACAGCTTGAACTCCTTGGTACAGCATCTTTTTTCTCAATGACTTCCTCGCCTATCATTTCACCTACTTCTAGTTGTTGTTCGAATATTTCTGTCTCCATCCAGTATGTTGATAAGTATCTATGTCTTGCCTGAAACTGTGGTTTGCACTTGGTTATTAGTTAGGATGGGAATGCCAGCCCTTCTCGGGGTTCCAGCGCAAGGAAAGTTGTCCAGGGTTATTGATCTAGTTCTATTGAGCATCAGTTCTTGTCAACATGGTAATCAATATTTCTATCTTCTTCACATATACGTAACACCCAAATATACGAACAAAGTTTAAAGCTTGGCAGGTAACCTTCCCGCACCGCTCAACCTAATCGTTTCTCCATTTACATATGGACAATCCAACACCCATCGGACAGTTTTTGCAAACTCTGAAGGTTGGCCGAACCGCCTTGGATATATAATTCCATCATTCTCCAGGCTTTTTCGTGTTTTGCCTGGGAAATGTGCGGTCATGTTACTGTTGAAGACACCTGGAGCGATAGTCACGACGCGGACGGAATGCCTAGCCAGATCGCGTGCCATAGGAAGAGTCATCGATCTGAGCGCGCCCTTAGTTGCAGAGTAGGCGGTTTGGCCTGGTTGACCCTCGTACTACAGTTTAGGGGTCAGCAACAAATGGGTCAAGAGTGAAGTTGAGGTCTCACAGCGGCAGCACTTGACACGAAAATAACAACGCCTCTCTCTCCATCTGCATCCTCCTCCGGCTCGACCTTGACGAGATGCCTCAACACTAATCTTGTCAAGTTGAAGGATCCGGTCAAGTTGACAGCCAATGCAAAATCCCAGAGGTCCAGAGAATGGGGTTCTCCGTGCGCATCAATAATCTTGGCAGCTGTACCAACACCAGCACAGTTGATTACACCACCAAGACGAGCTTTTGTTTCGCGGGCCCATGCAACAGTAGATTTGACCGCAGCCTCAATTTGAGATAAATTTGAGATGTCTGTCTTGAAGAATTTGAGATTGGGATGGTGAGCTATAGTGTTTGGAGGAGGAGAACGGTCAACAACGGAAATGAAGGCTTGTTGAGAGAGTAGATCTTCGACTGTTGCGAATCCAAGACCAGAAGAGCTGATAATCTGTAGTGTCAGCAATAACAAAAGAAATGGGGAGTTTCTGACCCTCCAGAGATGACAAAGGTACGTTTTGCGACTTTCATGACCAGCTCATAAGTGATAATTCGGCATAATGACCGATGCTTGATTGGCTGATCTTGTTCACGTGGAAAGACATCCCAATGTGCTTACATCATTCAGGAAACTTGGTTTCGTCTGTTAGTTGGAAGATTTGACGATGTTCCGTTCTGCTCTGCACTCTTCTGTGAGTGCTGATTTCAGTACCTCGACACAAGTCTTGATCAGTTCCCTTAGACTCGTCTCCTTCGCGGGACAACGCCTTCGTCATTTCTTACAGGTCGACTAGCTGCGTACCGCTGCATTTCACAGCAAGTTCGCTCAAAAATTCAAACAGCCATCGACTCGACACCTGTCGTACTATTTATGAAAGGCACTCAAGATGCTCCGCAATGCGGCTTTTCGCGTGCAGCCGTGCAGGTCCTTGGAATTCAAGGTGTGCCTGCAGAGAAACTCCAGACATACAATGTACTTGCGGACGAGGAACTGCGACAGGGCATCAAGGAGTTCTCGTACGTCTTGATTATAACTTGTTTTATTCGTGAGTCTGATGTCTCTGTCTATGTAGAGAGTGGCCGACTATTCCACAAATTTATGTAAATGGTGAATTTATCGGTGGATGTGATATCCTCATTTCGAGTGAGTCGTGGTTTTATTATGTGAGCCTGACATATTCATGTTTGCTGACTGCCGTAAGTGCACCAATCTGGTGAACTTGAGACACTATTAGAGAACAACGGTGTCATCCCCAAAATCCCGGAACCGCCGGCAAAAGATAACCCCACCCCATCTTCGTAACCTCTCCACTCCACCCCGACCAATCTTAATATACATGGAAAGGCCAAGGACAAATAACCTCTCCTATGTTTGCTTTAGATGGAATATTATCCATCTGATGATATAAAGACTCACTCGAATACTAAATCAGAATGAGCGAGAAAGTCTATGCAAATTCAATCGTTCCATTGGGATCAACCTTCCCTCTTTTCACGACCTCTCCTCTAGCCTTCAAAATGTCTTCAATTGTACGCAGATTACCCTCTGTAGATTCCTTGAACCAGCCGAGGTGGTCCGCAATGAGATGTCTATGTAGTGAAAGTCAGTACGTACTGTACCTCGTTGTAAGAAGCATACGCACCGGTTCTTACAGCCTGGACACTGAACGAGAACGATTCCCTTCTCATATGAGTGCCTTGTAAATTGATGCGTCGATCTTTCACCACACCCTTCAACTGTACAAGTAAAAGTTATTGAAAGTTTCGGTTCAATTTTACCCAATGCCTGTTTGAGCACGGTGTATTCCTCCGTCCCCTGAGTTGTTTCCTTTCCAGTATCTGGATTTGTAGAGGAGCTGGTTGCATTTGGTGTAGTAGTGGAATATCGTGACCGAAATGCAGGTGCAACTCCGTCAAGATAGAAGTAAAAATGAATTTTGTGCGACGAGTGCAGAGCAGGCTTAGGTGTAACAGTTACAAGACTGCGAAGTGGAAGGCCTGTGCTTCGAAAGAGTCTACAAGGCAGCATGATAGTGGACACAAGGAGACAATTTGTTTGGGACAACCAAACATGCTCAGCCAGATCTTGTCCGATACTGATTATGGTATTCAGGGCTCGGTCACTGTCATCACAAGCAGTTGTAAATCACACGCCATGCCTAGCAAACAATCTTTATGACTGTGTCATGTGCCCCCATCACTCAAAGGATCCAGAAAATACTCATCCATCCAAAAGAATATTGTAGTGGGATAGGACATAAGAGTACACCGCAAAAGAACGAACGTGGGAAGTGGTATCGTAGTGTATGGGGGATTGGCCATTCACTATGCCACCACCTCTGGACTAGTTTTTTCAATCTCGGAAAGAAAAGAACCGAGTTCCTGTTCTGCTATCAGAAAGGAGGGAAAAGAGTCGCAACACGAATGAGCATACTTTGTTATTTGGCTCATAACTGAGGCCAAGTTTGACTGCGTCAACCGCTTCGTTGGGCCTAGCCAAGCCAAGCAAGGCTTTGGCTTTCCGGTAGTGCCCCTTTGGCCAATTTCTTCGAACAGCGATCACAGTTTCTGCGTCTGCAAGAGCAGACACGTAGTCTCGAGCATCAAAATAGGCAGCAGAACGATTTGACACTGTTGTAGACAGTTCTTCACGCATGAACTGACTGGCTTCCCAGGACGGCCGTTGTATTGCGAGTGTGGCAGCTCTCGAGTAACACTGAATAGCCTGTTGTGTTTTACCAGCTTTGAATAGTGACTACATAGAAGTCAAACCAGGAATAGACGACCGCAACAAATGGGACTAACGTTTCCCTCATCCTTGGCAGCGGTGACCATTTGTGTTAATTTCTGGGAGACGACATTGCTGGGTGGTGGGCAAGCGAGATTAGGATTGATAACAAGGAGCTGAGTAAGTCGATTAATAATATCGAAGTCCAGATTACAATTATCGCATTTTTCTAGTTTATGGGGTTCACACACAGCGGTTGCGCCGTTGCTGCCGAGTGCAAGGGGTACTGGATGGAAATCCTGGTCAATGAGGGCTAACACAGCAGGATCTGGCGAAGGCATTATAGCCTGCTGGGGCTGCTGGGGACCGTGCGAGTGCGACGATCCCTCGCCCGGTGCATGCGAATGTGAGTGCGACATAGTTTATGACCAAGGCATAATATTGACATTGGCCACGTCGAATTCTATTTCGACAGCACGTGACTGTGCGATCCTTCGCCTTTGTCAGCACAGCCTGAGTGAATTTTTCGGTAATCCATCCATCCATCCATCCATCCTGTAACTCCCATCATCTCCTCAATCTTCTTCTGTATACTCGTATTCTATAATGACAAATGGTCTTGTAAACGAAACCTCCAGCATTGAGAGCAAGTTCTGTAAGTGTCTCATTCTCGTAAACGCCTGCCACCACTTATCCAGGACTCTTTAGCAAATCTCAGTCTCGCCAAATCTGCATATGTTCCACCACATCTCAGGGCGCAGCGGGCTGCCTCCTCTCCTGTGGCTTCTAATGGGTATGTCCAATTCTCTTTGATGTTCTCCGCTTTTCGATCTTGAGCCATCGCTCCTTTGTAGAAGCGACTGGGATAATTCCCGCCCCGCCACCCCTTCCAACTCTTATCGTAATGGTGGTAACCCTGCTTTTGAGTCCAAGAGTAGCACCAACAGGAGTAGTTTCTTCTCCCGGGACAACAGCCGAAGTGGTGGCAGTGGCTGGTCTGGCCCTCATTCTAATGCTTCTTCTCGTGATCCCTCGGGCCCAACATTCGGTTATGGTGTCTGGAAAGATGGCAAGCATCATGTCGGATCTCGCAATATGCGCATGGAAAAGGAGCTTTTTGGCGATGCCAGTGATCCCACGAAGCAACACACCGGCATCAATTTTGAAAAATACGACGATATCCCTGTTGAGGCTACTGGTGCTGACGTTCCAGAGCCTGTCCTCTCCTTCACTAGCCCACCTCTAGATCCCATTTTATTGGAAAATATTGCATATGCTATGTACGCTACGCCCACACCCGTTCAAAAGTATTCCATTCCCATTGTTGCCAATGGACGAGATTTGATGGCATGCGCTCAGGTAATATGATACTGTATTGTACAGTTAGAATGATTAGCTGACGCACGCATCTCTAGACCGGCTCTGGTAAAACAGCTGGCTTTTTGTTCCCTATCCTTTCTGCCTCCTTTTCAAATGGTCCTCTCGCATCTCCACCAGATGCCGGTGCAAATTACGGTCGTGGCCGCAAGGCATACCCTACTGCCCTTATCCTGGCGCCTACCCGTGAACTCGTCTCACAAATTCATGAGGAGGCCCGGAAATTCGCGTACCGATCCTGGGTTCGTCCTGCTGTTGTTTACGGAGGCGCTGATATCAATCAACAGTTGCGTCAAATTGAGCGGGGCTGTGACCTTCTCAGTGCCACTCCTGGGCGCCTCGTTGATCTCATTGAACGAGGACGTATCAGCTTGAGCAATATTAAATATTTGGTTTTGGACGAGGCTGATCGTATGCTTGACATGGGTTTTGAACCCCAAATTCGACGCATTGTTCAGGGCGAGGATATGCCCGGTGTTCATGAACGCCAGACCCTCATGTTCAGTGCCACGTTCCCCCGTGACATTCAGATCCTTGCCAAGGACTTTTTGAAAGACTATATTTTCCTCTCTGTTGGTCGCGTGGGTAGTACTTCAGAAAACATCACACAGAACATCGAGTACGTCGAGGACAACGACAAGCGTAGTGTCCTTCTTGATATCCTTGCCTCGCAGCCTAGAGAGGAATTGGGCCTTACCCTGATTTTTGTTGAGACTAAACGTATGGCTGATATGCTCAGTGACTTCTTAATGGGCCAGAACTTCCATGCGACGTCCATTCACGGTGACCGTAGTCAACGCGAGCGTGAAATGGCGTTACAGACCTTCCGGACTGGTAGGACCCCCATTCTCGTTGCTACAGCTGTTGCCGCACGTGGTCTTGATATTCCCAACGTCACACACGTCATCAATTACGATTTACCATCCGATATTGATGATTATGTTCACCGCATCGGTCGTACCGGACGTGCTGGTAACACTGGTAACAGCACTGCTTTCTTCAACAGAAATAATAAGAACATTGCTCGTGATCTGTTTGAGCTTCTTCGCGAAGCTAATCAGACAATTCCCACATGGTTCGAAACTTTCCTTACTGACGCTACCTACGGGAGCAATGGATATCGTGGTGGACGAGGTCGTGGTGGTGGTGGTGGCAGAGGAGGTCGAGGCAATGGCAATCGGGATTATCGCTATGGTGGAGGTGGAGGTGGAGGTGGAGGAGGTTATAGCGGTGGAGGTTACAGCGGTGGATACGGCGGCGGCCCCGGAAGGTATGGAGGTGGTGGTCCTCCGGGTGGAGGCTATGGTGGCGGAGGCTACGGCGGGGGTTACGGTGGCAGTGGTGGAGGTTGGTGGTAAACGTTTTTCCTGTCAGCGGACTTACTGCCCACCAACACCGTCACTTGTCTGGGTAAAGTGCAAGAAAAAAAAGTTTCCCTTCCCTTGGTTTCTGGATCTGCTTCATCAGTTCAAACAATGGCCATCTTGGCTGGACTCTCTTGGTCACTCTCGTCACCAGTATGTAACATCGACCCATACATTTCCGACATACACACATTATGTGCACACTATACGCCTAATAATGCCACTTCTTAGATTCAAGTTTCCTTATTTTCTCTCCGGTCTGCTCGCATGGAACAATTGGGTTTTATTGTCGCCGATTATCTCTCTTCTGTTGAAACTACGGACATTGGGATCACAACGCTGTTGAAGTTCGTGTATGATGAAAATACCCCTCCTATCCAATCTCACCACTTTATGGTTGTAACTCTTGGCTGCGACTTTTGACGATTCGGCGTAATCCCTTCATGTCTTCGGTTTGATTCGACATGATCTGTTCGATTCAGACTTGGAGCACAATTCATCCTCCACCTGTATTTTACAGACAACCTCACCGTATACGCCGGTACATGGTCAATCATTAATCTTGCATCGCATCCCTTCTCCATCATATTTGCATTGCACTTTTATTGCTTTCTCTCAAACATTCGCAATCCACTCGCCTTTTTTCATCATACACATTGAACGGTTTTGTTATATTATGTCGGTCATGCAATTAGACCCGATGAAGTTGATAGATGCGGGCACACTTGTTTTTCTATTTACCTTTTTCTTTCTTCACGCTTTGTCTCTTCCTTCTCCGTGCTGTCTTATGCTCTGGATGTTTGTTTTTTTCTTTATGTTGTGTGTAAGCTTTTTGGGTTTTCTTAGATACTTGTCGGGACGAGACTTGATCCTCGTATAAATTTATTTTCCAATCATCATTTGGAGATACGCAGCTGATGGCCTTGTAAGTATATGGATCACTTCTCCTTCACTGTCACGGTGCTTACTGGTGGGCAATATCACTTGTATATCTGGGCTATCTGTGTTGAAAATGATGAAAAGAGGACAGTTGCAAGTTATGACGTTAAATGTGATGATAACAATCACCGAAAAGGGAGCAAATTTCCAATTTGCACCGAGTTGTTTCCTGTTTGCCATCGTGTAGCACTCTTTATCACATTAGATTTTGAAGACAAAATCGAGAACTGATGGATACCCCTGCTAATGTCAGGACAACGCCTAGTTCCGCGTAAGTCTCTTTTTGCTATGAAATATCTTCTCTTTTTACTCATTCAAAACTGGTAGCCAATCAACAGTATCACAGATACCTAGAATACGAGAGCCTGCTGTGCTTGCCTGGACTCCAGATTATGACGACGGGGACGTTGCGTATATCGCAGGAACACCTCACCCTCCTGGTCCGCCCCCGCCCTCAGCGACCAGTGCATCCACACTATCAGTAGAAACAATCAGAGAAGGGCAATCACACCCAAATCCATCCCCGGCTTTGACTTCATCCTCGGCTAGCGAAATGAACGGACATTGGACGTCGGCATTATCATTGGCGCACGCTACTGTTGGCGAAGGTTCAATTCCAGAAGTATCAATTTTGGAAGAAAATGCTCCTAGCACTTTACAGGAAGAGAGACCACCGGAGTGCGTAATCTCTGTGATGGGCTTGAGTGAAAATCTCATTATACAATATATACACGTAGTTATGTCGAAGCTTTATTACCCTCTACTCCAATGGATTATACATTTCGCTCGGTCGAAGGGGATTCCCACTCTATGGTAGTTGTTCCACCCATGGATGTGACGGATACACGACCACTTTACCACATCCGCGTTGTTCACGATTTGTTTGATCCGAGTTTCTTTGTGACCTCGATCCGAAAAGGAAGTAACGACGGCTACTTTGTAGGTGATTTCAAGTGCGTAAGGACATTTTTGAAGTTCTGATTAGTTATCTGTCTTATTCTGCACCCCAGGACGAAGCCAGACTGTTCGGCGTTGGAAGAGACCGTGTATTTTAAAAGGACCGAGGATCACATTTTCAAGAAGCTGATCGCTAGCACAAAAAGAGACGAGGTTTGTATCGGCAACGGTCGTCATTGCTTGTGGCTGACATATCCCATAGTTTCAGTGGAAACTGCAACATGCCGATGGCGGATCGCTGCTGTGGAAGTGGGGAAGATGGTGGACTGTTAGTTTTACTTTCTTGCTTCCATGCTACTGGTCCTCAATTCACAGCTTAGTGTCGCTACGTTCCTGGACAAATGGTCTCAAAAAACAAAAGCTATGACATCGTTGCTCAATTCTATCCTGCAAGGATGCGATCGCCTTCCAACACTCAGAAGCTCACTCAAATGACCATGGAACCCTCGGGGCAAAAGTATTTTGACGAAATACTGCTTTCAGTACTAATTCTGGAGAGGAAGAGGAAGAAAATACTGACACATAGGAGCTGATAGAGGGGGTGTGAAACTATCTCTATGTTTAAATTGATCTAGTGATACAGGTGTTTTGACATGGGCGTCATTGGTGCGTAAAGTTGCAGCAAGATGAGCTGTGAAACTGTCAAAGAACAGAGGACCACTGATCAAGACACTTGGAGGAAACGATTCTCAGATAAATCAAGATTAAATGTTGAAAATTGAGATTTAATAACACAGGGAACCTGTCGTAGTTTTTTTAACTTGAGTCTTGAGCATAGACTTTTAGCTCTTGATTCATTTTCGTCGCGATGTGCAACACTAACCCCTCGAACATCATCCTATTGTCACCAAGAAGCCAGTGCGACTCTAGGGCAAATCCAGGCGCTCCAGTATCGTCAAATAGCCACTGCATCCGACATACTAGTGCAGTGCTTGCCTGAGGTGTGGTCAATCCCTTGCATTCATCAGGCTGTGATTGGTCTGGGTTCCGACGAGCTCTGCGGGCCCAGGTATTTGTGTTGGCTTGGACTAAAATTGGATTCAGGTGAAGCGTAGTTGTTCCATACGCCTCCGAAGACACCTCTTCAAGAACCGGTGGATATTCACGTATTAAGACAGTACAAATTTCAAGCAGTTTAGTTTGCAGGTATTGCGCATTAATCGGGGTCCAAGGCAACTGAAATTTACGAACGAGGGTATTCCTCCGCGGTTGTAAAGAATGCAAGCGACTAGTCTTGTTAACTGAAAGACGCCCGAGTGACTGAGTGAAAGCATGATGAGCTGAGACATTATGTTTTGTTTGAGATACTCTTACATCGGGAATATGTTCCTTTGTGAAAGACCAAGCTATTCCCCAACGACGAGTTTGACCCTGAACAAATTCTGTCATCGCATATGTCCGGACCTCATAAACAAACTAAGCCATATTCATTAATAGACACAACGTACTTACAGGGTATTCGCGGAGCATAGTGACAATCTCGAACATTGTGGACACTATCCCTATCATTGAAGTAAACCATCTTGCAATCACTGAGCTTCGACAAGACAAGACCATAAGCAGACGAAATGTGTGTTACCTGCATTTCTCTTTGTAGCGTTCGCTTTCACGGATCATCTGACTGATAAATGCAGCCTCTCCGCCCGGCGGATAAATAATTTCATTCTCCGAACCTGTACAAGCCTAGAATGGCGGGTTCAAATAAACATCTGGACAATTGGCCTCGAAGTACGTACACTACTTGGAGGAAGTTCCTTGAACTCCGCTAAGTGAGCGATCTCAGCTCTGCTAGTGTAAAACGGGGGATTGCACATGATAAAATCAAACCTAGTAGACTGTTGTCAGACTAGCAGTTGATAAGTTGATACTCTTGCGCACAAAGTGCACTTACGGTGGCCCTGAGTGATCCTCGAGAGGAAAAAGGATCGGTCCATCTGGAGAAGCTCGCATGAGCTTAATTCGATCTCCGAGCTTGTTGGTTTCAATATTGTGTTCGGCATATTTCAAGGACTCGCCATCGATTTCTATACGAGTGGGTTGGGGATAATGTTGACCTGACCTGAGCTATCCTCACCTGTTGCGATAAAATTCCAAGATGGCTCCATTTTGCATGCCAGGAGAGGATAAATGGCAGAAGCACCTGTCCCACTGCAAAAAAAAAAATTAGCCCTATACACATCGAGAAAATACAGGATGGACATGTCAATTCCGTGAATTGTGCGCGTATCTTCCTGTGAGAGAAAGTGTTGGGATCTCATGATATCTTGGATCCAAAGGACATAGTTGAGTCTGGAAAGTAAAATCAACCACACGGCGGTTATATCAAAGAAATCGGCCAACCTATTTGGTACCTAGTGACTGATAAGCCTTGACGATAAAAGAACTGAAACATAGTATATCATAACGATCACGCACTGGTGGGCATAACCGATCTTCGGGCAGTGTCAGTTGTAGTCCAAAGTCGCGACATAGAAGGGCCTGTGTTAAACATCTACGCTAGTATTAAGTACACGGCCAGAATAGGTCGCATCGAGTGAGTCATATACCTCAGTACTTCTGCATTTCGAAAGTCAATTGGTTGGCCAGAGTTGATACTGATTGGGAAGAACATCAAAATCTGGAAGCAACCAAATAGTATAGAGTTTACTGTTCGAGTAAAGGCGGATAAGTGTGCGCAAGTTCCTCAAATTGTATTGGCTTCGAGTAGATGTTTCGTCCATGCATTAGCAAATGATGGTGAAAGAAGACTATTTATGGACACGTTCTCGAAATTGTGTCTCTGCTAGGACTGGATGCGAAAGAACACAGGTAAAGTAAGACCAGGGAATAGTCAGTAAGGTAAATAGTAGGGGTATAGGATGGTAGACACTAACCTCAGTCTTTCGGAGATGGCCCGATTACTGAGGTGTATATCGTGCTAATCCGTTTAAATGCCCGTGATGACAACAGTAGAGCGTATACAACAAACACGGACGAAGAGTAGTCAACCTGACGAGGAATGTACGTCCAAGTAGTGGACTCCCAATGGGATGATGTCACCTGGGCAGTAACTTTCCCAATGTTATAGCCAATTGTTAACACTATATTGGTAAATTTCTCTGAGTCGATATGGCTCTTTTCTCAAATATAAAACAACACTACTACTATTACAGACCTCTCAAGTACAGAAATAAATACAAATGTACTAATCTTCCAAAAACTGATCCATAATTTATCTATCCCATTCCCTGACAGCTAAACCAAGTGACAACAATAAATTCACATCTTCTGTACACTCTCTTGGATCCCTAAACACCCTCAGCTTAACGCTATCTGGTATTTGCGTTCTAACTCTATACACACGTGCCTGCAAATCCTGTTTCTTTTTCTCGCCTTCTAATATTCTACCAGTACTCCCAGTACTCCCAATTGAGCTTGCACTGCTACTCCAAGTGCTCCCAATTTCATGCCCGCTATTCATTTCACTGGACCCAAAGCCAAGAAAACTAAAGCTCTCTCTCCTGTTGCCAGGAAACGAGGTGTGGCAGGTATTAGACTCAGATATGTAGTATCTCGAAGATGCAGATGGTAAAACATCGGGGGACGATAATGGTAATTCCGAGGTTGGAGACCTATAATGATGAAGATGCGGTTGTTGTAGTCGTGATGGATCACGTGAAGCAGAGTGTTGAATGGTGGGCACGATGAGTGGAGTGATAGGAACGGGTGGTTCTGTGATGTATGTAGAAGTAAGTTCTGAAGTCGCTGTGGTAGATGTCAATGACGTAGAGAATGTTGAAGGTGGTAGGGAAGGAGGGGAAGAAGATATTGCTGGATCGGGCGTTGGTGAAGAGAATGTGAAAGTAGGAAACAATTGTGGCTTTGGCGTATCAGTAAACTCGTCCTCCAGAAATTTCTCTCGCAATAGCCCGTTTGGTAATCTATCTGACACACTCGCCCGCATAGAGGCAAACGTATCTGAAAACGCGCGCTTTGCTCTTCCGAGCCGCGGGGTGGTAGATTCATCTCTACCGGCTGCTAACGTTGGACTCGACGAAGTAGCGAGAACACCAGCATTTCCGTTGCAAGTTCGGTGTCGTGTGTTGGTTCCAACTGCACTCCACCCTGTCGGATCATCAATAGGATCGTAGAGTGATTCTTCAACATCACGAATAAAGATAGCAACAATCTGTTCTGGTCTCTCCTTTGCGAGTCTAGATGCGCCATATGGTTACATCAGAACAAAGGCGAAAGAAACGAACTCACTCAGCATACAGCTCTAGGTCTTGTTCTCCAGAATCACCAATCAAGATGAATTTTGAACAGGGTAGTGAATCTAAGACATCAGCTACTCCCGCTCGTTTACGCGCAGCAGGGTTCGAAAGCAGCCCGCTGAGAAGGGACCTTCCTGCATACGACTTGAGTTTGATCGAGCCTAACAAAAATTAGTAAAGATTTCAAGGATTCTTGGAAGAGACGAACCGGGTGGTAGTTCTGAGATACCAAAAAACTCATGGAGAAGAGAAAGATATTCAAATGGTCCATTACTCTATGTGATCATGAGCCTATTGTTATCATGTACTCATGGAATGAGAATGTTTACCACATAATGAAACCGAACTCCTTTATTCCACATGTTTGTATACCACTCTCCCATACCTGGGATTACGCTGTCCTTCAACTCCTTGACGAAGACATTGTGAAATGCAATCCTTGCTCCCTCCGTCACACCTGAATGCTTGACAGTATCGTCAATGTCAGAGATGACACGTATTGAAGTATGTGTAATAGGAGTGGTGATACGGGTATAGGTCGTCCGTGTCGGCATTAAAAAGCGGGAGAAAGGGGGAGACAGATGTAAAGAGGGTGGGGTAGGGATACTAGGAAGAGCTGTAAGGATATTATGCAAGTGCGGATGGTGGTATGGGTGCGAGTACGAGAGAGAATGATGTGCAAAACCGTTCTGCGATGGAGGCTGGGATGGTAAAGAAGGGCTGTGCAATGAGGTAGACGCTGACGCAGAGGAGCTGAGCGATGGTGGTAGAAGCTCAGCCACTATCGTCAAATCATACTCCTCGCATGGATCACAGAAGGCGATATCAACCCCACTAGGATGCTGACATAGGTCTTCCCAGCTAATACGGAATTTTGTGCCAAAACTCCCATCAACACTTGTTTCAACGTCCTGGGAGGCAAGCGGCCTATGTTGAAATACATGAGCGGAGTTACTCGTCGAAGAGGAGCGTGACGAAGCGAAGAGGTGTAGTCGGACAGTACGAGAAGGGAGAATCGAGGACCAAAATAGTCGCAGTCTAGACTCGAGATTACAGTGTAACTTGTGGATAACACCGGCAGAGGTATTGATTTGTTTTGGAAGACGCGTCGAAGAGGAACAAGGGGTCGCAAAAGAGGTGTCAGACCCGGATTGGTCCTCGGATCCGAACTCGTCGAGGCCCAGAGGCTGGAATTGCTGATCGAGAATTCCAAATTCTTCCGATACCTTTGGACCGTCTATCCCATTGAGTAGCTCTTCCGTTGGAATAATATCAGCCCTTGAGTGCTGATCTATGATTCTTGGCAGGGCAGCAAAACCTGGAGTCTATTAATTGAGAAATAAGTCAATTAATGAAACGAGGTGCGTACTCTTAGCCAAACGCAGAAAGGCACGCTGAGATCGAGTAGCTGGCTCCTTCGAGCGACGACTGACTGCATACCCAGATACAAATACATCTACCTCGAACGGAACTGGCGAGTTGCTGGATGAGACTGGGATAGATCCTTCGTTCACAGTATATCGCCTGGCAGCCCAACCCGGAAATAGGGTCAGTACTTCATCAATTGAATCACCCTGAGCCTTTCTTCCATGAAGTTTTTGTGTGGCCCAGGTGCGCCAGGACTGTCTTCGCTCGTCAGTTGCACCCACGGCATTCGCTGTACGGGAAATGGATCCTGCTACGTGGGTCCGAGAGACTGAATGGCTTATGAATCCTTTCAGAGACAAGAATTTTGACGAGGCAGAAGATAAGTTTTTCCAGGAGGACGGGGATGAAGACATGTCAACTGTGGACATGGTCCAGCGGCTGGCGGGCAGCTCTCTCCATCCAGTTCAAGATAAACTGGTGTTTGAGTCACAATGTCACGTTTTCCAGAATAGGAAGGATGTGACGATGCATGATATCACAACGTGTTATGTTCCACTATCACTATCGACACTGGTTTCGATCTTTTACTTTAGATACCATCACATTTCTCGTGCCATTCTAGCATATAATCCTGTCATGTAGATTGCAGAGCTCCCAGTCCATTCCAGTGTCTATCTATTTGCAGCCAGTATTCTTTGCAACGTGATAGGTCCAACATTAGAAGCTCATGAGTCGGACACAGCATGCTCCGCCTGCAAGGCGACATTTCGCTTACCCCGGGCTTGAATTCCAAACAGAACCTGGGAAGCACGTTGTGAGATGTCGGAGAGAAGCCATTATTTTGCCAAAATAGACTTCACGACATTCGTTGACCAAAACGGAATCTTGGAGAATATAATATGCTCCCACAGTCCCGGTTATACAACTTCGAAAATCTATGTACGCATATTTATTTCGTTGTGATGACCGTGGTCATGTCACGTTTTCCTCCATGAAGCTCAAATCTTTTTCTCCAGTCCTTGCAAGGACCGTTAATCTCTACCCAAAACGGACCCCAGATCTGTTAACACGGTCTGACATAAAGACTCTTGGATGGGAAGAACGTCCTGTACGAGTTGCAAACGCGATTACTTGGCTTCTAAAGCATGCCAAGGAAGAAGGGTTAACACCAAGGAAGGATGGTTGTGTGTGCGTGGAAGAGCTTGTGAATATCACTTTTATACCCTTTTCCTATTGAACCATTCACAGTTTTGTTAGCTCAAGCACCCAAATTTCCTCAATCTTGATTTTCCGACCATTGAAAAGGCAGCCAGAGGCTTCCGCCACCCACATCTCAGACTCAACTTCGTCCCTCGGCTTGGGTCGAATAACACGGCTGAAGCTGGCTGCTGGTGGATAGGTCTGCAGCAACAAGAGAAGTGGGCGAAAAGAACCTGGGAGGATTATGTACGTTGTCCTCCCCCACTGGTTGTGCTATGCTGAAAGCCTGGTAGGTTGACCGTCGCATCATCAACCCTGAGACAGCTTCCGGAATGGTATATCAAATTCCTTCTCAGGATTGGCCAAGAATACGTAGGTCATCTACGTATTATCCTCAAAACCTATATCAGTCTTCCTAGGTTACAGAGGAATCCCCCGAGGACAAAGTTCTCGACTCGTTTTTGGCAACAATTTCATGATACCCTTTCATTGTGCGCCTTCTTACCTCCCAGAACCATTGCCTTGTCTTAAAACCTGACACAGACTCTGGCGACCACGTTTTCATCCGTGTACACTCGGAGAAAATCCATGCAGCACATCCAATTTACAACACCCGAACTATTAATCGCAGGGCTGGAAACAAAATTCAAGACACTTTCGCTGTCCCCGCTCCCGAAATACGTCCCAAGATGTTCGAAGCTGTCATGCGTGTGGCAGTAGAGCGATATCCTCTCATCCTTCGAGGTCCGACGATTAAAAAGAATCAGAGAGAACGTCATAAGAGAATAGCTGATTCTCATGTTTCATATGTTATGAAAAGCGGGATAAATACTTTGCAGAAATACGGGTTTGCAGATGTGGTTGAGCAATCAGGTCTAGAAGCCCAACTCAAAGAACAGCACAAAGTCCAGACGAAGAGGAGCGGTCGCGATGCGGAGAACAGTCGCAGTGTGAAGATGAAGAAGCGCAGTCACAGTGTGAAGGATCGGTCAACCAGGGTCCAGGGTGAAACGGCGACTGCACCATTAATACTTCCCCCGAATCTATGAAAGATCCTTCTCCACCTTTGCCTCCATTGTACCGCACATTTGACTCTCCAGTAATTCCTCCAAATATTTTCCGCGTCGAGCATGTAACGACGGGTGATTGAATACATACAGAACACTCGTCAGCCGCGACATCCTCCAACACTGACTCCCTTACAAATCTATCTGACGCTTCTGATGAATATGGGATTGTGCCACGTGTTGTAATTCAGACAGGGCCGAACAAACAATCGTACAGAACCATTTGTCACGTCGGTTATCGCATACGGTAAACACACTAGTGAAATTACGTAGGTTTTTCAGGAGCATCAGCTTCGATATTTATTTCTTCGGTATAAATCGTCGGTGAGCCTGGGCTATCCAGTATACGGGCGTTTAATGGCTTCATTGCACCTACACGTGTTACCCCCAGCTCTGGTAAGCAACAATGAGGTTTAACAATTGTGAAGACTTTCACTGCATTTAACCAAAATGATGAATGATGAAAAGAAATGAATACAGGAACTACAGAAACATGTATCATCACAGCACACCTATCCAGTATAATTAATTTTCACTTATTAGCAAACGCATGCTCCCCAATAAGGGGATGTCTGGGTGATGTCTAGATAATTCAAGAATTGGGGCAGGATGGAAAGCCTTCAGTCATCGGGCACAAAGCTACTGCCTGCACACCTATCCAAGACATTGTTATAAGATGACATTTATGAGGCTGTTTGTGTGATACCTTCCTTGATACTGGTTCAGGTCAATAGCCAGTCTCCATCTGTTTCACCCACTTCATCACTTCATCTTGGATCATGACAGGTCAGACAGTGCAATATCACCAATCTCATTGACACATTCCTGCATTTTGTTCAGAATATTCCAGAATGGCCGATGAATATCCATCAGATAGCTGTCAACATCACCAGGAGGAGCACTGGCATAGCTGCAATGTAACCAGGCATGCAGAGCATGTATGAAGGGAACAAGTCTCTTGAGCTGAGGCGGGAAAGACCGTTGAATCTTTTTACTACGTGGGATCTCCATAACATCAGTCCTCTCTTGGCTAGGTACTGAGGTGTAGGTGAAAATCCGAGCACCAAAGTCTTGTGCTGGTGGGTGAGAAACACAGAATAGGCAAGCCCACAGGAGGATCCACCAGAGCGATTCGAGGTCGTAGTCGTAACGATAGAATAGTGGCCACTGCTCCTCGACATCCTCATCTTCATCAGAAGAGTCAACTGGTTCGAATTCCTCGACAGTGGACATGGAATTTTCGCCATATGGGGCTGGTTTTATCAGCCTCCGACGTGCATGAACTTCCCAAGGCATGAAAAATGGAGTACCCTGCAATAGCTCGACGACGACAATCCCAACTCATCAGGAAATCTAACTTACCGTCTTTGGATCCCTATGCCCAATTGGCGTACTATCGAACTTCCGTGCATATTCCAGATCACTGA
>Ga0157368_1000408_pt1 | contig 20277 bp, 19 predicted proteins | sample AttbisABBM3_FD_113146 | JGI IMG/M metagenome (GOLD analysis project Ga0157368, IMG submission 113146) | Fungus gardens microbial communities from leaf cutter ant in Botucatu, State of São Paulo, Brazil - Atta bisphaerica ABBM3 | ecosystem: Host-associated > Fungi > Mycelium > Unclassified ...
GAAAGAATAATGTTATATTATGTGTTATATACATGGTGGCCTTAAGGCAGACACATGGTCATTTAGGGTAGGCTAAAGTAGTAGTGCACAGACTAGTAGTCTGAGGTATATATGGTAGACAATCCTGTATAGAGTTTTCTATTGAGTTCTCTTGTGTTAATCCAATACAAGGTTTATTCACCTGACTAATTCTAAGGTATTGAGTTTGTAATACCATCTGTCTTTTCTATATTTGTTTCTAATACATACTTTAATGTGAAATTGAATCTTAACAGGTAAAGTGTCCAATGGACTTATCTTCTGTTCAATTTCTACATCTTTATAAAATATTCTAAATTTTTGTAATCTGACCAGACCTTGAATTTGAATTTGGCACCTTCTAGAAAATGTCTCCAGTTTTCTAAACCTCTTATCACTGCCAATATTTTCTTATTAAAAATCTCATAGTTTTTCTCTATCTTATTTAGAGATTTTGAGAGAAAAGCTACTAGTTGTCACTTTCCATTTTCACACTCTATAAATAACACTTCTCCTATTGTGTAATTCAATATGTCTACTTCTATTCTTATTTTTTTATCTAGATCTAGTGTACTAACACCAGTTCTTTTGTAAATCTCTTCTTCAGCTTTTTAAATGCCTTCTTCAGCTTCTCCATCCAATTCCACTTCTGGTCCTTCTTCACCATGTCATGCAATGGTCTGGCTATCACTGCAAAATCTTTAATCAATTGATAATAATAGTTCACCAATCCTAAAAACTTCTATACATCTTTAACTTCTTTCAGAGTTGGCCAATCCAATATATCTTTTACCTTCTCTTCTTCCATCTTTATTCTTTCTAGTCCTATTACTACTCTTAGAAATCCCACTTCCTATACCTTCCACTTGCATTTTTTCAGTTTTACATATAAATCATTCTCTGCCAATCTATTTACTATCTCTTCTACTATCTTATTATGTTCTTCCTCCATTTTGGTTCCTACTATAATATCATCAATAAAACTTGCCACTTTCCCAGTGTTGATCAAATCCCAAAGAATCTCATTCATCATTGTTTGAAATATTGCTAAGGAATTTGTAAGTTCAAAGAATATTACTGTTAGTTTGAAAGTCTCTTTCAAAGTCATGAACACTGTCTTCCACTCATCCCCCTCCTTTATTCATACATTATTATAACCCCATCTCAAGTCCATCTTTCTAAATACTTTCTTTATACCTATGTTCTCTACAATATCTGGAATTAAAGGCAAAGAATAATTATTCTTTACAGTCCACTTATTTAAATACCTATAGTTCTGTACCATATGCTTCTTTCCATCCTTTTTTCCTACAAAAAACACTGGTGCTGTTTGAGGCAACTTTAAGGGTCTGATATATCCCTTCCTCAATTGTTCTTGAATGAACTTGCACACCTCTTCTCTCTCTTCTCTCAATAACAGATATATCTTTACCTTTTTTAGCACAAATTTTTTCTTTGTATCTATTGCATGATCCCATAATTTTATTGTAGGCATTCTTTTATTGGCTTTTTTGCTAAAGATGTAAATCTACTTGTAAAACCTTTCTCATACCAGTTTTTTAGCCTTTTTCTCTAATTTTGCCACTCCTTCTTCCTTATTCCAAATCTCCCACTTTTCTGCTACCTTTTTTACCTCCATCATTCTTTCTTTCTTTGGCTTTTTCTTCTTTTACTTCTCTTCTTCCTTCTTCTATTCCTTCTCTTCTCATTTATTTCCTTTCTCTTTCTTCTTTTTCTTTTTCTTTTATTTTTCCTACCCTGATTTGCCCTGCTTTGGTCTCTACTACTTTCTATATTCTTCTAGACACCTCATCATTTTTACTTTCCTTGTTTTCCAGTCAATCTCAAAATTGTGGCATGCAAGCCATAGCATTCCAAAATTACACTCTACTTCTGCCTACCAATTATATTTATCTCTGTTCTCTCCCTATAGCTCTGATAATAAATATTCACCTCTACCATATGCTCAATAGGTCTCTCCTTGTTAAAGGAACTATCTATATTTCTTATATATATTGGTTATTCAATTTTCTTTAATTTAAACTTCTAATTCCTAGTGAACTCCAAACTTATTACCAACTCTGTTGCCCCACAATTCAACAATGCTTCTACTATCACCCCTTCTTGTGTATCAATTCTTTCTAGCCCAATCTTCACTGTTACTTCTCTTAACATGTCTCCATTATTCAGACTGTAGCAAGATATATTATCCATTACTCTAAAGAGTATTACAAATCTGTTTATGCTACTAAGACCTAATTAAGAACTATCAGATTTCTGTCCCCATTTAAATTACTCTGTCCTTATCTATTCCCTCCTTCAATCATTCCCCTTTCTCCATTATTCCCATCTTCATTGTATTTCAGTCTTCTTTCTTCTCCAATTCTGCCTTCTATTCCTCTATTCCTATAATGCCTTACCATATGTCTAAAATCTCTATAGTTATAACAATTCTTATTTCCACAATCTACTTCCATGGTATATGGGTCTCACCAAAGTACAAACCCTGTCTGCTGATTTGGATATACTATTACCACATTTGTTCTCTCTACTTTTTTCATCAGAACAGATCCTATTAATACCTGTTGCTAAATCTCTTACCTCCTTGGCTAAACTTGAGGCTGTGGCAATCATTGTACTTGTGCTCTAGTGTTCTATCTTGGAGCTTAAGCCCTGTTATCTCTTCTTCTCCTCAACCTTTCTTCTTCCTATCTACTCTCTCTCCAATTTCTATCCAAATTAATTGCTCATTCATACCATTAGTTGATTAACCCCAGTTAACATTCTGACTCCATGAGTCTTTGTCAGATGATGTCATTTATATCTCTTTTGAACTCCTTAATTAACAGTCTTCTTTTATACCTGCTTTTGCTAGCTACTCTTCTAAACTCTTATACAAACTCCTCCATTATCTTACTTTCTTGCTCTAATCTTCTCAATTCTGCTACCTTGTTTGCTTCTTTGTCTCCCCCCCCCCAAACTCCTTCTTTAGATCTATTAGAAATTCCCCTACTATCTCATAATTCAGTAAATTCCTTTCCAAATCTTCTATAACATTCTCCTTCCATACATCTGCTGATCCTCCCTGTATATAAGACAACACCCACTGTACCTGTTGCTCTACTATTGCATCTCTTATCTTCATCCTAATATATAATCTATATGCTATCAAAAACTCTGAAACTTGTCTTACTTCTCCATTGAATGTTTGTAGCTTAACCACTTTTATGTTAGACCCTATACTGAGTTAGAGAACTACTACTGCTCCTTCTCCTTCTCCCAGCCACTATCAGGGCCTGTAAGGCTACTATTTGCTCCTATTACTGTCATACTATTTGTTCTAGATTTAAGTTGTGATGATTTATGTTATATGATGGTGGTGAAAGTGGTGAGAGTAATAATAATAATGATAAAGTATATAAAGGGAGCATGGAACTGGTGTTAGTCTTACTCTTCAACTCATAATCTGAACTTAACTCAATTTCTATATGTGCTAGCAGGCCCTCTTCAAGTTTTACCTCACACTTTCTACTGACTATCTATTCTACTGACTACTGCCCTAATTGAATTGTATACTATTTTGACTTAAGAAAGTTGTTCTATTTTAGACAGGGTTTAAAGAATACCTACTATTCTCCTATATGTACAGACTACAAAAGAGTACTATAATACAGAGCTCTTATACAAAAGATACAAGTATGTTACTAAACACTATACAATTAAATGATGAGTACATCTAGGAAAGAGCCTATACTTGGTCCTAACTGTCCACAGCAATCCTCTGGTAGCTGCTACTAACTCCTTAGATCTAAAATCTGGTCTTGTCTTCTTGACTCTGGGTGATGCTGCCTTCAGTTGAAGATGATGAGAGATTAAGTAAGAAAAGGCTCTGAGCTAGGCAGTTTCAGAAGGGAGATTGAGTTCTAATATTACAATTACAAAATCTTAGAGTAAATTAAGTAAAAGAATCTTGTATTAGATTAATATAAGAAAACTCAATAAAAACTCTGTACAGAATTATCTACCTTATATATCTAAGATTATTGATCTGTGCTCTACTACTTTAGCCCACCCTAATTAACCATATATCCACCTTAAGGTCAACATGTGTTAAACATATTATATAATATCATTCCTTCCAGAACCTTCTACTATTTTCTATTATGACATGTGATTGTATGACTAATGTGTGACACTGGGTCTTGTCATGTGACAATTTGTGACAGTTACATGTAACATCATGCTAAACCCTAACCTTAGTTTTCCAAAATTGAAAATAAATTGAAAAATAAAATAAAAATGAGAAATAAAATAAAATAAAATAAAGTCTGATGTTTGCAACTCTGACACATAGACTTTAGGACAAGATTATTTATTGTTAGCATAGACTATATATATATTATATAAATAAAGTAGCAATTCATTGAAAACTCCTTGTTGAGTTCTCTTGTAATCCTTACAAGATATTATATTCTTAAGTTTACTGAGTAGTCTATTGGTTGTTCTTAGACTAGTGGTCACTACAACAGGAGAGAGCTTAGGGAAGGCATCTTTGATTTTAAGAATTTCTTTGATATTACTCTTCAAAGCTTGAGTGTATGACCTATTATTGAACTTGTTAACTAAATCTGTCATTAGATATTTATCAGTTTACCTTTAGATGTATTGTTAAGAGTTTTCTTGTTCAAGATAGTCTGAATTATGCAAATACACATTGTCTGAAAGATTTATTATCCTTGTTTAACATTAGTTTGTCCCAACTGGATTTGTAGATAGCTAAAAAGAAATCCCATACTGCAAAACCAAACTCAGAAATCTGAGGAATTTTCTCAGCTGTCTTGTCCTCCAATTTGCATTACCTAATAAAGACTACCATTCTAAAGAGTGAGCAAGTAATATTTTTAGCATTACCTTCCAAATATTTGTTTATTCCAAAAAGAGAAATAAGATAAAAGTCATCATTCCATAACTGTAAGTCTGCAGGTTGATTGTTGGCATAAGAAATAACCAATAGTTCCAGGTCTTGAGATATACATGTGTTGTTAATAACTGTAAGGCCTTGAGGTATACATAACATGTGTTGGCTTGACTATTAGCACCATACTAGTGGTGTCATTCATTTCCTCCTTTATGGTTGTATAAGAAAGGGAAGGGCTTTGGAGTTGTGTACTCTCTACTTGTTCAGCCTATGTAGGGTTGTTAGCTAATGCTTGAATTCTGTCTGCATATACCATGGAGGAAGTGTTGGAGTGTGCTGATAACTTTCTGGAAATGTTAGGACTAGAAGACATTGACCAACCTCTGGGCATGTCAATTTCAATATTCATTTGTTGGGTTGTGAAAGATTCTGGTTGATTGCTTTGAAAATTAGAAAAATAAGGGAGCAATGTATTTGCTAAATCTATTTCAGGTGCTACCATACAAGATGGTGGTAAGAGAGAAAGAAGTGGTATGTGTGTCTTCTTTCTTATTCAAGAAAGAAAATAAGATATAAAAAATTAAGGAAAGATAAAATAAAATCAGAATTAAATAGAAGGATTCTGAGTGGGTCACAATGTCTCTGCAGTCTTCTATGATTTGTCTACAACTTTATACAGGGCTTAATGATAGGAGAACCCTCTCCATCAATTAGTTTATTAATCTACTAAGTATATCTAGTCCTAATTTGGTCCTAATTTGAAGTTTTCTTTGTTCTGGGTTTCTCACATCTACTATAGATGTTACTATTGTGAGTCACACAGCCTTATAGACAATTCAATCCAAGACACACTCTGAATTAACCCTGATAGTAGACTGATTTACACTTCAAAACCATAGACTGGCATCAAATAAGTGTATATAAATGTCCGAGTAGGCACATATATGACGAGAATTAGAATCATCGAAAGGCGAAAGATCGCATCGCCTGTTCAAGTTGACCTAATGCGATATGAAATCGAAATAAGGGAGCAGGGTTTAACGCGTCAATGCTAACCCAGAGACGAGATGTAGGTACTTCTAAAGTCAGAGAGCAAGCACAGCCAAGCCGATAGCGGCAATACCAACGAAAGTGCCTATATCATTACTGTTGACTGATGCTGCACCGTTACCAGTAGGTACAGTGCTGCCCGAACTACTTGTAGAATTTCCAGCAGCACTCGTAGTCAGCGTGGGACCAGCAACTGTGCCCGTGAGGGTGGAACCTGGAGGAGTGGGAGTCAGAGTAACACCCTGTTGAGACGTGGCGCACTCTCGTTAGTGTTAACACTTCAATAGGGCGAGTGGACGTACAGCAGTAGCACACAAATCCATAGCAGTTGCTAGAGCATCTTCAAGGTCTTGTCCCTGGCAGTTCTGACTAGCACATTTGAGGGTTGAATTCATGAATGCTTGACTCTGGCACAAGCAATGAACGTCTGAACTGTCGCAGCCGCCAAGATCAGCTTGTAAGATACACGTGGTAGCACAAGCTGGAGTCTCAATCAGTTACGGCGTGTCAAGTATGGGGAAGTACGTGCCAGGAAGGCCATCTTGGCGGGAAATTAGGTTCGCAGAGGAAGTGAGAGAGAGAACGGCAACAACGACAGTGAGCAAGAAGTGCATGATCAAGAGAGCAGAAGGACTGGGGGAAGTAATTGGCTATATATATGTAATGTAATGCATCTCATCAAGGCATTCTTAGTGTACTACCATGTTTGTTGTTCGGCAGAAGGTGTCGTTGATCGAGATGATGATAGAATAAGAAACCAAGGATCAAGAACAAACAGAAGAGAATCTGCTCCTGATCAACGTTGGGTTTTTTGGTATGTGAGACCGTCGTACCACGATGATTTGAAGGTCGGTGGAAAAACTGACCTATGAATAAATATCTCAGCATTTTTACCTGACACCATCAATTCTCATCATTCAGAGTGGTGACCAATTTGATGTCGGTATTATCCAAGATTTTGCATCAAATGTACTGGCAGGACGTCGGGATGTGGAGATCACCAATGCTCACATGACATGACCAAAAACCAACTATGCTTTGAAGTCCGCATGATCGGCACTTTCCATTTCCATTGAAAAAATTCGACAGACTTATAAGATAAGAGTCACGGGATATGCCGCAAAACTGTAAAGCCCTTCAAACCTTGTTTGCACAACACAACAACCAAACAAACTGTTCAACCAAACAAACTGTTGATCAAATAGGCTTCATCCTTCTCATCGACAGCGCCCCAAGACATGGTATGTCGATGTGGTTCTCTCTTTTATGTAACATAAATGACATATCTACTAGGTCCCTACTAATACCAAGAAAAAGGTATTAGTCTTGTAGGCATATGCTTATGCTACAATCTAAATTATCCTTGATTATAGACTGGTGGCAAGACTCGTTCTGCCCTTAAGGACGTTGCCACCTATGAGCAGACAATTCATCTTCATAAGCGCGTACACGGTCGTTCTTTCAAGAAGCGTGCTCCGTGGGCTGTTAAGTCTGTCGTTGAATTTGCCCAGAAGGCTATGGGTACCTCTGATGTTCGCCTTGATCCTAAGCTTAATCAAGCTATCTGGGCTCAGGGTATCAAGTCGGTTCCTCATCGGATACGTGTGAAGCTCGAGCGTATGCCATGTTTGTTTCAGTGTCTCCGTGAATTGGCTACTAACTTTCCTTGGGTCACTATCAGGAAAGCGTAATGACGATGAGAGCGCTAAGGAGAAGCTTTACACGTACGTTTCACATGTTCCTGTAACGACATTCAAGGTATGTGGCTCGTCTTATTCTTCGGTAGACTTGATTTCGATCTCTCTTAGGGCCTCCAAACAACGGTCGTTGATGCAGAGTAAAATGTACCTTTTGTTGGTCCCGTGGTTGCTTTCCTTCCTTGCATGCCTCTTGTGCACGCTTTGCGCCTGTGTTGTATTTTCCTTAGCTCACCAAATCATGTTTCAGCGTCGGATTTTGAGTAATGGCGTTTCATGTGGTTTCAAGCAAGGATGGCGTTGAAGGACCATAAATTTCATATCTTTCTTGTGCTTGTTTGGCCCTGGAAACCTAGTTTGATGCTGTAATTTTGAGGAAGTTATGATTGCTGATGTATAAGACAAAAGAGCTATATATAAATTACAAAAAGACTGGACACTACGAGGATCGAACTCGTGATCTTATACAACTTCTATAAGGTATGGACCTCACAGTGCAAAGCATACGCCATACCACTAGGCCAAGTGCCCCATCTTTACTACCATTTTTTGGTACTAGGAGTTTTTTTTCCTTATCAGTATTCTATCTGGACAATATCCCTTTGCTGAAGACTCTGCCAACTCCACCAAGTATGTCATCCGCAATATATCCTGGCTTGGTTTCTAGTGTCTGCCTCATGGATTGCAATGGTCTTTTGTGAGTTTCACTCTAATAAAGGCGCCGTTGCAGCTGTTCTTTCAGTACTCAGTCCAATGCTTCTGTGCAAGAATTTGAGTTGAACTTTAGTTGCTATACTCGCTGCATTCATATACTCGCTGCATTCACTTGTGTGTGTCATCAATACTGATCCTTTGACCTAGAGCAAGACTAAGTTCATCTCATTAATTACCAATTCGACCAGTTTCACCAAGTAGGATTCGCCAAGGTTAGATAATACGACGCAGGCCATTTCAAGATTCGATACCGAAAGGCCATGCCACAGAGCCTGGATTCTTGTATGCTGAGCTGCGCGCCGACAATGCTACGGGTGATTCAGAATGGTCCATCTCCCGGTAGTATCAGCATTGGAAATAACAATGGAAGCCGCTCAAGCTCAAACAACACCGTCTTGGATATATGAGTCCGAATGATAGTTATAGCAGCGACAATCCATTTGAATGATATCTAGGAATGTTCTCTATGCTAAGCGTATCACTGATTGTGTTTCCGCTCTCCTCTGTTTGTGGCAATTTGAGGGATATGACTCTTTCGGCATAAATGACAAATGTCAATTGCTTGGCATATTCATCCATCCAACAACAAAGAGTCGGAAAGAGTGAAATGAGAATTAAGATAAGTCAACGGTAGCGGTCGATTTGGGACACGTCATAATGTGAACTTGACGTTAAAACCAATTTCCACGCCAAGACAACCAAAATCAAATATTGCCAAACCGATGGTCTAAATTTGGAAAGGACTTTTCTGTTGATACAACCAACTATGCCAGCTCTCCAAGGTGCACGGAATTTAAGCCAGTCGACTATAGGTGCTCCCGCACAACATAACCAGTCAAGCAGGAAAGGAAAGAAAGCGTGGAGGAAGCATGTTGATCTCGAAGATTTAGAAACTGGTCTCGAGGAACTGAGAGCTGAGGAGAGAGTTACAGGGTATGATCTCATCTTAGCGGTTCAACGTCACGATATTAATGATTGTCCTCTTGCTGCTGTTTCTTGCTCAGGAAAACGTTACAGAAGACAACGGATGATGAACTATTCGTCGTTGACACTGTCGGTGATGAAAAAAGTGCGTTTCACATCATTTCACAGGAAAAGGATACTACATGAGTTATTCTAGTTAGAAAAACTCTTCCTTTCCGATTCTCGACCTCCGCTCTCACCTCAACAAAAATACTCTCCCAGAGATCTGCCGTACCTGCTGTTTTCTCACGTTCAACATCCACGAATGCAGCTGATAGAGAGAGAAAGAGTAAGATGTCGAGGAAGGAGAAAGAGAAATTACTAAGAATTGCGAAGAGATCGAGAAAGGGTCCTTTCAACACCGTCATGGATCCCTCGGAGTATAAAGCTGGTGACGGTATAGTGGAACTGAGTACAGCCGTGAAGGAAAGTGGTAGCTATGACCCTTGGGGCACCACCGGTCTTGCAGAGATTGAAGCAGAAGAGGGCATTGTGCCCAAAATTAGAAAGGTCAAGGTGAGTGCGCGGTTGGCCCATACTGGGGAACGATCTCTGATACGGTTAGCTAGGCACCTAAGACACCACGTTTGTGCGATCAAATTGCTATCCCGGCAGTTTTGTCGCCACACCAGGGAGTCTCATATAATCCACCCGTCGATGCTCACCAAGAACTCATTCATGACGCTTTGGAAGCTGAAAAAAAGCGACTAAAGGACCTGGACAAATTTGCGGACATCAAAATGAAGATGGAGAAGGCACGTATTACCAACGATGATGGTACGGAGGCACATGGTGCACTTGGCATGAAAATTGATGATATCGTGGAGGACGAAGTGAAGGAAGAGGAGGTAGATACCGCTATCGTGAAACCTCGCCCTACACAGAGGAAAACCAAGACGCAGAGAAACAAAGAGTCGAAACTTCGAGTTGAGGTGAGCACGCCTATTTGACTTGCCTTATACTGTGATACTCATGTCAACACGTAGAAAAGGACACTGGCGGAAAAGATTGCTCGGAAACAACTCCTGGCTTCGGTATCACTCGCCAAGGGGTTGAGGCGGTCTACTGCCAGATTGATGGCTCAACAAGAAATTGAACGGGCGCACAGAAAAATCGCGTTGAAAGATAAATTGAGAAGACACGGTCTTGCCGGACAGCAATTGGGTAAACACAAAGTACCAGAGGGGGAGATCGAAGTTCAACTGGGCGAGGATCTCACCGAGAACTTACGGGGGTTGAAGGTAAGACGAATCTTCTTCCATACTAATGTTCATTGACTCTTCTGGAAGCCTGAAGGGAATCTTTTCAAAGATCGCTTCCTGAGCCTGCAACAACGAGCACTCGTCGAACCTCGTGTACCTGTCCTGTACGTGTCTTGCTTCTCTCTCTTATTTGCTCCCCTAAACAGTAATCTGCAGACCTAAAAAACGGAGAGCACGGATTATCGAATACGAAAAGCACGCCTGGAAGCGGTTCGAATAGAATCTGTTGCATATTGTATTTAGGGTACCATTGAAACGTTATCATCGTCGTGGGAAAGCTCGTTAGTTATTACTTTATGGACGTCGATGACGAACAGGGCACTCAACAACAACCAAGAAAGCCAACTGTTGTTCCTGTGGACGATGCACATCCTTTTGAACTCGAGAACTACATATCAGGTTACACAGGCATGTACAGTACAACTCAACGTCTGACCGCGGTTAACGCGTGCACAGGCCGGACAGCCATCGATCGTCTAATTCACATAGTCAAGCTCTGCCCAGATATTGCTCCTGAAGCATTTAATCTTGCTGTGCAGCATATCCACCAGTCGCGCGATCCATCGCTTTATCAGACTTTGGCCACCGGGTATGAGTATCTGGTGGGCAGTAAAGCTGTCAAAGACGGTTCGTATGAACTGCCAAATCCTTCGGTGATTGCACAACTGGATCCAAAATGGGTGGATGACGTGACTGCGAAGAATCAGTCGGAGAAGGTTAGGCTGGAGGTCGAGCTAAAGACTTATACCAATAACATGATCAAAGAGAGCATTCGGGTGAGTGGTACGCCCGAGGTCTGACATAGTCTATAAACCTAAAAACGTCTTTATTTCTGAACGGAGATGGCACACAGAGATCTAGCAGAGTTTTATCGCTCAGTTGGAGAGTATCAACAGTCACTTCGGTATCATACAAAATCTCGTGAATTCTGTGCAACAAGTCAACACGTCCTAGATATGTGTTTATCCGTCCTTGAGGTATGTGTTTGAAGTTACCAAATTATATGTGCCACATGGGCCTGATAGTTGAATAGCTTCTCATAGAACAACGCAACTACTCCCATCTTTCTACATATGTCTTTAAAGCTGAGGCAGCGCTTGACGCGACCGCAGTAGCAGCGAATGCTGGTAATACGGGAGGTGCATCAGGGATTACATCAACATCAACGGTCGGGCCTTCCTCAGCCAGTGGCAGTGGTTCAAACTCCAAAAAGAAGGCACCCACAGAGAAGGAAATTGTACAATCCAGACTCGAGTTAGCTTCGGCGCTGTCACACTTGGGACAGGGCAGTTATGAGAAGGCAGCACAGTCGTTCTTAAAGATCAATGTTGCGAAGGAGTTGGGGGACTGGATAGGCAAGGTCAATATGATGTCACATCTCCGGAACTGTTCAGCCGTACTGATTGATTTTGAAGTTGATCACACCCAGTGATATCGCAATATTTGGCACTTTATGTGCTCTGGCATCGATGACTCGAGGCGCGATTAAATCTCAATTGCTAGAAAACGCCGTCTTTGGGTTGTACATCGAGCAGGAGCCTTATGTTCGTGAACTCCTCGAAGCATACATTAACAACAACTTCAAAACAGTATTGGAACTCCTATCGAAATACTCGGTGTGTCGTCCTCTACTTCCTGCTCCTCATGTTCTTTGTACCGCATGCTAAGTTCTAATCCAGACGCGTCACTATATCGATGTGCATCTATGCCACCATGTCAATGAACTCACGACTAATATCAAGAACAATGCCGTTGTATTATATTTCCAGCCTTTCTCTTCTATCAGGGTACGTTTTTTGTGCTCTCTTCACGTGATCAAAGCCCATTAGATGCGATCTTAGCTCGGTCGGATGAGTGAGGCTTTTGGATGGACAGTGGACATAGTTGAGCAGCACGTTGTCAATCTTATCCAGTCAGGTGAGATTCAGGGAAGAGTTGACAGTCAGAACAAGGTAAAAATCACTTTCCAAAGCACATGTGAAAACATTGTCCTCACTGGTTGTTCCATAATGTAGATTCTGTATGCGAAGAAGACAGATTATCGTAGCGATCTCTTCGCTCGGGCCACGCAGGCAGGAAGCAACATCATCTCCACGAACCGAAAAGTGTTACTGAGAGTGCGATTGTACGTGTTGTCGCGCTCCAGTATCGTAATATGCTGATGAGGTCCTTTGACCATGTAGACAACAAGCAGATTTGATTGTAAGGCAGCAAAAAGGACATTCACAACAGTATGGAATGGTACCAGATTATTACCCCGAATAGTTTTCGTGATAGTTATACGGGTGGAAGCAATGGGGATGAGGACACCTGTGTTCTAGTCATCCACATCAAATGGGCATATCTGGGGGAGCCTCGAGCAGTGTCAGATTCAGATGTGCTATGTTATGTGCCATTAATCATTTAATTTGAGATGCAATAACCTTTGTTAGCATACGAAATTATTCGAGTGACTGGACTCAGGATATCCATCCTGTGGATGCCACTTCCTTTTCTGTTTTAAATCTTCACCTCTTTTGCATTTGATAATTGTTGGTGGTTAACATATCCTAGTTGTTAAAAGGTCGTTGAGACATAGAAGGAGAAGTCGAATAAGGCGTTCCATGCACAGAGCAGTGTTCACCGAAGGAAATTGATCATGGGGGGCCAGCTTAGAGCGGACAACACTGTGAGAAGAGTCAGAGCATCTGTGAACAAATGATTAAGCACTGTGATTGAGAAACACAAGGGCGAATATCGAGCCAGCTCTCTAGTCGGATAGTAATAGGGAAAGAGGCCATGTCATTATACAGAAAATCGATCTGATATACCAAAGTCACTCCAGTCACTCTCCAGATAGCCACCAGTGAGATTTTTCTGAGCTTTCAGCTTTCAGCTTTCTCTCTCTAGATTGAATGCATTGTTGACGGACACAAGTCACGGCCACGCAGCATCTTCCTAGCCACGTCTTCGTACGAAATGGCTAGTTAGCAACCTGGTCCACCGTATTCTAGTACAACTAGAAGATAATTGGCGTAAGCGGTATCGATGTATCGTTTGGTTTCAGAGTCAATTGTGAGATTTTAATGAGCCCAACTCGTCATCGCCACTATTGCGTATGGAAACCGTCAAAGCAATAATCAGCGGAACAAATTCTGTAAAATTAAATGAATGCTGACAAGTAATCTGCCACCCGGAAATGTGATGTCCGTACCCTTTTGATTGCCGAGGACAAATTAAGAAAGTGCAAATGTTTGGCACTGCTTATTTTAGTAATCATTTGTCTATTTATCGTACAATGTTTTCAGGGGGTGCTGACTACATTGTATCAACGCCAGAGAGTATTTCATCATTCTTTGTTAACAGCATGGTAGGTACATAACCTGATGCCAAGTGAACTCTGTAACAGTCTCTAACGATTGGCAAGAAACGGAAGCCTATTCGTGATGCTATGGACATGCGGATCCGACGGAGCATCAGATTTTTCTACAGCGGTTCAACTTTCCGGTTTGATCCTTCTCGCAATCAACTAGAGGCTGGCGAACACCCGCATGAAAAGGCATTTCTACGATCAAGCACATTTCCGGGTCCTAAGTATTTCGGTTCACTATTTTGTCCAACACAATACCCGTCACTTCGCGTAGTACACAGTACACTACTCAACTTCTTTATGGATATTCAACCTTAGTTCGAATTTATCGGTCAGGGGGAAATTGACTCTCCATGACACTGAAACACTTTTCACCGCCATTACTCCGGTTAAACTGTATTGTCGCGACGAGAACTTGTGTTCATTTTCGGCAATCAATATTAAAATACCTGCTCAAAAGCCATGGACTCGACTTGTCGATCCGGATCGTAATAGGGTCCTGCAACTAATCTATCGTTGATGTTTTGTGGGCCTATCTGTACACAGCAAACACGTATGGGCAAGTTTTTTGACTCAGACTTCATTAGTTGGAAATTGCTGTGGTACCAGACATGCTATAAAATCAATCGAAGACTGGACTAGACTAATTCATAATTTCATTATCCAAACACAAGCATCTTACCTTACACTCATGAGATTCTTATTTTTCTCTCTTTCTCTCATCACCGGATATGTTGCAATGGCTCTACCTGTTGCATCGGGTTATACCGCAGAACTATCCGACCATACTTATCTACGGGAGACTTCATTAACGACTTCATGTTTGTCACTCCATCTTCCAACCTCGTCAGCACTATTGACATTGTTTTCAGGCCTGGATGCGAGAGCTACACTCGACGTAACCCATTCAGAAGGATTATTCAACAAAAGGAATGTTCACTATTATGAAGATGAGGCAGCTTTGGGTACGCCTGCTCCCACCCGCCTTAGTTCGTGTTCAGCTACTATGAGATAAGACTAAATTATGAATCAGATAAGATTCACTTGTAGTGGAAGTTAATCATTAAGGAGGTCCTTCTCGTCACTAGATTTCGAGTTCCGGATCCGGCATTTGTGTTGGGTAACGCATGACATATTCATATTCGACGCTCATGGGTCGGCCTCGAAGCGATCGCTGGGTACCTCAAGTCTATCATTGATATTTTATTCCCATTTATTCATTTATTACATCTTTTTAATCACCTTACACTTATTCATGTTAATTCAGCCATCTGGATCCTTGATACTTAAACCATAACAGCAGCTTTCATATCACTGTAGTACATTCTCAAATTTCGAACTCTCCTTTTATAAATAATTCTCTATATATTCTAATTCGCTTTCTTACACTCAGACAAGAAGCAGAAAAGATGAAAAGATTCCATATGTTCTTACAATAATTAATTATTAACCGTTCGAATTTCTCATGTAATGACATATCATGTGTTTTATCTGCATTGCATGCTTATTTTATCCTAGACCAGTGTTGCTATACCAACAGATATATCATTATGGTATGTGTGCATGCTTATTACAATCTCAAAGACTATATGTATTAGACAGCCTTGTAATGACAAATAAAATAATCCTAACTCTTTCTTCCACCCTGTGTGAGAGATTTAATATCATCTATTACAAAGCTCTCCTATGTTGGAAAATACTCAATGTATTCCAATATTATTGGAATAAGGTAAGTGACTTATACTACTTACAAAATTAGTATGAGAATATTATATTATTAGACTCAAGAGCTAGAGCAAAAAAGAAACCTTGTATAGTAAGAGAACTTGATAGAGTTTTTACTACAACATAGTCTATTTTATATGCTACTTAGTGCTGGTCTGTATTCCTTGACCCTAATCTATGGCTAAGTTCTTCTAGCAATTTCTACAATGTTTTACCTGTCATATGACTGTGTGACCATGACTGTAACATTATATAATGCTTTGTGACTATCATATGTAGCTTTTTTCTTTTTTAAAAAAAATCAACAATTTATTACACAGAGCATGGTGGTAGACCATGATACCTACAACATAGATCTTAGATAGTAAGAGAAAGGAAAAAGAGAAAGGAAAAAGAGAGAAGAAAAAGAAAAGGAAAATACACTACAATGAACTAGAAACAGAAAAACCACTATTAAGTGATCCCTTTATGGAAGGAAAAATTCCCAGGATTAAACTTGAGAAAAGCAATGAAATAGCTAAAAGACTCTCTATTAGGATTCCAATACTTGTTATACCTTCTGTATTCATGAAGAATATGTTGTCTTGACTCAATTAGATACAGGCTACATGAACAGCTGAAATTCTCTCTCAGGAAAAATCTCAGATGGTACTTGCCTATAGGTGCATGATTCATAATCACTCTAGTTACTCTTGCACACAGAAAGTTTGAGTGTCCAATATATCTTAGCCAAGTGTCATTTTTCATATAAGTGGGCTTGATAGAAAGAAAATCATTGTCAAGTAAATCTAGAAAATGATTCCCCTTGAAGTCTGCCACTTGGAAAGTCATTTGGTAGTTTCAAATGATTGAATCACATTTATCTTTCATGCTGAAGTCCCATAACAATTAACACAATAAAATCAGTTTAAGGTTATATGTTTTTGTTTCTTTGTCAACAACTGAATGATGAATTCATTTAGTGTTACTAGGACAATCCCAGAATTTGATAGAGTTATTAGTGTTCTTCCCAAAAAATATTCTGAGATCTTAAGCTATGGTGATAGACTAAAGCTGATATGTATGAGATCATGAATCAAATATATGTCTTGTTAAATAGATAGTATCAGTAACAACTATGATGTATGATGTGTCAGTAACTTGGACCACTTGATTAATTCTGCATCTAATTGCAAACAATTCTACCTTAGTTGATATAACATTGACAACATAGTAAATGGTTTTTGCAATAATATTTGGTCTTGAGTGAACATGGGCTATAAATGTAGTGATATTTTTTTTGATACTTGCATTAGATATAACAACAATGATCTTGGTATCCTGTAAGGAGTTTTGAAAGACTTCATTGAGTTTGTAGAGATGAGCAGACTTAGCATCATTACTTTTGTAATCTACAGTATTAAAGGAGAAGCAATTAGAAATATTTACCAATCAGAGACTAGGAGAAAATTCTTTATGCAGAGGATTAAATGAAGAAGGAACTCCATTAAGACAGTTATTGGTGTGCATAGTCATTTAGAGTAGGCTAAAGTAGTGTAGTACAGACCATTAGTCTAGAGTATGTAAGGTAAACAATTCTTTATAGAGTTTCCTATCAAGTTCTCTTGTATTAACCTAATACAAGATTCTTATTCTTGACCCACTCTAATATCTTAAGTTTGTAATAGTATAGAGCAATGGGAAGAACATAATATTTATATAATAGTTGTTTATGGAAGAGTAACAAACTCCTAGTGGAATTACCTAACATTTTCATACTCTTGATTGCTGAAAGGGCCTTATTGAAGTAAAAGTGAATATGTTGTTAAAAATGAAACCAAGGTATTTCAAAGTATTCTTTAGTTATAGAATAGAATCCTCTTAGGAAGTGAGATTTAAAGGAGAGAGTTCAAAACTTCTATATCTAGAGAAATGAAAGACTTCTGACTTTCTATATTTAACTATAAGTCTGAATTGGTTAAAAAAGAAGAAATAATGTTGTAGCTGCAAAAATAAAAAGCATTTGATTTTTTGAAAGATTTTTCCTGTGAAATAAAAAGACTGTCATCTACAAAAGGTTGAAATGAAATGGAAGAATTTTGAAATAGATTTTTTGACCTTTTCTTTTTGAAGATATAAAAAACAGAGGTAATATATAAAGTAGATAAAATAAGAGAGAGAGTAGATTCTTATCCTATATTTACATTTTCTCTAAAGAAGAGGAAAATGAAATTGTTTCACATATACTGTGTTTTTCTATCTATTAAATAATTAGAAAAGAAAGATGAAATTCTAGAATCAAAACTAGCTTTGTCTAGAATTAAAGGGAGTTGATGATTGGGCAAAGGGAAAAACTGGGTGATATCAAAGACCAATATACTTGTTTGAAGACTTTTGACCCAATTCAAACAGATAAGGTGAGTAAGTATAATATCTATATCAGTAGTTGAGTGCTGTTTAAGTCTACCTAATTGATTAGGATGAATGAAGTTAGAAGCAATGGATTGATATTGTAATCTCTCTTTAATGACCTTTTCAATGAGTTTCCTCAGTATGTTGAAAAAGATGATAAAACAAAACATTTTTGGAAAGTTATATGATACTTTATTGGGCTTTGGAATAATAATCAAAGTGGACATCTTAAAATGCAATGGCCAATGACCAAGATTGATGTATGTATTAGCAATGTTGACAATGTTGAATAGATACTTATCATCATCCACAACAACTTTAAGATATCTTTAAGAGATATGATTGGGTCCTAGAGTAGATGAATTGTTACATTTTTTGATCACATTTCTGAATTCCTCTTTTGAAAGATTTGGCTATTCTAATAAGAGCTTTAAGGGGATTTCATCTAATAGGCACATATTTACTTAACAACTTTGTGCTGAATTAAATGTTTGATAAAGTACTTGCCATAGATCTTTGAGCTCAGTATAAGAATGCCTATTATATTGAAGGGCTTTGGTGGCTGGAAGTTTATGCTTCTTGACCCAATTCATGAGATCCTAGGGTCTTTTGTTTTTCAATACAATTTCTTGAATTTTCTTGTCAAAGAAAATATACTTACTTTTCTTGACAAACTTCTTGAATTTCTTCCAATCTTCTAGTGACTTGGAGGATTGATAAGTATCCAGTTTGGTACTACACTCTTCATTCTACCATACTTTAGAATATTTAGTAATATTAACATTCTTGGAGAATTTATACTAAGTAGAATTCAAAATTCTTGTATATTCTTGAACTATGTTTTCAAAAAGATTCTTTGCTTGATATGTCTGTTATATCAATATTTCCCAAGGCAATCATAAGCTTAATGACAAACCTCTCTTCTTCCTCACTGTTCCTAATAATAGTTTGTCACTTATCTTAAATAAATTCTTTACTAATAAATATATCAACAACTAAGAGAGCATGGTCCAAAGAGTATTGGAAATCTGGTAAAATAAAGTGATTGTTAACTTTGACAGAATCTGGTTGAAGAAACATGAGGTTGATAACTAAGTTAGAATCATTAGTATTATCAGTATAATGAGTTAGGACCTGATGGATAAAGGGAGATAATTTTAGTTTAAGAGAGCCAGCAACCTCTATAAGGATATTGCTTTAAGCTGAATGATGAGAATAAGAAGGATCTCAATCTCTATTTTTGATATTAAAGTCCCTAGTCATCACAAGAATATTATGAAAATTAACCTTAGTATTCTTAAAATACTTTAAGGCTGATTGATGTTTGTCTGAATAGACATTGATTATAAAGAAAATAATGTCATTGTTGAAGAATGAAAAACAATTAATGTTTCTATAGTTCAAAATATCTTTTCTGAGAAAAAAGTACAAATAAGTGAGCTAAACATTAATGTATATTATTGCCCTAGGATGTTTGTTGTCATTGGACAATTGTCTGGAAAAGATTATCCAGATAGGATGACTGGAATTGCTAACAATGTTGTCACCTTTCTTGTTATATAAACTTGGAATAGTATAAATGAAAGACCATGGTAACTCTTGGGTGAAAATAATCAGAAATCTTTCAAAATTATGAACTTGCCTCACCTACAACTAAGTGGATTGATTTGCTTCTGTTTTCATGAAGCTCTTGATACTTCTTTGTGTATTATTCTTTGTTGAACCTATGTCTTCAAAACAGACATGTATTGTTATCTGCTTAATGTTCACTCTTGTAGTTAATACACTGAAAGCTGTGTAGGCATAGTTTATCTTTCTTAGTTTTAAGTCTATCACAAATAAGCTACTCACTGGTTGTGATACTTGAACTTAATAGTGTTTCAGAGGTTCAGTATAAGGAGATAATGATGATAGATAATGAGTAGTATCAATAAGAATAATTGATGTTGTTTCTGAGGTCTAATCCTCGGACACAGAGGTATATATATAAAAGAGTGATGGTTTGTATGCAAGCTATTTCCATCACATGATCAAAAATTATACCTGATGGGAGCTGTCATCTGTCACAGCAGCTGTCAGGCTAATTTTAGAAGGTAACTAATTATGTCACTATATTGATATGCTTGTATCTCTATGAATACTTATTACTATGAGATATACTATATATCATCAGAAACAGTTTGATGAGCA
>Ga0157368_1000410_pt1 | contig 20225 bp, 12 predicted proteins | sample AttbisABBM3_FD_113146 | JGI IMG/M metagenome (GOLD analysis project Ga0157368, IMG submission 113146) | Fungus gardens microbial communities from leaf cutter ant in Botucatu, State of São Paulo, Brazil - Atta bisphaerica ABBM3 | ecosystem: Host-associated > Fungi > Mycelium > Unclassified ...
ATCAATTATTAATTGCCCTTCTCATACAAAAACAACATTCAAAAATCAAGAGTTTAATAGTAGACTCTAACAATCATTTAAATGAAGTTTTCTCTTTCTTTGACAGACTTCACAAAAAGCTCTCTCTGGGTTTTCACTTAGTAGATACATTCTCTGATTATTTTTTTCCATATAGTAAATCACAAGAATATAGAAGCCAAGATTGCTTACCAAAAGAAACATTATAAAATCTTTGATGATTCCATTTAAACCCAAACACTGTCATAGTTATATTTGATACCAGTATTAAAAATAATGTTGCTACTTTAATTTTACATATATACAATAGTTAGAATATTATTGCAAAAACAATTCATCACACTATGAACATCACATCCACTGAAGTGAAACTTTTTGCTATTAGATGTAGAATTAATTAAGCTGTTCAAGTCCCAAATATTAAACAAATCATTGTCATCACAGACATTGTTCTAGCTGCAAGTTAATATTTTTAATTTGTCTACTCATTCTTATCAACTACACTCCATCACCAGAAGGCATCACTTAGCAGTAGTTTCACTGTTATCCTCTTGTATTAGTAATACCATTGCTTATCTTTTCCCTCTTTTTTTCCCTATTCTTTTCTTTTTTTTTTTGTTATTTAAGTAGCTATGTTATAGATTCCATGATCTATCACCATGTCCCATGTAATAAATTATTGATCTTAAAAAAATGGGAGAGAGAGCAGATCTCTAACCAATACTGATATTAGCTCTAAAGAATAGAGATGTGAAATGATTCCAAATGTATTGAGTCTGTCCATTGATTAAATAACTAGAGAAAAATTGGGAAATTTTGAAATCAAAGCCCATTTTGTTCAGAATCATTGGAAGAAGTTGATGATTTAAGAAAAAGAAAAACTATACAATATCAAACACCAGAGTGCTAGTGTGAAGGCCTTTCACCCATCCTGTTCTTATAAGATGAGTTAAGAAAATACCAGTATCTATTGTTGAATATTGCTTGATGCCTCCCAATTGGTTCAGATGGATGAAGTTTGAAGCAATAGAGTGAACTTGTAGTCTATTGCTTATCACTTTTTTGATTAGCTTTCCTAGTATATTGAGAAAAACAATAGGACAAAAGGCTTTGGAAATGTTATACAAAGATTTGTTAGGCTTTGAAATAATGATAGATGATGACTTTTTGAAGTGTGATGACCAATAGCTGAGGCTAATACAAGAATTCACTATGTTAACAATGTTAGTACTGCACTTAGTATCATCTAACATCTCTTTAAGGTGATTCTAAGAAATATGATCAGGACCCAGAGTAGATAAATTGCTACACTTATTAATGGCATTGTTGAATTCTGCTCTAGAGAATGAGAGCTATTTTACTTGTTGACATGAAGGAATTTTGTCAAGAAGTTGTATATTAATAGGCCAATCTTGGGCTGAACTGTAAGATTAATATAGTACTTGCTACAAATTGTCCAGATTGTTGCATAGAAGTCCATTGTATTTGATAGCTTTTGTAGCTGGTAATTTTTGTTTCTTGACCCAATTCATAAGATCCCATAGTCTCTTGTTAGTTGAAGTGATTTCTTGAATTCTATTGTTAAAAAAGACTCTTTTAGCCATTCTTACTAACTTCTTGTAATTAATCCAGTCTATCTTACTTCTGAATATTCAATATATGGTTATGTCTCCATTGCACTCCTCATTCTACCATAGTTTAGATTGTTTAGTAATGTTGACTGATTTAGAATATTTGTTTCAAAGATCTTCTACAATAGTAGCAAATTTCTAAGTTATGTGTTCAAGCATGTTGCAGCTAATAATATTAGTCATATCCACAATGCTTATCTTGTTCCTAAGCTCATTGATGAATTCTTTTTCTTTTTTGCTATTCCTAACAATAGACTGTTTCCTTTCTTGAATGAATTCTTCTTCAATAATGATAAATACTGATAAGGAAGTATGATTAGAAGAACTTTGTAAATCTGGTGAAATTTGATGATTATTGAATTCTTCTGATTCTGCTTGGAGAAACATTAAGTCTAGTACTGAATTTGAATCTTGAGAGTTATCTGTATATCAAGTAGATACTGGGTTGATAGGCATTAATAGCTTTAGATTAAGACTGTCAGCTACTTCTTGAAGCATATCTATATGTGTTAAGTGATAAGAATATAAAGAATCCTAATTATTATCTCTTATATTGAAGTCCACTATCATAATTAAGATATTGCTCAAATTTACCTCAGTATCTTTTAGATACTTTAAGGTAGTCTACTAATCATCTGAATAAATGTTAATAATACACACATAATACTATGATTGAAAAATGAAATAAGGTTGATATCCCAATGATTAAAAATATCTTTTCTTAATGAAAAACACAACTTGATCAATTTGACATTGATATAGGTAATAACTCTTAAGTAATCATTACTATTAATCAATGATCTTGTAAACATAATCCAAGAAAGATGATGAGAAGTTCTTATAATGTCTTCTCTTTTTTTAGATATAGAACTCAGAATTTGGCAGATAATTGACTAAGAGGGTTCTTGAATAAATAAAATGTCAAAATTTTCATTATTTTCTAAAATTGTGTCAGTGAGAAGTTTGTTCTTATAAACATTCTGCAAGAAAAGTTTAAGATATTTTATAATCATTGTTTATTCCTGCTCACAAATGAGCAAATTGAGTTAGCTTTGATTTCTCAGAGCTCCTAAGACTTCTTGGCATGCCACTCCCTATTAAATCTATGCTTCTAGAATAGACAACTATTGTTATCTGCCTAGTGCTTACACTTGCAATTGATGTTGGAATGGATGTATATAAGATTCTCCTTTTTTATTTCAAGTCTGAGAGGATGTGTTTTAAAGTTTGTCTTACAACATCATACTATTTTTCTGTAATACTTAAATTTATGGAAACTATTGTATTTCTAGCATTTGGAACTATGTGTATAGCAAGCAAAAGTGGTATGACCTCACTTCCAACAATTCTTACATTGAGGAATGCTAGGGTTCATGTTGGTTCCTCTAATAATAGCAATATGATGACCTATATTGAAACATTTATTAATAAGATATTTCACTTTCATATCATTTTGAGAACCCCAAATGTTAACCTATATAACAGCTATGTCAGATTTAGAAAATGCCTTGATAATATGTAAACAAGATGCTAAGACTATGTTGTTAAAAATGTGAGTGTCTTTGATTATCTCTTTGATTATGTCAGAAGTAATAGACAAGTTTATGTTTTCCAAAAAGTAGAGCACCTCTAGAATTTTGAGATATAACTTAGATTGGGAAAGACAAGAGCTCATAACATCATTTGAGTTAATATTATCTAACTTTTTAACATGTCTCTCAACTATCTTCAAGTTAGAAGAAGTCACTGCTTTATTTTTCTATACCTTCTTCATTTTCTCTGCAAACTCCATTGCCTTTTCCACTTTTCTTTTTCTCTTAATATCTGCTTTCATTCTCAATTCTCTCCCATAATTTGCCATAAACAGAGATATCTTAGTTACTAAATATGTTTTATTGTTAACTGCAAACTCTACTATTACTAGCTATTCTAGTCAATTCTTTTGTTTATAATTTACAAAGAACCAGAGATATTGTTCCAACTTCTAATTCATTTACTCTGTTTGCCCGTCTGTTTATGGGTGAAAGAATGTTGACAGCTTTGTCTTAATTTCTAACATTTTACTCAGTTCCTTAGTTAACTCCACTACAAAATATGGTCCCCTATCCAATATTATACTCTCTAGCTACCCATGCAACATTTATACATTATCTCTAAGCAACTGTACCAATCTCTCCACTGACATTCCTTCTGTTGTTGCTATAAAATATGCTATCTTGGATAACCTATCACATACCACCAAAATTGCATTCTTGCCTATGATTAATAGCAAATTTGTGATAAAGTCTATTGTCAGATATATCTATAGTCTCTTTGGTATCTTATTTCCCATTAACTTCCCCACTAATATCTCCATTCTATTCTTCATCCTCTAATACAAATCATATTCATTCATATATTTTCTTACATCTTTTGTTACTCCTAGCTACTAGTAGTTTCTCATTACCAACTCTATTGTTTTCTATCTTTCTCCATGTCCAGCTACTGGCACATTATAATATAACCAGATTATCTCTACTCTTAACTCCTTATTCTTTGGTACATATACCTTCCCTTCTTTTAACACTAATTCTCCTTCTTCCTATTATTTGTCCCCTTTTAATATCTTAACTCTGTCTTTTTCATCTCCTCTACTACTCTAACTACTTCCTTGTTCTTTCCCTCTCTAATAAATATCTTTAGTTTTCCAAACCCCTAATGACTACCAGTATTTTCTTATCATAGATGTTATAATTTCTTTTTGTTTTGTTAAGAGATTTTGACAAGTAAGCTACTGGTCTCCACTTTCCATCTTCACATTCTATCAATGAAACCCCTTCCATTACATAATCCAGTATATCTACTTTTATTCTCATTTTTATTTAAATCTAGTATTGCTACTACTGATTCTTTTATAAATCTCTCCTTCAACTTTCTAAATAATTTCTTCTGCTTCTTTGTCTAATCCCACTTCTGATCTTTTCTCACCAAGTCATACAATAGTTTGGCTATGGATGGAAAATCTTTAATGAACTGCCAATAGTAGTTGGCTAGTCCTAAAAACTTTTATATAGATTCTTGACCCCTTTAAAAGTTAGCCAATCCAACACTTCTTTTATCTTTTCTTAATTCTATTTAGTCCAATCACTACTTCTAAAAATACTACTTTTCTAACCTTCTACTTGTATTTTTCTGGTTTTACACATAAATTATTTTCTGCTAGTCTCTTTATGACTTCTTTTACTACTTCATTATATTTCTCCTCCTTCTTTATCTATACTACAACATCATCAATCAAGTTTCATAAGGATCATGTTCATTATTTGAAATATTGCTAGAGAGTTTGTAAGTCCAAAGAATATTACAGTTAGTTTGAATAAATCTTCTAGTATTGTAAACATTATCTTCTATATTAAGACTTAGGCTTAAGTGATGGAGCAAATAAGAAATCTTGTATTGAGTTTATATAAGAGAATTTGATAGAGTTTCTAAGTATAATTGGTCTATCTTATATACACTGGGCTTATAGTCTGTACTACACTAACCTATCCTACTCTAAAGAATATGTCTTTACCTTAAGATTAATATGTATATTGTATAATATTATTATTCTAAAATCTTCTATAATGTTCTTTGTAATACATAGTCATGTGACTTGTGATAGTATTATGTGACAGATGTGTGACCATTTGTGACTGTCATATATAATGTCACACTAAACTCTAAGTTTAAAAAATAATAAAAATAAAAATAAATAAAGTTCATTGTCTTCAACTTTGACATTTCACTTATCTCTCTCCTTTATCTATATATTATTATAATCTCATCATAAGTTTTATGTCTTAAGACTCAAATTTAAAGTCAAAAGAATAAACCTTTAATAGAATTAATTATAAGGGAACTTGATGGAGTTCTTCATACAATATATCTACCTTATATACTATATTAGTTGGTTCATACTATTATTGTATCTAGTCTATCCTAAAAATCATGTATAAACCATAAGGTTAATATATATTAAGCATATTGTATGACATCATTGTTCTAGAAGCTTTTACCATGATCATGTGACCATGTGGCTGTAACTGTCATACTAAACCCTAACCCTATATAAAAAAGAAGTGAAAATCAAAATAACGAAAAGAAAAATAAAAAAATAAAAATAAAACAAAGTCCAATAATTTGTCACTCTGACAATAAGTCTAACTTAGTAAATACTTTTTTTATACTAATATTTTCTACAATATCTAAAATTAAAGACAAAGAGTAATTGTTTTTTATAGTCTATTTATTTAAGTACCTATATTTAAGTATTATATACTTCTTATCATTCTTCTTTCCTATGAAAAACACTGGTACCATTTGAGACAACTTTAAGAGTTTGATATGCTCTTTCCTCAGTTGTTCTTCAATAAACTTATGCACTTCTTCTCTCTCCTTTCTTGATAATAAATATATATTTTCTTTTCTTGGTATAAATTCTTTCTTTACCTCTATTGTATGATCCTATACTTTCTTTGTTAATATTCTTTCACTTACTTTATTTTTGAAGATATAAATTTATTTGTGAAACTTTGAAAGAGCCAATTTCTTGGCTTTTTTCTCTGACTTTACTACTTCTTTCTTCTTATTCCAAATTCTCTATTCTTCTGCCATCCTTTTTACTACTATTATTCTTTTCTTTGGTTTTTTCTCTTTTTGCTTCTTTTCCTCTTCTTCTTTCTCTTTTTCTTTTTGTTTTTGCCACCCAAGTTTTCCTTGCTTTAATCTCTACTACTTTCTACATTCTTTTTGACATTTTGTTATCTTCACTTTCCCTATCCTCTAGTCAATTTTGGAATTGTAATGAGCTAGCCATGGCATTTCCAAAATTACACTTTATTTCTAACCACTAATCATATTAATCTCTATCCTTTCTCTATGTCTCTGGTAATAAATATTGACTTTTGCTATGTGCTCAATTGGCCTCTTCTTGTTGAAAGAACTATTTATACTTCTTATATAAATAGATCTTTTGATTCTTTTTAATTTAAATCTCTGCTTCCTAGAAAACTACAAACTCATAATGAAATCTATTGCTCCACTATCTAACAACACCTCTACTATCATTCCTTCTTGCATATCAATTCTTTCTAGTTCAATTTTTACTGTCACTTCTCTTAGCATACTTCTATTTAAGTTGCAACAGGATATATTATTCATTACTCTACTACTGAGTATTGCAAACTTATTATAATTAAAACCTAGTTGAGAACTACTAAGTTTTCCTTTTCTTTTAAATGCCAATCATTATTCTGATAGGTATTCTATCTCCTCTGTTCAATTGTTCTCCTATTTCTACAGTGTCTTATAATATGACCAAACCTTCCACAATTATAATAATTTTTTCTACAATTCACATCTATTATATATAGGTTATGCTGACAGGTGTTAAGCAGAAAAAGGATTATAGTAGAATACAACAAGAACTATGCAACACTAGCCCTTAACTACATACTAAAGAATTCAAAGAGAATAATATCAGTATCAGGAATTGAAAGAAAGAGTAAAAACAATAATATATTAAAAAGAATATATAAGTAACATCTACAGTTCAAAATAGAAAAATAGATAAAAATAAATAAAGTCTACTGTCTTCAACTCTAATAAGAGGTCTCAGATATTGGTATAAAAACTACAAAATCTGATGAATGCAGAGAGTTGTCAGAAAATAATGGGATTGCCAATAGTATATTAGCTGTAATACAAGATAGAACAACATTTTTTCCTCAAAGATAGATGGAAAGTTATTAATCCATTTGCCCAGTCAATCAACAGACTGTGTCAGAGTTGAAGATGATAGACTTAACATTTTTATTTTTCTTTCTGATTTTGATTTTATTTTTTGAACTTAGGGTTAGGAGTTAGTGTGATATTACATGTAAATGTCACAAACTGTCACAAATTGGTCACATTTCACATGATCATGTAACACATAGAACATTGTAGAAGGTTCTAAAACAAAATGATATTATATAGCATATTTTACACATATTGATCTTAAGAATAATGCATAATCCTTTAGGGTAGGCTAATGGATATGTAGCATGGACCAGTAGTCTAGTGTATATAAGGTAGACAGTTTTGTACTTGGAACTTCATCAAGTTCTCTTATGTAATTTCTATACAAGGTTCTTTTTCTTAACCCACTCTAAGGTCTTGAGATCATAACAGATTGTGTTAGACAAGCCAGTTATATTCAAGAACAAAAGAGTAGAAAGAATCAAATAGAGTAATATAGAAGTCCAGATTCATACATTCACTAGAGAGAAATCATAGGTAGAATAGCAATTTGGAGATATTGCTGTTTTATAGACTATGAACAGAATTATAGAGGTTTTTAAATAGTAAGTATTCATGAATTTTGAGTTGACAAAGCAATGAGTAGACTTAGAGTCAACCAGAGCTCAAAACAGAATTTTATTAAGATAGTTCTGACCAAGAACTAAGGAAGAAAACAGAGAAATAAAAAGAAAGTCAGAGTCTAGAAGAGTAGATATGTTAAGCCAGATGGAACTTATTGTTGTACAGAGAAGTTCAATGTAGCTCTCAGTCTATGTAGAGCTCTGGAAGTCACTTTTTATTTTTTAAGGGTTTCTCAAAAGCAACTACTAAAGTACTATAGCTTTTAGGAGTGATTATACTTTGCTTTTTAAGGCAAAAGTTCAGCTTGTGGTCTCCAGCTCTATAATAGAGACACAGATTATTTTCAAGCTACTTCTTACACTTATTATGGGTCAACTTGCCATTTTTGGCTAGCTTGGAAGAGAAAATCACTCATAGAGAATTTTATTACTTCTTGGAAGTAGAGAACAAAGTATTAGATACTTTGGAAGGCAAATATTTGGTAGATGAGACCACTAGAGATGATTGGGACCAATTTTGAAAGCTTATAGTATTAGTAGTAAAGAAAGCCTTAACTTGCTTTTAGAAGTAAGACTCAAGAGTCTCTTTCTCTGCTTGCCATACACAATTGTGCTTGTAGTTACACTTCTAGTAGCAGTGATTGAAAGTCATTGCTTAGGTATATATATCCTAGAACAAGATTAGTTTATCTTGTTCCCAGATAGAGATTAGATCTTGAATCTAATTGGAAATACTTTGGTAGTAGTAATGGTACAGAATACTCTTTTCCTAACTTAATTAGGAGGCATAATATATGAAATCCACATTGTAAATAGAGATCTTGTTACTAGGTTTTATGTGGAGGTTATTTAGCATATTTACTACTTTATAAACAGGGTCTGAATAACTGAAATGTCAATCAAGTTTATTAATAAATCAGTTTCAATCTGAGAGCTAGTTTTGAAAGATGCTCTGATCTTTCTGGTTAAGATCTACTTCAAACTAGTCTTGGATGACTTCTAAAAGATATATCATTGCAAAATTAATCTTTGTGATGTCCATATCAAACAGCACAGTATTTGCACAAAAATAAAGACAATATTGAAATTATTGAACTTGTTAGACTTGGTGTTGCTGAAAGTGTTGAGAATATGGGCTTTAGTTCCCTTGTAATTAGTTGTAGGACTGGAGGTTTGATTAGTATTAAGTGACTTAACAATACAACCAAGGACATCAGCTAGTTGTTTATTAGTAGTATTATTAGAGTTTTGACCAGGAGTGAGTAGAAGATTGTTAGGAAATATTAGGTTGATTAGTAGTAGGAGTATTCTTTCAATTGGGGTTATTGTCTATAGAGATAATACTAGGGCCTGGGACAAGTAAAACTGTTCAAGTTGCTTGAATAGTATGAGTTGAAGACTATAAAGAAGAATAGCTTCTTTAATGAAGTTGTCTTGAGTACTGTATAGTGTTCAGAGAGAAGACATTTGAGAGATGTTCATCTAGATGAGGAGCAGAGTTAAATGGAGTTTTAAGTGGTGATATAGAGGCTGATACAAAATGGATCAAAAATCTTTAGCAGAAAAAAACTATTATACTTAGAGAAGAACAGCTTAGAAGCCAAAAGGAATCTAGACAGAACTGTACAGAAGTGACAGCAGACTTGGGAGTTTGATTATACCATCAGATGTAGTTTACACTAGAGAGCAAAGGTCCATAGGGTTTGCTTGGGGTAATGAAGACTCATATAAAAAGTAACAGTATTACAGAATAATCTTGGCTTTAGCTTATGTATCATGCTGTTTATCTGCTACAGGATTGCATCTTCAGAAGTAGATTGGATTCCAAGAGGAGTGAATGCTGATAAAAGATATGTCACCAAAGAACACTGGAGTTTAGAGCTCAATTATAGTTATTAATTATCAGACTAGTGAAATACAATGTATCTACCAGTCTTTATATACAAGCCAAACAAAAGAAGAACTTAGAGATTTCAGAGTATAGCTCTGGGTAGAGGTCTCAGTAGTGAAACACTGATATGAATTAATATAAGAAAACTCCACCATGAAAGACTGAGTTGGATAGAAGTAAAATCTACTATAGAAGACCAAGTACTCACAGTGTTTGGATGGAGAATAACATCACTACAGGAGATGTGTTATAAAATAATACTGCTACAAGAGATGAGCTATTATTGGATATTAGAAATAGATAACACAGCTATAGAGAACAGGCTATTGTTGAGGTTGGACTTAGTATATAACAAGAGTATAGAAGTTAAGTTAAAAGAGCTCTTCACTTATAGATAGCAAAAAGGCTACTTTCTCTTCACTATTATATTTGAGGACTATTTTGTATATACAGATATTCTCTGGAGTGATAGAAAGGTCAACTATAAAAGAGACATGGTCTGGAAGTTGTCTAAGATTAGGCTCAATGCAATAGAAGACTTGAGAATAACTTATGCCTAAGAAAAGAAGGTCAATTACTGTGTTAGTATGACCTTGAATGTTTAAACAATGAGTAGGAAAAGAAAGTGCTGGAATAGAGTGCACAAGACTATAAAAGTCTACTAAGTTTCTCAAGGTCTGGCCAGCTATAGAATGTGAAGAGATAAATCTCATTTAGCATCCCTAAAGTCCTTTTCCATATACAATAAGTTAAGGATGTTTAGAGCTTTATAAGATAAGAAGTATATAGCAGTATAAAGGCTATTGGAGTAGACATTTATAAGAAATTGATATCTTCCTTTGCTAAAGAAGAATAGAAGCTAAATATCTCCTAAAAGCAAAACAAAGTCTGGACAGTTTAAAATAAATAAAATACATAACTTTAGGTATTTAATTAGAGTTCTGTGAAAATTGGACCATCTGGATCTAATCTGGATTAATGAGAGTACTAACAACTTCATCTCCTTGAGTTGTAATAAGTAGTATAAAATGAATAAAACTTTGAGGAGATTTCTAAATAAACATAATATTATACAAGTTCTTCTATGTTTCAAAAATGTTGTCTACTAGCCTATAATTCTTGTGAACATTCTATGAATAAATACAAAGTTATATGTAAGTTCTTGAACTTTACTTATCTCAAGAACTAGCAGTTAAGAGCTCAAGACTATGATACTTTGATATATGACTAAGAGAGCCTCACAGGTAATTATATGTTTATATCTTCTTAGACCAAATAATAAAATACTATAATTAAAAGAAATCTTATCTTATCTGTTTAATAATCTTCAGAATTACATTATACTAGACATACTTATTGACCATCCCTACTAGGGCCAGTTATAGTATTGTAGTTGGCTTGTTCAAAGTATACCTTAGTAGCCTTGTTAGCATACAATTACCTGTCAATGCAATAACACTAGAATGGATACTTGTTGTTATCAGTAATATAGTTCTTTTCAAATATTTGAAAGTGTGAGAACAAGATATATTATCTTTCTAGAAGAGTTAGACTTGGAGTTGGTCTTATAACACTAAGCTAAGAGTTTATAGTTTTCCATTCTATGTAGATTATCACATTTTTAACATTTAGTGCCTTGAGTGTGACAAGCATATATTGAGTATCTCTAATGCTAGCAATTGCAACACTGAGCAACCCCAAGATATATGATAGTTTCTCAGACTATAACAGTATGTTGTTCAAAGTCAAATAAGTGATTAATAAGAGTCCTGTCTTCAGAGCCTTTCTGAAAGTTTCAAATGTGAACTTAGATCACTAATATATCAGAGCTAGGAAACCTCTTTATAATATGAGGCAAAGATGCTAATATAACACTTTTAAAGAGAGAAGAGCTAGAAAGAGCTGTTACTACCTAAGCAAGAGTAGTTGATAAAAAGTATTAAAGTTCTAGTAGAAAATGTTTAAATTATTTTTAAAAAATTTAGACTAAGATAAGTAAAGTTTTATCTCAGTAATCTTACTAAAACTAGCAGTTTTCTTTAACTACTTGTTAGAGTTACAGACAGTAGACTCTATTTTATTTTTATTTTTGTTTCTATTTTCTAAATTTTTTTCTTTTCTTTTTTATTGGAACCTAGGGTTAAGGCATGATGTTTACATGTCACATGATACAGAGAAGGACATAGAAGGTTCTGGAATAAATGACATTATACAATATGGCAACAATATATTGACTTTATAGTAAGCATATATACTTTAGGATAGATTAGTGTAATGGATAGATTAGTGTAATGTGTATACAGACCATAGTCTGTGGTATATAAGATAAACTAGTTTTGTTATAAACTTAGGTCCTTAGGGTTGGACAAAAGAACAACTCTTGTATAGGAGTAACACAAGAGAACTCAATAGAGATCTCTCTACAAACTAATCTACTTTATATACTACTACCAATGGTCTGTGCTCACTACTATACAACCTACCCTAAACAACCATGTGTAGTACATGAGGCCAACATGTGGTGTCCATGTTATATGACATTATTTGTTCTAGATCCTTCTACTTCATTCTTTGTGTCTTGTAATCTAACCCTAACCCTATGTTCTAAAAATAGAAAAATAAGAAAATAAAACAAAATAAAAATGAAAATGAACAATAAATAGAGAAAAACTAAGTCCACTATTTGTAAACTTGACAAGTTTGTATCTGGAACTCTATTGAGTTCTTTTGTGTTACTTAATACAAAGGTTGTTTTTTACCCTTACACAAGGTCTTAAGTTATAGTTATAACACTATTGCTTAATCACTTCCAACTCTACTGTTAAAGTAACAAAGTTGGTAAACATAGACATACTATCTCATATCTTGCAAATAGACTTTACTCTGAGTTTAAAGCAAGTTTCAACTAAGCTCTTGTTATGAAAATCAACTGCCAAAGTAATATTGGCTACAATGATCTCTATAGTAGGAGAATTAAGTAGAATTAGGACTTGCTGTTTGGTAGGTCTATGGGTTATTAAGTACTTTTGAGGTACTAGAATAACTGGCACTTTTTTGAGAGACACTTATACCATCTAAGCTAGCCTAATATATAATTGTAGCTTAAGAAAGGTTAGAAAATTTCTCGTTAAGCTGTGACAAGTACAAAAAGTTCTCATGAGATGAGATAGAAGCAAACCTTGAAGTTTGCTGAGTAATATTGGCTTTTGTCGTCTGAGCAAAGAATTTGATTCTAAGCTTAGATTTGGAGGCCAAGAGAATGGAAGAAAGTACTATCTAAAGCTTGATGGTTTTAAAGATTGTTATAGCTGGACTAGATATTACAGCTGAACTAAGACAAGTTGTCACTAGTTTTGAGGCTAGATAAGTTATTATAGCTATGGAAAAAAAGAGCTTATAAAATAAGTGATATCTTATTTTTAAAATGAGAAAAAAATATAAAAAAGGAAAGAGATTTTGCTCTTTCTCCTGTACTTTTTGTTAAAGATTAGAGTAAAAGCAACTTCAGCCTCTGATATATTAATAGCCATCTCAATATCAGAGAAGAATGTTGAAACAAAATCAGAACCATAGATAGTTTCTATAGCTTCTACAAAAAAAGAAGTATTAGATTGAGATGAGACTTTGAAATAGTTCTATTTAGCTTTAGAAATTGCTTGGAGAAGATTTCATAAAACATATAAGATACTCAAGAGATAAAGAAAACACTTTAACATCAGCTTCAAGATATCCAGAATAACTAGACAGTGACAACATATAGTGGTTACTATTCTATAACTCAGTATCATGAACAATGTTTCCATTTCCCAATTGGGAGAATGACTCAGCTGATTCATGAATCAGATTGGATAGTTTAAATATAGAAGCTTAGGGTCTTTAATGCTTTTGGAAGTATTTTCTTTCCTAGAAACCAAGTTTCTACTCTTCTTAGTAGATACCTAGTCATCTCAGCTCATAGTAGATACTGTTCCTTCAAGAATTGAGGCAGGAAAAGCAGCAGGAAGCTTAAAGAAAGGTACTTTCTTGGAAGAGAGTCTATTTGTAGCTATTCTTGAGACTTAGAGTCTAAATCTGTGTCCTTCTCCTCACTTTCTCCTGAAGAAGATAAAGCTACAGCCTCAGAAGAGACATTCCTGGAGGTAGAAGAAGCAGAGACACTTCTTGAGAAGCACCTTGCAATGCAACAAGTTTGAGATCTCTCTCTTATTTGCCAGCTTTAGAGCTGGCTCTGGAGAGCAAGTTAGATAAGTCTGGAGACTCACCAACACATTGAGAACTGTCCTGGAGACCAGGAGAAAGTACTCTATTCATGATTTGTTTGGATTTTTCGAGTCAACCATGGTGGTGGTTAGAGAAAGAGAAGTTCTGATTGGAGTGACCACATACATGTCACGGGGTTTCTCAAATCAACAATTTATGTAGACAGGCCGTGGTGAGTCACGGGTTTACTCACTTTACACGTCGACGATCTGCTTTTGAGCCTGTAATAAGGTTTCTCTTTTCTTGCCGACCATGGCACAGTATAGCTACGATGAAGGCGGGGGAATGGCCACCTACTTTATCGTGACAATCCTTGCCCTAGTTCTTACACCCTTGACCATCTCGTCGGTTAGGAAGAAATCTGCAAGTGCGTCATTGATTTTACTTTTCGTCCTGAATGTCATATTCTCAACTTACAACTTTGCATAGAAACACAGTCAATTGAATGTCAATGTAAACCTTGCATCGAGCAACGTTCAAAAATTGCCAAGAGGGAGAGAGGTTCGTTATTCACGCCGAGGTTGAGCAGAAAGTGCACCATCACCTCCCTTGGTTTACACGTCAACATATTGACACATGTAATAGAACATATTTCCTGATTGCTGGATGGTCTCTCTTTGTTTTCCTCTGCTACAAAGCTACCGGCATTGTCATCGAGAACAAGGTTTATAACCCATTTGAAATACTCGGCATTGGTGCCGTCAGTCCGTCTTTTGTCGATAGAGTTCTTGATTCATTGACTTCAACTTAGAGTGCAACTGAGAAAGAGATTAAATCGCATTACAAGAAGCTCTCTCGCCTGTAGTAAGTACATCCCTGTGTCATCATTTCTCTTTCTAACATCTTTGGACAGTCACCCTGACAAGGTTAGGCCAACCGTAAATCAGACCATAGAAGCGATACAGGATCGCTTCGTATCACTCACAAAAGCCTACAAGGCACTCACTGACGAGACGATCCGCAAAAACTGGGAGCTGTATGGAAACCCGGATGGACGCCAAGAAATGACCATGGGTATTGCTCTCCCTAAATGGATTGTTGAATCCCACAACAACGTTTGGGTGCTGGGGTTCTATGGTCTGCTTTTTGGCGGTGCCCTACCTGCGCTGGTTGGGAGGTGGTGGTTTGGCAACAAGCAAAAGACCAAAGATGGCGTGCATGCCATGTCCGCTGCCACTTTCTTCAAGAGCTTAAAGGAAGAAAGCACAATGACAGAAGTTGTTGGTACGCTTGGCAAAGCGTTACAATATGAGATGTCGGATGCCTGCATCAAGAAATCTGATGTCGCAATTGATAGACTCGAGAGTGAGATCGAAAGGAAGGCCGATTCAAAGTGGAGTCAGGTTAGGAGAATCGCCAACGATACCGGTGGGAAGCTCCATGTGAAGCGTCGGAGAGCTTTGGTCCTGATTTACGCACATCTTCTGAGGATTGAGGTCCCTGACCCCAAGCTTCAGGAAGGTCGGTCATCCATGTTTCACCGTCGTATTGGTAATGATCTATCACATTTCAGAGCAAGTACAAATCCTTCTTCGTCTACCGGTTTTGCTTAGTGCCATGTTGAACGTCTCAGTCTCCCGTAACTGGCTTCTCCCCACCCTTGCAATCATGCATCTACATGCTTACCTTGCTCAGGCTCTCCCTCCCGTTAAAAATCAACGTAACACACTAACTCAGCTCCCCTCAATTCAGAACAAGGATGTTCAATCACTCAGCGACGCCAAAACTTTGACTGATGTTGCTGAAGTTTTCCAGTTGAAGAAGGATGGGCGTGTCAGCGATATTCAGAAAGCTCTGGAGAGATGGGGTGCGCCTGAGATTGTAAATGTCACATTTAAAGGTATGACATCCCTCTTTCACGTTTGCTACAACAAGCTGATTGTCCTCTTGCCCAGTCATCGGGGAGCGCGTTGTGACACCGTCATCTATTGTCTTCCTCGTGATCAAACTTCGCCTTGTGCCGCCAGGCAGAACGATTGAACGCAAGGAGCTGAACATTGACGAAACGAAAAAGGCAATTAAATCCAACGAGGAGAAGGACGAGAAGTTCCTCATCTCACGCAGTGAAATGGAAGAAGTCGACAATGAGGGAACAGTCACGGCTGCTCATGCGCCTTACTGGCCAGATGTGCGTACTAGCTACTGTTGCATCCTTTGACAGGCGCAACTGAAAACCCTGATACTTGTAGCAACGCAGACCTTCGTGGTGGATCGTACTCGCTGATGACAAACTGAACCGTGTTGTCGTCCCGCCGTTCAAGATCACTGACGTCCCCTTTGTAAACCCCTACGCTGAGCATCAGCGGGATTACCGATCATACAAGATTCAGTTCCAAGCTCCGCAAAACGTTGGTGTGTTCACCTGGAAGATCCACCTGGTATCGGACACATTTGTTGGGGAGGACGTTACCAAGGACATCATCGTGAGTGTCCTTGTCCTTGTTTTATGACAATATGGCGGGTCTAGCTCAACTGGCGCTGATACATTTGTTCATCATTGGCAGCTCAAGATAGAAGAACCACAAGCTGTCGAGCAGCCTGATGAAGATGAGATCTCGGATCCTGATGAGGATACACTCGCGGGACAGATGGCTGCGATGCGCGGTGGTAAGGTGAAGAAACGTGCTGAACAGGATGAAGACGAGGATGAGAGTAGTACAGATGATGATCGGGATGGTAATGACAGTAGTAGCGACAGTGATTAATTATTTGTTCTGTGAATGATGGGTGCACATCGGTTGTGTTGCACGTAGTATGATCTACCATGGGGCCATCTCGGTTTATAATTTCTCTATTTAATTATCCGCAAATAGCATTCCCTGGTTGAGCTGTTTGTTGCAAGCGTACTTGATGTCGAATGTGGAGGACGACCCTACAAGCCAGTACGGAATGTATGACCCGTTCCATCCTATTATAATCACGTCAATGAAGATATCCAAATAATTGATTCAGACGAACATGACCATCAGATTGACATAATCATCCTAGGAGACTTTGCTTTCAGTAATTCCTCCCCTTAACAAAGAAACCGAGCTCACGGGAAGCTTCAGAATGACTATGGTGTTCATGACTGAAAGGTCTGTACCACTATCAGTTTCGATCAGGAGCTCTGTTGCGATCGACCAAACACACTGAATAAGTAGATGTAATATATGATACCTAGAACAAAGTTGTATTATTGGCCCGCAAAAGCAACCAAACATGGCACTCACCTTCTCCATATATAACCCGCGAAAATTGTGAATTCTCTCTTGACCTAACTGTTATATGGAAACCATATATTGATTGTCTGTGTTTCAACGGCCATCACTTACAAACTGAAAGCCCTCGAATGACCATAAGAGTTAGAATACCTAAAAGTTCATGTTAATAATCATTGACGTGCAACAGAGGTTTTCATTGCCCAGGGAAGATATTACAACTGGAGTGGATGTGGACAGTCCCTGAGTTGTACCACCATGGCAATGACAGGGAGGATGTCGTATTACAGATCATAGAGTACATAGAATTTCTAGAGGGTGAACGATAGGCTTACATGCATCGTATGCCGTGAGTAGAATATAGCACGCTGATAAGATTTGGCCAGCATTACGGACTAAACAACCGAAGAGTTGAGGGAGAGGAGATGCTTGACCTAAGGTATCATGATATAAACGGAGGGATAAAGATGGACGATTGGAGTCCGGACATACCCTGTGTATTTCGTAGGTAGATGCCTATGATGATAAAGCCAGTGATCCAAATGGCATAGAAAAATATGGGCAGAGCGTATGATAGGCGCCAGTCCTTCTCCCAGACTATCCATGTTCTAAGAGTCAAGATTACTACCACATTTATGAGTTTTCATTCAATTGGGATTCGAGATTTCACTCACACTCTGCACAGGCCATCCCAATTATGAACATCCCTGTATTTTCATTTAGGAAAGATTTCAACAACCGTGAAGAGCCCGAAGACAGTAACAGCGTACAGGCAGTATACTGATACGTCGTCCGACAAGCACTGGCAGGGAGCGCGAAGCCAAACTGATCTGGAGCCCAGCTATGAACGGTGACGACAGTAGACGACACAACAAAACTTTACGATACATGACGATGGATGTATCGATAAATGGCAGATATCGCGTCAGGAAATACAAAACTTTGGTTATATTCCATTTCGCAGTCCAGACAAGCGAGACTTCCATATCAAAGGTTAACAACCAGTCGAAGGCCTGGATAATATTATAGACTCAGCTCCTGAAGTCTATATGACTAAATCAGGAATTTACCATGATTGTTATGCTTGCTCCTGTCGTTTGATATCGGGACGTTGAAATACATACTCAACAACATGGACGAGGGCGCGTACCATTACAATACTAGGAACTTGTTTATCACCATCAGTTTCTGCTAAGAACTCGGAAGACACACGTTGACCTGTCGGCTCCGCTCGCCAGCCAAATAAAGCTCTTGAAGTAACTGCGATGGTTCTACAGCTTCCATGGGTGCCTAGAGGTGCGGTAACGAAAGTGGGGAGGCACCTCAGTTGTGTGAGGGGATCGCGTGAGGGGGTGGCAAGGACTGTCGTAGACTGTCGTATACACATATGGTCGTTTTTAAGGTCTTCCTCCACAAGTCCTTGAGAAAACAAGTAATGATCCGTATCTCGGACTTTGTAGTGTCTGCTTAGACTTCATTCGACTTCATTCGACTCTGGTATTCACCTACTTAAGTTAGTACGTATGGGACGTCGAACGACGCCGATACCGGTTACTGCGCTTGAAATGGTTAGTTCGAGCCGAATCAAGAAGGTAGTCACAGTTTGACCGTGATTGATGAAAGGTAGGATGTCGGATGATCGTCCCAATGGGTTCGGGACTTTGTTAATCAGCTGACCCCTCTCCCCAGGTCTGATTGCTCACAACTAGCTGCATAAGGTTTGGATAAGTTCAGGAACTTAATCTTAGCTTAATCTTAGAAGCTATTTCCAGATGCATCATTGCCTGCTGAGACTGCTGGATGACCCTTTCACTTCTAAACTTTTCATATGGCAGCTTCTCCAGTAAAAAAGACTGGAGGCATTTGTTGGAAGGTGCTAAATTCCAGTCTGAGGTATGAATGGACTCTAAGAACTTGGAGCATTTTATGAAAGTGCAAAAAATAAATCAAAGACAAGCAAGATGGACATTATACCTATCTAGATTTGATTTTAAAACATGTGCTGGAAGTACATATGGGAAAAGAAAATGGATTGAGTAGAAGGCTGGATTGGAAAGTAGGGGTATAAAATGACAATGAAAACTCAAAACTAATAAAGAAGGAATAAGAGGTTTGATGGAAGTAGTAGTGGAAGGACCAGAAACAGAGCTAGTAGAAAGATAAAAGATGGGTTGGTGTTAAAAGAAGAAAAAATCTACATACCAAAAGCTGAGACACTATGACTAGAAAAAATCATTGGTAGTTAGGAGTAACTAGTGATGTAGAAAGATATATAGAGGGTTGTAATTTGTGTTAGTGAATGAAGAACCATACTAAGACACCTGCAGAGAATTTATGCCTAATGAGGTCTCATAAAAGCCATAAGTGTCAGAGTTGAAGATGATGGACTCTGTTTTTATTTTATTTCTTTCTCATTTTCATTTTATTTTCACTTTATTTTCTTATTTTGGACTTAGGGTTAGAGGTATAGTGTGATATAACATGTGACTGTCACACATGTCACAGTCACACAATCATGTGTTATACAGATGGATATAGAAGATTCTGGAAACAATGATATCATATAGCATAATATAGTCTTTAGAGTAGGTTAGATTTTGTATAGCATGGACTACTAACATAGTATATATAAGATAGATATCTTATACTAGGAACTCTATTGAGTTCTTGTGTTAACCTAATATAAGATTCTTTTCTTGACTTAACTCTTAATCTTAAATCATAACAATAGTGTTGTGGCAACCACTAGACACAAAGTCCAACGATCACACAACGAGCAAATCTCTTAAGGTGGATATCTAGTGGGGATTTCACAAGAGAACTCGACAAGGAGTCTCTGCTA
>Ga0157368_1000411_pt1 | contig 20219 bp, 22 predicted proteins | sample AttbisABBM3_FD_113146 | JGI IMG/M metagenome (GOLD analysis project Ga0157368, IMG submission 113146) | Fungus gardens microbial communities from leaf cutter ant in Botucatu, State of São Paulo, Brazil - Atta bisphaerica ABBM3 | ecosystem: Host-associated > Fungi > Mycelium > Unclassified ...
TCGCACTTATGCAAAAGGTACGCCGTCATTCTAAATTTAAATTCCGACTGCTTATAGAGTTACTAATTCATGATCTATTTCACCAATTCATTTATAATGTTACCAATATAAACTCATAAATTTCTATTGTCACAAGTTATATGAGCGGCATCTAACAGACAACCTGCTGCATGTTGCATGTAATACTGTATCACTGATATTGTGACAAGACAAGACAAGCAACTGATAAATAGCCCTGTTCAGTGGAGAGTTTCTTACACTGTCCTTTGAATGCTAATTTCGTTATTCAATGACATGTCACTGCTTGATAGTAGATGAGGCCCTACTAGAATCAGATGTCTGCCGTGTGACATTCATCACTGGGAATTTCCGTGGATAGTTTATAACGTTCATTTGCTTTGATGGTAATGGCTATCGCAAGTACTCAATGTCTCAAGCGGAAGTACCAGATATTCAATCTACCGTTGGCCCTACTGTCGGTGCCTTGCTCATAGGCATTTTATTCTCTGTCTGGTGATCGTCCCAATATCTCTCTTAAGTTACCTATTCTTACAAGCTTTTGTGGGACAGTCTGTTTGGCGCAAATACCCTACAGACTTGGTACTACTATCAGCATTACCCAAAGGACGATATATTTCTTCAGATGCTAGTACGTGAATTTGCAAATCTGCAACATGTTTCACGTCTTATATGTCCGATTGGTAGGTTGCGGGCGTCTGGTAGGTCTGTTACCATATCCTTAGAGCTCTCATGAACAATTCCTGTCAGGATTTTTGAGGTATTGCATGCAATCTTCGAGTGTCATGCAATTTACTTCTATCTGGTTCAAAACTTCAATAACATTCCCGGATTGGATATTATCTCATGGTACGAGCCGATAATCATGTTCACCTTGTTTATAAGTTTGCTTATTTTCTGCCCTGTCGTTTCACAGGAGTGCCACAGTAAGTGATTAACTAGTAACTTGGATTCTTTGGCTGCACATGTATCAATGATGCTCCTGGCAGATGACTTTAGCTATCACAGTAAGTCCTTGTGTCCAGTAGAAAAATCAAGATCGAATATTAATATTTCTGGCTCAGGGCATTCTTATCTTCATAGTTCACCTATTCTTCGCGTGGCGGGTGTATGTATGTGAGTCGCTTTGATTTGATCAGCTGACTCTCTTGTCCTGACGCTATGTTTAGTGAGCGGGCGGAAGAAAATTATCCCTGTTATAATCGTATGTTGTCTACTTGTCTCAGAGGTACCTGTAACCCTAGTTCCATCAGATTGGATTTGCCGTGGCTCATTCAGGTAAGTAGTGGGAATTCGAATCAAATGACACTACTCTTATCGCCACCTCTGCAGGCATGACAGTGGGGTATGCTCATTTATGCGTCTAGCAACTGTTACTTCTCACTTCTCATCCCACGAAGTTGTGGTTGGCCAAAGGTGCTCGATATACTTGCATCACATCCAACATAAACTCACTTCTCAGTGTAGCTTTGCAGCTGGGCGCTACTCCCAGTTTCCTAAGTCAATTCAAGTACTTGTCTGAAAATCACTATGGGCTATATCTCATTGATGTCTCTTGACAGGTCACATCAACTGTGGCCCTGGTTTTCGGTGTTGCTACTGATTTTCTAATTGCACTTTCTTTGGGTTATTTCCTCAATCGTGGCCGATCCGGAATCTTGAGGTGCGCATCTCTTTCATTGCCAGTAGGCTGCAAACATAGATTACCATCAGGACGGACAAGATTATCAATCAACTCATTTTCTGGTCCGTCAACATTGGAATCTTGACGAGGTAAGTAAATTAGTGCTAGTCAAGAAATTCGGAACCGTCCTCCTATTTCCAGTCTGACCGACTTTGTTGTCGTGATGACTGTAGGTCACAGATGTACATACTGCGGGTCTACACGTTAACACTCCCTTTAGTCGGAGCTGGAGGACAACCTTGTATTCCTGGCAATCTATCAAATCATCTCGAACTGTGAGTAGTTGTGACCATCAAGTAGTTGAGTCCACTTACTCCAGGCATTCAAACACCAGTATACGCTGCTTCAATGCTAGCTACGTACATAAATGCGCCATTCCAATCATCACCCCTCTCTGACGCTCACCCTGTAGGTTAAACTTACGCTCGTTTACAAGAGGTCATGTTCTTGATGAGCACGGTACAACCCTCGAACTCGGCAGTTTTCAGGCGGCACCTGTCAGCACCATGAATGAGGTATCTTAGAGACAAATCTGGTGGGCGGAGTAAACTGACTGGTCATGCAGAGTAAAACCTTCGTCGCTCAGCGCAGCATCACGACGATTGATGATTCTAACAAAGATAGGAAGGTCATGGTGAGTATCTTTGGGGATGATTATCATTACTGATATTGCATGAATCAAAGGCCTCATTTCCCTAACCTCTACGCCGATGTTACTCGGGCGATCGTCAGGTAGAGATATTAGTGTATTGATTATTACAGTTGGATTCAGGAGTTATATAATTTACAGGGTCTATAGAAATCAGTATAGGGCTAATGTGATACAAGTGACTGTCAAGCGTGATCCGACATGACGACTCTTCGAAAGGGCTTTTTGATTGCTAATGTGACGTTTTTATATTGAAAGATTACTGGTATGACTCGTATGTCAGAAAAAGATCAGAAAAATTCACTATTAAACCGATGTCTAGGGACCGATGAACCATTAGATTATGAGATGAGAGAATTTTGGAATTGGATACCAAATGCGAGAATCAAGTAAAAGTGGATCTTGTGAGGTGCCGACTTCCAAAACACCAACTCATATACCAGGTCTTCTGAAGTTAAATTTACTATTACCTGACTGGAGCAGGTAACAGTGTGAGTCCATCACGAGTGATCTTATGCATCCACTGGCTATTCACAAGCTCAAGAGACAGGCACCGGAAAGTACGTGGGTACACGGTCGATTTCTCTGAATCCATGGTCCCTAATAAAGCATGGATATTCGTAGTCTTGCATTCATATGTGGGCATATTCTCCTTCCGTGTCATTAGATTGTTTGATTGATCCTAGGGAAATTTAGAAGAGTTATCCCCTTTCAACAATACATTCCCGTATGCTGCAAGTGTACAGATTATTTCGATTGGGTAGGCCGACGTCCAGTTTAAATACTGACGCCCTGGCACATATGCTCAGTTTGAGTGTAGTCGATTTATGATGAGTAGCAGTACGGTGACGGCCATCAAGGCCACTTGCGCTGGAGAATACAACGTAGATGCTCCCCCGTCTTTTGCTCCTATGTCATGGTGAGTAAGTCTCCATCCCCTCGGTTGGATGTCAAATGTCGTCACTAGGTCCATGAGGGAGATTCGATCTATCATGCCGCCCCATCTTTTTGTTCGTCGCGCAACAACGGGAATTCTCTACTTGGCACGCGATATCCTAATGGCTACAATGGCTTGGTTACTCGCCACATACATAGATCCAGTATTCAAGAGTGACTTCGTCATTATAACCCTGACACCGCAAGGGGCCGAATTCGCCCGCTGGTGCTCTTGGAGCATATAGTAAGTAAATTAACGATGGTTGTTGCCCTGACCGATATGTTTTGTCAAAGTTGGTGGTTTCAAGGTCTGATATTCACCGGCATTTGGGTAATAGGGCACGAGGTAATCTTGTATCACTAATACATGGCGCCTATCAACCCTTGTCAATCACAGTGTGGCCATGGTGCTTTCTCCGACCATCGAATTATCAATGACATTGTTGGTTTTGTAAGATATGTATCTTCATCATAAATTTATAGACTTAATGCATAACTAAGCGACACACCTGTGTACACTTTGATCATGTTGCTTTGCCAGCAGCTCTTAGCCTTCCCCGCCTATCTGAGTGAGACCCTCAGTTTATACCCATTTCATACCTCATTCTATCCCAGTGTTTAACGTATCCGGTCAGAGGACGTATCCCAGGTGGACTGACCATTTCAACCGTACGATTGAATTCCATGAAATCAGACATATGTGAGAACTCATAGAGAATTTTCACAGCGAACTCGATTTTATTCTCTAAGGAGCAACGCAATGCAGTAATATTATCCAATATTGGCATTGCTGCAATGGTTTGTGCCGTTGACTGGGCCTCTACCCGGTTTGGTATCCTGAATGTTATCAAATTTTATGGTATTCCTTAGCTGGGAGTTACACACTGGTGTTCGTCATTTCGTATTTCGGCTTTCCCTGTGCTAATAAACTCCTCGATACAGTTATAATGATTACTTATCTCCATCATACCGCGCCTGACCTTCCTCATTACCGAGGAAAGGAGTGGAACTTTCAACGCGGAGCAGCTGCAACTGTAGATAGAAATTTCCTCGGCTGGCAAGGGAGGTTTTTCCTCCACGACGTTGCACACTACCATGTGATCCATCATGTATGTTCAATAATGAATCCTCTCCCTTTGATCATTGCTGAACAAGCTCATATAGTTTTTCCCGAAGATGCCATTCTGCGAGTATCTCCCATTATCATATACTATTTCCTACTTCCTAACTTTATTTCTAGATCATGGGCCTGAAGCCACAACCCATCTAAGAAATTTCATTGGACATCATTATAAATATTCCAACCAGTCGGTTTTCAAAGCCCTTTGGGAGACATATAACAAGTGTCAATTCGTGGAAGATGAAGGTTCAAAGCTTTGTTCTGATGTATAGTGGTTTTGCTAATTTTATCACAGGACAAGTCCTATTTTATCGTGATAGGTCTGGTCGTTCCACTATAAAGTCTGCTACTTGATTACTGCCCAAGTAAATGCAAACGGTCTCATATCCATATAGCAGCGGTAGCCAGCATTTTAAGGTCTCAACAGAATTTGCTTATCGCGTTTATGTTCATTCTGTGAAGAAAACAACTTTCGATATTAGACAGGCTTGGGCAGCTGATACACCTGATAAAGCACAATATTTTCATCGGTTCAAATCAGTCTGCAACATTTATGTTATACATAAAACGAAGTCTCCGGTGTAGATACTCCTCCCTTTAAGCACGAAAGTACAACTAACTCTGCCTCATGATAGAAATTCGTCAGAGCTTAGTTCTCCCCATAATGGTCCCTGATGACAATGAACTGCGGTTCCCTCGTATTGTGCACTGGTGCAGGTCACGTTCACCTCTTCGTCCCTGACCCAGTGAATCAAGCCAAATGTTTGAATCATTTTTATCTTCCCAGTGCAAGATATCTCCTGAGAAGCGAACCTGAGGTTCAGCGTATCTGGGAGCTGTATAGAAATGCAATATACCTTCATCGTCAACATGATGGTAAGCAGACATATTGTGTCATAAACTCTCAAACACAGGCTGGTCTGAAAAATGATAGTCGGGACCGAGTAGTTGTTTGAGATATGAAGTTGCTTCTTCGACATGATCTGTTAATTGTTTAGTTACAACTCTAGGGACGGGGAGTATCCATACAGAAAGGAATTTTTGGGAAAAAGTGATGGACAACATGAAAATGTGCAACCTGAAAAAATATCAGTTGGGATGCGCAGGTGGAATATATGGCCTACATTGTGGAGGAAGAATCTCCCTTGCCATCCTAGAAAAGGCCTATCCATTGTAGCAAGGACCCCTCGTGTGTATGTCCACGTTCCCGAGCGGTAGTGTGGTAATTTGACATCGGTATATGGAGAAATACGATCATTGATACCCAATGAGAAACCAACAGGCATGGTACACCATAAACCTTGATCACCATCCCCAAACCCCAATGTTGAGTAGACAGAGAGGTGACATATGCAGAGAGCATGACAAGCAAATCGGAAACAATAACTTGAAAACGATGATCGGGCCGAAATATCACCGCAAAAGCTAGATAAAATATCAAGCAGATGAAAAGAAGTATCACCTAAAATCCGACTGACGGTTTCAGTGACTGGTCCATCTGGAGTATGACATTTGGCCCGAGACGTTGAAAAGCAGATAGCACGGGAAGCCGATGATCTGTTGAACAACTAATCGTAATAAGGCCACAAAGGGCACATCGAAGGCAGAATTCGTGCTTTCATTGGCGAGAAAACCCATACCAATCATTTCAGTACGTGTTCTAGGGATCCAGCTGCAAGAAAATCAGATATGTCAATCCTATCCCGTTGGATTGTCTTACTGTTGGTCCTTCTCCATGTGAGCATGGTATCAATGATGCAGCTTATGACTATACTTCCAACTGTAGTACCGGGTCCATAAGAAAGTATGACAAAGCTGTTAAATGTTAGACTGAATACACAGGTAAGTACCAGGGCAAAGTACAATGCCTATTGAATTGCATAACACTTTTGAGTTGCTGAAAGCGCCATGTCCGCACTGACAATCTCTCAGCCTCCAGCTAAAATTAAAAAAAGTGACTAGGGACCTCATGACCTATGACCCAGATTCCAGCAAAGCTCTGGAACCACCAGCTGGGTTTCAATGAAATCTTCAATCAATGGAAATGCTCAACATAGACTCACTACAATACCCAAATAGCAGGAGAGAAGCAACTCTGTAGGAGGCCCGCACGATGGTACCATGAGTTCAACCACTCGTCAATCACGACTACGGCATAACCGAGACCTAACGCGACCAAAATGTTCGTCGCTAGGGTTTGAATGCCACGGGAGGCACTGATTTCAAAGAGATGCGGCGGAATCACTGATTTGATATCGACCATGTTCCTAGGCGCCAAAACTAGAGCAAGTCCCATACGAGTGAAACTAATGTAAACGGACCATTTCCGCGGCATTGGCTTGTTCTCGTCGTGAGCCGTGCTGGAGGACAATAGTTACGGCAAATATTGTTAGCTCAGCAAGAGGAAAATGAAGTTGATGAGAAGTAGACTCATTGAGTACTTCAGTTCATAACTTAGGTGGGCAATTACATAACCCCGTGGATTGCTGGTAAACTGACCTGCCATGTGGTAATACACGGAAGGACACAATAGGATGGAGTAGTGTGGATCTACATGTCTTTGTGCGAGTATTCTCAGACTCCTTCTCACCGACAAATGTGAGTACATGCGATCTTCTATGTAAATATAGACCAGTTGAAGGATCATGTGAGAAAACACCGGGAGAGAAAACACCGGGAGTGGATACGATCCAGGCACCATTCAGTCAATTGACTCGACGGTCGTGTTAATCAGCTATCTAATCCACTATCAGCTCGATCTATTGACCATGTCTTCTAAGCCTCTCATCCTTGTAAGTAACACTAGGGAAAGCTATAGGAGGAGATAACGGACACTACATAGGTGACCGGCATTTCTGGTTTCCTCGGATCCCATATTGCGATCCAGTTGTTGGAGGCTGGTTACCCAGTACGCGGGTAAAACAATCGGGGAAATCTTTCATGCAAGAGCAACAACTGACCTTCGATTCTATAGGACTGCAAGGGAAGCAAAGGCAGATATTCTCCGCACTAAGTTATCTCCCAAGTATCCTTTGTTAGAAATAGCTGTCGTGAATGATGTGGCAAGTGATAATGTGAAGGACGTGCTCAGTGGTTCGTTTGGCTCGAGTGTTGTGCTTTGGCCATCAACTGATTTCGACTTTGTTGGCTAGGTGTTGGTGCGGTCATACATGTTGCATCCCCACTTGCGGGGAAAGAGGCACCTGAAAAGGCGTTGAAGGCAAGGGCAAATAGGTTCTGCTTGTGACAATCCTCCTGAACCCTTCATAGTCCGCTCTGGATGGGACACTGGGTATCCTCCGAAGTGCTACTGAAACTGGCATCACGAAGTTTCTTGTAACTGGCACTTGGGCATCCACTATGGACCGTACGAGTTATCCGATCATTAGTTTACGAGATTACTGACCCCGTCACTAGCCAACACAAAGCAGGCGTGGCAGGGACTAACGTTTACTGAAGATTGTGAGCATTACGTGCTTGCGAATATACAAAACCACTCATTAGATCTCCTAGCTTGGGGTCACACATCCCGTGAGGAAGTGTTAAGTGGCAAGTTAAACCCGCTAGAAGTTTATATTGCCTGCAAAATACTCACGGAACGTGCCGTATGGGAGTTTGCTGCCGCTAACCCACAAGTTGATATCAGCACAAGTAGGGTTGAAAATCTCTTCAGAACATGCAGATGCTAAAATGAAACAGTAAACCCACCCTTTATTTATGGTCCATTATTGGAAGATTTCCCGAATCCACCTCCGACCGGTTTGGGATCTAATAGACTCATCTACCAACTTATTAGTGGGGAGGGAGGTCGTCCCTTACCGCCGCAATTGCCCCCCTATGCTATTGATGTCCGCGATGCCGCTCGTGCCCATATAACTGCACTGGAGTTACCTAAGGGAGCGGTTCCGAAGCAAAAGCGCTTCATCATCTCCGCTGGTCCAATCTTATGGCGCGACGCTGTTGAGTACATCTCGAAAACACAACCGGAGCTGAGGGATAGACTTCCCTCAATAGAGAATCCTCCTCCTCTGCCAGGACCTCTGTCTACTATTGACACAAGTTTTGCTAGGGAACATCTGCACATTGCCAACTACATTTCCTTGCAGGAGACTGTGACTGCGACATTGGATAGTTTATTGAGAGTGGAGAAGACATGGAAAATTTGATGTGACAATGGGTGTACAGTGGTTGTGAAATAGTAATGTACGTTCAATAAGACATTCAGAGTATGTAGGGTTCTACAAAGATTCAGAATGCACTCCAATTTTTGCCTTCACTGAACAGGTAGATAGATGTCTGTCATATCACTAGCAATGAGGGTGTTTGTGCTGTGATCCTCAGGTGAGGTTCATACGTACAAGGCTCATACGAAGCTTCTATCGTTTGCCATCTATAGCTTACTGCCGACACTACCATAGTTGCGACGAAGAATTCCACACAGAACCTTCGTGACCTGAGCGGGGTCCTCTTGTATAATCTACGAAGCACTGTCAGGTAAGGCACAGTCGCAATGTTTCGACATACCATATGGCCAATATCTTCGATATATGACACAGTCCCGATGGTGCTGCCTCTAACAATAGATGCAATCTCATCTTGAACGGCTTTAGGGCTTAAGAACAATCCCGTTGATTTCCGGATTGTTGGACGATGAGCAGCTGGACTTACTTATAATCGATACGTCTCCCAAAGATGACATAGACCTTTTGGGAAGTGAGGCATATCACTTTTAGCTGGTCTAGTGCATCATGCTGATCTTAAAGATTATTGTAGGCTAAGCTGTGTGTCAATCTCGGGAAGCTCAACGTCACCCCAATCTGTGTATTGGGATAGATGCGGGTGGGCAATGGTCTCATGCCGAATTGCTGAGTGGCCAAGGTGAGCACGTCAGAATCAACTGAAGATGAGGAGATATTTACCACATATATGTCCAAGACGCGACTTCCAAGGAGACTTCTGTGCCATCCATGATTTTGCATCTGCAATAGATGGCCATATATCGCGGCGTGAACCGCTAGATCTACTTAGTTGCGCAACCACTTTCTGCATGGCCAAACAGGTTTTTCGAAATGATGGCTGGTTCAATTAGGACCATGGAGTCGTAAGGGTTGGTGCCCGATTGATGATACCGCGCGGCAGATAGGATACTATCAGTGATTCATTAGGATCAATTCATATCGACATTGTTGGACGGACCGTACCCTGAACTGGCACCTGCAGAGTGACCCACAAAGATGAGTTTGAGTCCTCCATCCAGAAGACCAGAACGGATAAGACGAATAAACACATCTCCATATTCATAGCAAGCTGAGTGAATGGAATCGGAATGAGAATCACATAGGAAATTAGACTTCTCACAGATATACCGCTTTCCATTCTCCAGTTCATTTTCGTTCAAAATAGCACTCTCGCCATGGTCTAGACAGTCAATTGCCCAAGCTTCTTTGATAATTGTACTACCCGCCGCATGGTCTTCCTGAAACAATTCCTTGATAACAGGTTCCCAGTGTTCCTTATCTGCCATCAAGGAATATTAACCATGATAATCATACATACTAGTAGGTTTACAAGGCTCACGAAATCCCAAAGCATGGGCAAACAACACGATGATCTGTACACCCTTTGGCATGTTGAGACCACCATCTGGAAGTTGGGGGGTGTATCGCTTGGCACTAGTACGAATTCGGTCCGAGTTTTCAAGAACAAATGAATAACGATTCTGATGAAGCCATAGGAAGAGAGAGGGGTAAGAGTGAATCAGAAGTATTGCTGCCAACATGCCAACAAAATGGTTTTATTTCTCAGGACAACATGAGAGGTATTAATTTAGACCCAAGCATCACCACCGCTCGTGAGATGGCCGGACTGGAAACTGATCAGCCTCAAAACGGAACGGGATCATCAAACTCACGATCCAACTCCCAGGTCCAAGCAGACCTGTCCTGTTCGACTAGATACAAGTACGATTTGGCGATGCTGTCAGGATCGAGGCGGATATTGGGATTAGCCTCCCATTCAGGGTCATTGCGGCGAGCGCGCTGCAAGTCAGTGAGGATGGCTGGGGGTGGAATAATGATGCTGATAGTGTGAAGAATAGAAGATTACACACCTCCATCGATAATAGCCTACACGAAGTCAAGTCAGCTCGTGTTTGTTTACTGAGCGTGGACTTACATGACCGATCTGCAAGGGAAGGTGCACTGACTTAACATGGTGTCCAACACTATATTCTGATGTACACATACATGAATGTTATCTTTGCCAAACTCCTTAGCCAAACTTTGAGCAAGGGCTCGTTTTGCTGAGTGCCCAGCGGAGAATGCACTGAACATAGAGCTGCCTCTGATACTTGCAGTAGCGCCTGTGAATATTAAGGTGCCCCGCTTTCCTTCGGCGTTCAATGGATTAGCTTTGAACTCAGATATGACTGCATGCGAAAATGCGAAAGCGGCAACGGTGTTGTTCTCGAGAGCCAGATGGACATCTTCAGGCGTAACTTCGAGGAAAGGTTTGTAAACTAAATGTGTTGCATTGAATATAGCTACACGCAAAATATAGGACGCAGTCGAGAAGTGCGCGCGGATGCCAGCAAATACAGACGCAACTGCATCAGCAGCATAGGAAGGTATCGGGAATGCCGCAGCCTACACATGTATTCCGGTGAGTCTGCGTGGCACGAAGGATATAAGATATTTCTTTACATCGCCGCCAGTCTCTTTTATCTCATTGGCTAGTTTGGTCAGAGAATCACCTCTGGAACGAGCAATCAAGGCGATGCTATAACCCTGTCTTGCAAATAGGCGACTTAGGGACATGAATGAGCGATTGTATGTGAGCTATTTAAACTCATGACTCACGCCGAAGCTGCTCCAGTACCAGCACCATTCCCTATGCCAGCGATGACTGCTAGAGGACGGAGAGTCGTTGATGAAGACATTGTAAAAAGCGGGGGGAGGCCAATTAGGCCTATAATGTCTGTAAATATATGTTGCTTCTGAGAAATATCGGGATGTGCCGTATAACCTCGATTGGGAACATGTTTACATTAGTACCACGGAGCCAAGACACGGCGAGCAATGTAGACAGACCCACAGGCAGTAACTATCTACCCCATCATTAGGCCAGTTCAATGTCTTCGGCACCATGTTATCGGTCCAGCTACCGGCAGGAATATTAATATTGACTATCTATCACAAATGAACTAGTGCCCGGAAGACTCCTCCGGAGACTCAGACCTCGGGAGGACAGAAGAGAATACCCCAAATAGGTAACTGGAACAGTGTGAACGGTCACCGTATCGGATAGTAGATTATGTTCTCAGCCAAAAATAGCTACCTAATTCCCACAAGGTCCATGTAGTCACGATAGGATGGCGGCAGTCATCATTCAACGTGTCTCTAGGCCACGTAATATATGCTGCTGTCTATTATGCTACTCTTCTGGCATACTCAACAACAGCATCGGAAACTTCATTGCTTCCATCTACTACAGCGAAAACTGTTTCCAGATGTCCGCGACGGTATACATGGCATCTGTCTATCTACATGGTCATCTGGGAAACTCTGAGAAGGTATGAAAGGATCACGACATCTGACAAAGCCTGGGAGGCCTTCATACTCATGTTACGCATTTCGGCATAGACCTTCGTGAAAGAAACTGGGGACTCAGATTTATCGTCCAGTGACAGAACTGACGAGAACATTACCTTGTCATCAGTATTGATGAATCACCCAGCTGTTGGCAGCATTTAAGCTTATTACAGATCCCAAGTACCTCAGCTCATAATGATCACCAAATATTCGGCAGTGGTTGTTTGTCTTGTGGCAACATGTATTGCTTCTTCGTCCTGGCCATCTCCAGAGGAATGGTCCAAGTTGAACAGCACGGTTCAAGGACGTTTGTTTGCCACCAAGTCTCTACCACGGCCTTGTTTTTTAATGGCGAAAACTGAAGGAAGATTCAACCTCACACAGTGTTCCATCGTGCAAGACCATTATACCGACCGTTGTGAGTGATTTGACCTCGCAATTCGGCGACCAATTTCAACCCCTATTCTAGTTTATCGCGCTACACAGTTTGCAGCTTATATGAACGTCAGTACACATGGTTACAGCACATTCATCGAATTCAAAGCGATTTGGACGGAATGGGAGACTCGTCAATCAACTAATTCGTAATGTCTTCTTGATTTCAATGACAGCCTGGATCCCCTTGCGTTTTCTCCACCGCGATCCTGCGAGAAGCCCCAGCCATTATGTAATGCACCACTCGATCTTTCGCTAGAGATATAGATATACCCTGATTCAGTTAACAGATCGACGTACGGTGCGTCGAAGATATTCAGGCTGGCCTCAAGTTCTCTCGAGCGTTTGGCGTCCCTCTAGTAATAAAGAATACCGGTGTCAGATAGATTTCGCTTGCCTCTTGCCGCGACCTCTCTGACAGCTTCAGTAGCATGACTACAAGGGTAGGAGTAGTGCTCCAAACTCTCTGGCACTCTGGGTAAATTCTATAAGCACGCAAAGAAGTACCAGTACTGATTTTCGACTAAGATGCACAACTTGAAAGAGGTCAGAACACTAGTTTCGTGTTTTGGTCAGGTTTGATGGCCTGCAGATTTCGTTCACGATGAACTTCGTGGCAGAAGGTTGTTCCAAGCACTCGGTTACACCTGCAGTAACATTTGCAGTAAGTGATTGCGTGTGCCATGTTCATTGCTAACTCTATTTAAAAGGCAGGTACTTCACAGGGTGAGCTGCTGAAAAAATGAATATTTCGCTTCCTGGTGTGCGGATGCGACTGTCGGTGCAGCAGGTGGCTATGTCCAAGTGATTATGCACTTTTTGTCTTATATCTTATGACGAATCATTCATTCCGTGCTCCAGGGTGGTGGACATAGGCAAGTAATTCCTTTGCAAATTGTGTTGAATATACTGATGCGCTGATAAATAGTGCATTTGCAAACGTATATGGGCTTGCAGCGGACCGGGTAGTGAGTGTAATAGGATTGAATTCGTGGCGATACCAACAGGATGCTTAACTCGAATTCGACGTTGTTACACCTGGGGGTGCCCTCATGAAAGCCAATGCGTGCTCAAATACTGACCTTTTCTTTGCCCTCAGAGGAGGGGGGGAGGCACATTCGGTGTAGTTCTTCAGGTGATGATGAAAGCACATCCACTGATATCTTTCCCTGTGTGAGTCTTGCCCTGCGCCTCCAATCTGTCGCCTTAAGAAGACAATCCTCCATCCAGCGTCAACATAACTGTTTCTCAGTCTGACCGCAATCAACGAAAATTATTATCCTTCCTGATTGACAACTCTCTGGCCTTTGCCGAAGTAGGCTGGGGTGGATATATTAATGTAAGTCATTTGGCAACAATACCTTCGTTGCCTCACTCTGCTAGCCCCGTCAAAGTGTGATTTATGTGAATCCTTTGATGAATCTATCACAAGTACAGACAGCCATGGCGCCACTCAGAGATCTTGTGATAAATGAGCTGCAAGGAACATTTTTACTGGTAGTCGAGTTCTCTATAACTGTTTTCTTTGATAAATACCTGAATCATACAGGAGTGGTACGTTGTTTTTGATTATGACTGGCTGTTGACTCATTGCAAAAAAGCCTGTCGGCCTTCCATTCATGACGACGTCTAGACTGATCCCGGCCGATAACTTTCGTTCTCCTTGGAGTCGCGAACTGCTTCTTGAAACACTGATCCCTGTGATGGAGAACGCTGCTCTGCCACTTATTTTCGCTGTGACACCTTATCTATTCAAAGATGATGGGGGAACCAGTTTTACTGATGCATGGAGGAGTTCTTTATGGCATGTAAATCCCCAAGCTTACGATTCCATCGTTTTTTCCCCATTTCTAATTCTAACTCTAACTAGGTAACTGCATCTAAATTTTGGAACTTCGATAGTTCGTCAGCCGAGCGGAAGAACATATACCACAACATGAGCCAATCGATGGATAGACTCCGCAGGATTACGCCGGATTCTGGTGCCTATTTGGTATGATATCCACTTTTCGATGACATCTTCAATCTTATCTTTGTTTCACAGAATGAAGCAGATGTTTTGGAACCTAATCCCGCAGGTTTGTTACCAGCGGTAATGAGTGTCTGCCGGCGCTGAGTCTGTATACCGTCAGAAGCTTATTGGGTCAACACTATGAGCGACTAGCCAGTATCAAGAAGAAATAGTATGTATCATTGATTATTTACATTCTTGATTGTTGGCAATGTGGTGAGTATTGATGTATAAGACTCTTTCTCACAGTTCTGAGTGATCCTACACAGTGGGTTGGAAAGGTCGTTCTGATGGGCGATATGGTTGTTATGTGTAGCTTGTGGCGCTACATCAATTTAGACAGGGAGACCTTTGGTTGTGACGATCCATTTAACTCATTCTAGATATGGCCCCAGGGCCACTGTAACACGGTGGATCTGATCAATTATCAGGCGATTTTTCGAGTCGTGAGATGGCTCGGCTCTGTAAGTGGATGACTTCCCGTAGGCAGCCTGAGAGAAAGTCTGGGGTCTCAATGGTCTGTGATGAGATGAGATGCTGAACATCAATTTCAAATATCAGGATTTTCCTGGGTGTTGAGTTTCCTAGATGTTCAATTTCATTTTCCATAGATGGATCAAAGCCACACTGTATACAGAATTTGATATGTATTATTTGAACTTCATTTGGACATTATTGTCAGAAAGAAATTCAGGAAATTCAGATAATACCGGTGAAATTGTTTTTTAAAAACATGATTGTCAGAATTGAAGACAGCGGACTTTAATTATTTCCTTTTCTTTTCTCATTTTCATTTTCATTTCCTTTTATTTTTGATTTTTGGACTAGGGTTAGGGTTAGCATGATGTCACATGTCATTGTCACATGATCATATATCACAAAAGAACATTGTAGAAGGTTTTGGAACAAAATAATGTCATATAGCATGATTTACATATGTTGATCTTATAGATAATGCATGGCCCTTTAGGGTAGGCTAATGGAACTGTAGCATGGGCTAGTAGTCTAATGTATATAAGGTAGCTAGTTTTGTACTAAGAACTCCATTGAGTTCTCTTGTGTTACTCTAATACAAGATTCTTCTTATTGACCCTCTCTAAGGTTTTTGAGTTGTAATATTAGAACTTGACTTCTATTTTTAAGACTACTCAACTCAGAGCCTTCTTTATGCCTTTTCTTACTTTTATTATTGACAGAAGAGCAACATTGCCCTTTAGTCAAGAAGATACAGCTAGACCCTAAGTTCAAGAGGTATACTAGCTAAGCAGGAGAAGTTTAGCCATTTTGTTATACCAAAGCCCACTAGTGCAGTAAGACATATCACCTTGTATGGACATGTTAGTTAGCTGTTCATAGTAGAAGCCTTATGCTGCAGTGTCTACTTGTGATCTATACATGTAGAGGAATGATAAGTGTTATTTGGATCTTGTCTAGGGTAGAATAACTTTCTTAAGTCAAAATAGTTTATATTTTCTTAGGGCAGTAGTTGGTCATTAGGTAGTTAGTAAACAGTATAAGATAGAACTTGAAGAGGGTCCATTAGTACTTACCAAAATAGATTCCAGTTTGGAGTATGAATCTGAGAATGAAACCAGCACTGGTTCTACTCTACCTCTTTATACCTCATCACTCTCTATACTACCACTACTATTATTATCACTCTCATCTTAATTACCACCACCTTATAATATAAGTCAACACAACTTACAATTGATTATCTGGTAATAGCAGGAGTAGCTTGCAGCAATGTAAGTCCAGATCCAAGCATTCCTGGTAACAACAAGAGTAAGAGCAGGAGTAAGAGCAGTAGCACCCAGATCTAACACAGAGTTAAGTATGGAAGTGGCTAAGCTACAAGTATTTGATGGGACAACAGGAAAAGTTATAGGGTTTTTAATGGCATACAAATTGTTTATAAGAATAAAGATAAGAAGAGATGTAGTGAAAGAATAAATTCAGTAGATACTGTTATACATACAGGAAGAATCAGCAAATGTGTGGAAGAAGAACATACTGAAAGATTTGGAATTTGGGAATTTGAAATATGAGATAGCAGAGAAATTTTCAACAGATCTGAAGAAGGAATTCAGAGGAGGAAATAAAGAGGCAGTAAAGGTGATAGAATTGAGGAGACTAGAACAAGGAAGAAAAACAATAGAAGAATTTGTTCAAGAGTTTTAAAGAGTAGCAAAAGAAAGTAGGTATGAAGGAAAGCTGTTGGTAGAAGAATTTAAAAGAGACATGAACAGAACTATTCAGCAAAAACTCATGGAGTTGGAATGTTAACCAAGTTTTATTGAACAATGGTATGAACAGGTGATTAATTTAGATAAGAACTGGAGAGAAATCAGGTAAGAAGAAGAAAGACTAAGGGGAAGGAAGAATACTAGAGCTCAAGCTCCAAGGCAAGACAATAAGGCACATTAGCAACAATTGCCATGATCTCAAGTTTGAACAAGGAGACAAGAGGTTTTTCAGTAGTGGATCCTAGTAGGGTTTGCTCTAATAGAAGGAGTGGAGAGGACAAATGTAGTAGTAGTTTGGAACTCCTGCAAAACCAAGAAGAAAGAATGAGGAGAGACTCATATGTAATAGATGTGGACCATGGTAAAAATTGCTATAGTTGTGGAGGATTTGGACATTTGGCTAGGAATTGCAGAAATAAAGAGAGAATAGAGCAAGAAAAAAGACTGGAGTATAGGAGAAATTAGAATAATGAACAAAGGAATTTAAATGGGGAAGAAAATCTGATAGTCCTTGATTAGGTTCTAGTAATAATAATAGGTTTATAATACTCTCTAGAGTAATGAATAATACATCCTACTATGACCCAGACAATGGAGATATATTGAGGGAAGTAATAATAAAGATTAGGCTGGAAAGGATTGTTATGCAAGAAGTAACAGTAGAAGCATTATTGAATAGTGGAGCAACAGGGCTAGTAATGAGTTTGGAGTTTGCAAGGAAGCAAGGCTTTAAGTTGAAAAAAATAGATCTATATATGTAAGAAATGTAGATAGATCTTTTAATAAGGAGGGACCAATTGAGTATATGGTAAAGATAAATATTTATTACCAAGGACATAAAGAGAGGATAGAAATTGATATGATTGAAGGTCAAAAGTGAAGTGTGATTTTGGAGATGCTATGGCTTGCATGCTATAACTCTGAGATTGACTGGAAAATAGGGGAAGTAAAGATAATAAGATATTCAGAGGAGTGTGGTAAACAGTAGAGGCCAAAGCAAGGAAAATTGGAATGGCAAAAACAAAAGAAAAATGAAATGAAATGAGAAGAGAAGAAAGAAAAGAAAAAAAAGAAAAAGCCAAAAAAGAAGAGAATGATGAAAGTAAAAAAGATGGCTAAGGAACAGGAGATTGAGGATAAGAAGAAAGAGGCAGCAAAGTTGGAGGAAGAAATAAAAAGGTTGGTACTAGAAGAATTTCATAAATAGATTCATATATTTGGAGAGAAGACAAGTAAAAGAATACCAGTGAGAAAAGTATGGGATCACACAATAAAAACAAAAGAAGAGTTTGTGCCAAGAAAGAGAAAGATATATCTATTGTTGAGGGAGAAGAGGGAAGAGGTACATAAGTTCATACAAGAACAATTGAGAAAAAGATACATCAGACTCTTAAAGTCATTTCAAAAAGCACTAGTGTTTTTTATAGAAAAGAAAGATGGTAAGAAGAGGATAGTTTAGAACTATAGATATTTAAATAAATAGACAATTAAAAATAATTCCTTACCATTAATTTCAGATATTATATAAAACATAGATATGAAGAAGGTATTTACTAAATTAGATTTATGGTGAGGATATAATAATGTATGGATAAAGTAAGGAGACAAGTGAAAGATGGTATTTACAACTCTGGAAGGATCATTTGAACTGACAGTGATGTTTTTTGGACTGACAAACTCACCAGTGATATTTCAAGCCATGATGAATGAGATTCTGCAAGATTTAATCAACACTAGAGAAGTAGCAAGCTTTATTAATAATGTGATAGTAGGAACAGAAGAGAAAGAAGGTTATGATGAGATAGTAGAAGAAGTAGTAGAAAGGTTAGTAGAGAATGGCTTATATGTAAAACTAGAAAAAAGCAAGTGAAAAGTATAAGAAGTAGAATTTTTGGAAGTAGTAATAGGACTGGATGAAATTAAGATAGAGAAAGAGAAGGTAAAAGATGTATTGGACTGGCTGACTCTGAAAGGAGTTAAAGACATACAAAAGTTCTTGGAACTCACTAATTATTATCAGTGGTTCATTAAGAATTTCACAATGATACCTAGATCTTTATATGATTTAGTAAGGAAAGATCAGAAGTGGGATTAGATAAAGAGACAGGAGAAGGTGTTTCAGGAGTTGAAGGAGAAGTTTACAAAAGAACTAGTGTTAGTAGCACTGAACTTAGATAAAAAAAATGAGGATAGAAGTTAATATGTTAGATTATACAATGGGAGGGGTATTATGGAGTGTAAGAATGGGAAATAGAGACCAGTGGCATTTCTTTCAAAATCTCTAAATGAAATAGAAAAGAATTATGAAATTTATAATAAGAAGATGTTGATGGTTATAAGAGGGTTGGAAAACTGGAGGCATCTATTAGAAGGCACCAAGTATAAGTTTGAGGTTTGGACTGATTATAAGAACTTGAGATACTTTATGAAAGTGTAGAAATTGAATTGAAGACAAGCTTGTTGGGCATTGTATTTGTCAAGATTTGATTTTGTTCTAAAACATGTATCAGACACAAAAATGGAAAAAGCAGATGGACTTAAGAGAAGACTGAATTAGAAAGTAGGGACAGAGAATGATAAAGATAATCAAATCTTAATTAAGAACCAATAGATTTGTAGCTTAGAAGAGATAGTAATAGAAGGACCAGAAGTAGATATATTAGAAAAAAAATAGCTAGAAGTAAAGATGAGGAAGTAGTTAAAGTAGTAGAAAAGATGAAAAAATCAGGAGTTAAAGTATTGAGGAGATATGAGTAGAAAATAGAGGGGATTTGGTGTTGAAGGAAGGAAAGGTTTATATACTGAAAAATGAGGCCTTAAGGGTGGAAATAATCCAGTTATATCATGATGTACTGGTAGTAGGACATGGAGAAAGATGGAAGATGACAGAGTTGATTATAAGGAATTATTGGTGGCTAGGAGTAATGAGAGATGTGAAACAATATGTAGAAGGATGTGATATGTATCAGAAGATAAAGAATAGGATAGAAGTACTGGTGGGAAAGTTGAAATTGAGTGAGATTCTGGAAAAAATATGAATGTACTTAATAGTCAACTTTATTATGAAGTTGTTGTTGGTAGCTGGGAAAGATGCAATCTTGGTAGTTTGTAATAGGTTGTTTAAAATAGCATATTTTTTAGCAGCAATAGAAGGAATATTGGCAGAAAGAATAGTATAGTTGTTTAGAGACAATATATGAAAGTTACATAGGTTGTCTGAGAGTGTGATGTCAGATAAAGGACTGCAGTTTGCAGCAGAGATGATTAAGGAGTTGAATAAGGGTAGAAGGTAAAAGAGGTGAGACTGGTAGAGGTAAAGAAAGTCAAAGAATAGGAGGTTGAAAGAATTATTAAATAAAAGAAAAGTGAGGAGAGTAGTGAAGTATTTGGTGAGATAGAAGTTGAGAGAAGGATGAATATAGAAGTAAAATAACAGAGGAAGTTAGAAATAGCAGAGAAAAGGAATTTTAGAAGGGGGAAGTTACCAGAGAAAAATACAGTAAAGATATTGTATAGATAGAATAATGGGAA
>Ga0157368_1000412_pt1 | contig 20215 bp, 20 predicted proteins | sample AttbisABBM3_FD_113146 | JGI IMG/M metagenome (GOLD analysis project Ga0157368, IMG submission 113146) | Fungus gardens microbial communities from leaf cutter ant in Botucatu, State of São Paulo, Brazil - Atta bisphaerica ABBM3 | ecosystem: Host-associated > Fungi > Mycelium > Unclassified ...
CAGAATATCAGCTTATATTATACAAGTAGCTAGTATATTAAACTTATTATTCTATTCTCCTTTCTTGGCCAACTATTTCCCAACTTCTACAATATCTCACAATATGGTCAAATCCTCCACAATTATAACAATTTCTCCTTCTGTCCACATCTATTATATAAATATCTCTCTTTCTCTTTTTTCTTTTTGTCCTTGCAGAGGGTTTCTGACTACTACTGCATCCATTTTCTTTATTTCTTTTATTAGAACAGGCCCTGTTGGCACCTGCTGTTTTTCCTGCCTCCTTAACCAGACCTGGGAGAGAATAAATATGGCCTAAACCCTCCTTGATTATTTCCCATCTCTGTCTATTTCTGTCTCTGACTTCTACTTTCCTTTCTTCCCCTTAATCTCTCCTCCTCTCTTTAGTTCTCTCTCTAATATCTGTCTAAACTAGTAGTATGTTCATACCACTGTTTAATACTTCTTGGAGGTCTTTCTGCATCTATAAGCTTCCTTCTTATTACTCCATTCATCTCTCTCTTAAACTCCTCCATTAATGCTCTTCTCTCATATCTACTTTTTCTAGCTACTTTTCTAAACTCTTGAACAAATTCTTCCATAATATTTTCTCCTTATTCTACTCTTTTGGATTCTGCTACTTTGACTAATTCTTTATCTCCTCTCCCAAATTCCTTTATTACTTCTGTTAAAAAATTTCCTATTGATCTAAACTCTACTTCTCCCAACTCCAAATCTGCTATAAGATTCTCCTTCCAAACATCAGCTGAACTCTCTTACACATATGACAATACTCACTGAACCTGTTCTTCCACTAATACTTCTCTTATCCTCATTCTCAAATATATTCTATATGCTATAATAAATCCTACAACTTTACTTGCCTTCCTATCAAACATTAGTGGTTTAGCCACCTTTATGTTGAATCCAATATTAGAATCAGATCCTTCTACTGCTGCTACTCCTCTTTCCACTGCTATTATTGTCTACAAAGCTACTATCTATTCCTACTATATCCTTATTTGCTTTAAAAGCTAATTGAATTTGTGTTGACTCATGTTAGTATATATAGGTAGAGAATCAATAGATGATGAAGAGAGTAGTAGTAGTGTTGGTAGTAATGAAGTGTAAAGTGGCAATGAAGAGGAGCTGGTGCTAGCCTCACTCTCAGACTTATATTCTGAACTTAAATTATTTTTGTATGTATTAGTGGGCTCTCTTCTTATCCTATCTCATAATTTATACTGACTACTTCAACTACTGACTACTGCTTCTAAGCTACTGACTTGATTTAATGTCATATACTATCTGACATCTGCACATTTCCATCTTCTTCTAATGTGGATTACACTTTATTCCAATTACCTATTAATTCAAGAACCAGACTCTACATCCATCCTGCATTTTCATCAATCTCATAGAGTTCTGAGTGATAATCCACATAGTACTCAACAACCTGGAGTAGATACAGCAAGCAAGTATTATTAGATTAGTACTTTCATATTTAAAAATGATAGCTATCATGTACCATTCTTCAGTCTGTTAATCAATTTGGACTTATGCCACACTTGCTATTTTACAACCTGACAGAACATTAGCATCTGAGAAATCTAGTCATGTGATAAACAGGCTAGGCACAACACTATCTATTGAAACCAAGGTTGATCATCCACATAGCACAAACTTCCAGCCCTCTAGAGTAAATTCCCAATCCTAGTCCTACACTTCTGTTTTCCATACTATTTTCTGTAGATAACTGGTAAGTGTGAATTGCCTCTAATATTTAAGAAGACTGTTCTACTCTAGACAAGGTTTTAAGAACACTTGTTGTTCTTCTACATTTACTGGTTACAAGAAGACTAACAGCATAGACCTGATAATGGAAAAAGATAGTGAACATGTCTATATAAGGTTGATATGCTTACAAAGCACTAGTGGGCTTTAATGCAATGTGCATGACCAGACTTTTCCTGTCTAGCTTAGTATACTTCTTATGCCTAGAGTCTGGCAATTCTTCTTGACTAGGAGTGGTATTACTCTTAGTTAAGGATAATAAAGGAATAAGAAAGAAACAGTAGAGAAGGCTCTGTGTTGAGCAGTTTCAGGAAAGAGCATTGAGTTCTAATGTTATGACTTAAGTCTTAGTATAAAGATAAAAGATGACTCTTGTATGGAATAACATAAGAGAACTCAAGTTTTTGTTACAAACTAATCTACCTTATATATTATAGACTGTAGTCTGTGTGCACACTATAACTAATCTACCCTCAAGTCCATATGCTTTCTATAAGGCCAATATGCTATTACTATACTGTATGATGTCATCTATTTTGGAACCTTTTACAATCTTCTCTCCTATTACATGATTGGATGACTTGTGACTGTCATACATGACATCACATCATACTTCTTTGTCTAAGTCAAAAATAATAAAAATAAAAATAAACTAAAATAGAATAAATGGAAAATGGAAAAGAATTAAAATAAAATAAAATAAAGTCAAGTTCATTGTTTATAACTCTGACATAAATGAGTTTATGGAGATATGAACATTAAAATGGGAGTATTATTACAATCACTATCTCATGTTTGTCATAACTTGGACATATGTTAGGGTTTGTTTTATCTTTGACTCATATTTACTATATCTTGTGTTCTCTTCATAATTTATTAGTCAGTACCTTATGTAGTAATAGAGGCCTCTTCATGTTTTTATTTTCCTTATGCTTTCCTCATTGTTTCTCTCATAGATACCTTTCTCTTTCCTCATGATCAATAGGTATATATAGTTGTAGATATAGTCCTATATCTTTATGCTTTACCAATTGATCATCTTCTTTACTTTTACTCAAGTCTTTACTTAAGTTGCAACTTAAGCCAAGCTTAGGATCATAATATTAATAGAGAACTCATAGAGGTTTATAAGAAAGGAGAGGCCATTCTTGAGGAGAGAAAACAAAAGCACTTGGGTACTCCTTCAAGAAGTCCTTAATTGATGGAGATAGATCAATCAAAGGACTATAGGCAAACCTGGAGCAGTTTGCAAAGATTTCTAACACATCTATAAGATATAATATCATGGTTCTAGCTATTATGTGTTTGTATGACCTGTCATATGTCTTTCTTATATAATCATGAAACTGATAATAAAAGAAAAATAAAATAGAAAAGAAATATGAAGATATTATGACACTTAGCAGATTAGTATCTTTCTTTATGATTAGCATGGGTTCTAGTCATTTCTAACCTCTAGACTTTCATGAAATGCTAAATAACTTGATTTTATACCCTGTGTTTTATATACTCTGTATAGTTTTATTACAAAGAACTTCTAGTCATTTACAGTTATTTATAGTCTACTATATAATACTAGCTCTCTTTTCATTTTATCTATTGACCTCTGAAATCTTGCTTACTTGTATCAACTTCTTTTCTTATTGGAACATCAACCATCTACTGTAGTGGTGACTACTAACCAAAGATGGTTGGTAGCTTACTAAATAGTCTTATTGCACAAAGAGTCTCATGGGATCATAAGTTGATAAGAAGTTCCCAGTGTATTCCTATACCATATACTTCTAGTCATTCTACAACCTTTCATCACACATGATTTGTGATCACATGTCAAAGTTAAATGGCTAGTGATGTCACATCATGTGACATGTCTCTTCATCATCCAAAAGAAGAAAAAGGAAAATCAAATCAAGAAAAATAGATAAAAAGAAAAGAGAATCAGAATAAAATATAAGGTTCAGAGCATACCATGTCACCTACCTTGAAAAGGACATTTGAATATTATATCTTATGAATGTGCTGCAAATTAACCAGCTACTGTAATACTACAGTAGCAACCACTTTGTTATAAATTATACACTCAGTGTAATCAATTTGTTTGAGCAAACATCTAACTGGAAAGTTCCAGTGCATTGTAATTTATCTAACTCAGAGTTGGCTATATAGCTGAACTATAGTTATAGCATATTAGAATGGTTTACACAACAGTTTCTGATTATGAATAACATGACACATGATAGCAGCGAAAAACACATCATTCTTTACATTCTGATTCACTGAGCCTGCGCCTCCTATACCGATGAATGAGAACTATCTCGCAGGACAAATACATAATTCATACCTGATCAACAAACTCCTGTGCCTCTTCTCTTTTAATAACACGTATCGAAGAGACCTTCTGATTGTTGAACAAAACGCCATAAAACTTGTCTGCAGTAACAAGCATCTCTGGCCGGAATGTTGTGGTGATGAATTGAGCTGTTGAAGCCAAGGATTGAATCATTGAAGCTACAGCTGTTCGATACTGTGCATCAAGGTTTGCATCGATCTAAATAGGCTTGACTCCTTGTTGCAGAATCCTGAAGCGAAGAGACAACTCACTTCATCAAACAGATAGAACGGTGCAGGGTCGCATTTTTGTATGGCGAACACTTAAGACACGTCAAAGTTCATAAATATCCTGCGCAAAAATGTACGCACCTGTCGCCAAAGCCACTAGAGATTTCTGTCCCCCCGAAAGTTGCTGGATACGCAGCCCCTCGTCTACCTTCGAATTGAACGAAACCTATGATGTTATAACATCATCAGCTCACTGCCACCATCTAATGTCACCATGACGAACCCACCTTGATCGACACACCCGTATAATTATCGATTGTACTCTGCTGCGTCTCTGCATCTTCATCGTCCACCTCGTCCTGATCAATCCGTCTCTGGATGATCAACCTTCCCCGCCCAGCAGGAACGAGTTTCTCAAATACATCCTCAAAATTTTTCGCCACCTGCTTGAAAGTCCTTTCAATCGCCTCATCCTTCCTCTGATCGAGTACCTGCACAAGATCCTCGATCGATTTAGCCGACTTATCCAGCTCCTCTCGACGTTTCAATAACTGGTCGCGCTGCTTGGTAAAATTGCTGTACTGCTCGAACGCCTTTTTGTTGACATGAGCAAACTTCTTCAATCCCTCATTGACTGTGCGCAGTTTGTTCGCAAGCTGGGCAACTCAACAGGGTCAAGGGTGAAATTGAGAACCTTTGCAATGTACAAGTACATACCTTGTCTAATCGTTCGTTGATATACTTCTCGAATGCCTCTTCAGGGAGTACACCCAAATCCCTCACATTCCTACTACATTCCTCCTTCCGACTAGTCAGCATCTGTCTCTTCGTGAGGTATCGCTCCGTCGTTTTCTGTTGTTTCGACATGTCTCGGCTATCTTCCACCTGCTGATTCTGGACCTTTTCTAGTTGTACCCTTAGTTCCTGTATCTGGGAGGCCGTACTCTCCGCCTCCTTTTCCATACCTACATTTCGTCAGAAAGGAATAAACCCAATAAGAACCGACGTCACTTTTAACTCTCTGTCTTAGGGTATCGATGGACGTAGTCAAAGCGCGAAGTTCTCGAGTCCTCGACTCCAAATCGTCTGCCACCGTTGTTCCGTCATTAACCGGATCTCCCAAAACCTCAATTTTCGCTTGAATATCCTCTTCCCTCCGACGTAAGCTTTCCTTAAGTTCGATCTCAATTGCGTTCTTCCGACTTTCGACCTATGAACCTTTGAATCAACAGATGGCTCAGAACTTCGCGAAAGTAATGATAACACACCTGATTCCGCCTCTTACTGAATTCCAAAATCTCCTTTTTCCTTCTTTCAACCTCCTTTCCCAGAGCAACAATCAAGGCCTCCTCTTCTCGTGTCAATCCATTCAACATCGGCGACGCCAATTCCTGTTGATATCCCTTGACCTTGGTTAGTAATGAATGCTGTTCCATCTCCAACTCATCTACGTCCATCTCCAACTTGACAATCCTTTCCTTAATTCTCTCCCTCTCTCTATTCAGTGACATCCCGTCTTCCGTAATCCTATCCCTTAAATCCCTGATCTGTCCTTGCTGCCCGTTTAGTATAGTGATCTTTCCAGCAAGAGCCGTGATCTCTTGTTCCAATCTCGATGTCGCTTGTTTGACTTCATCAGATCGTTTCCGGTCGGCTTCATGCTTTGCTCTCCAGGTCGTAACATTCTTGATCCCCTCTATCCTGGATCGACGAACATCATGGTAACCACCAGTTAGCGCACCCTTCCTATCGACCTTGTCACCATCGAGCGTGATCGTATTGATACCATGGCTCTTAACGTAGGATGCAGCAATCGTCAAATCTTTGCACACACAGGTTTTGCCGAAGATTTGTCGGAATGCCTTATCGTACTTGGTGTCGTATCGCAATTTTTCGAGAAGAGGTTCACAATCCGCTTCGTTCGGCATTATGGGGCTCCCAGGATGGAGACGATTCAACGGCATGAATGTGACTCGGCCTGTCTTTTCCTTCAACATGACATCAAGAACCCGAGAGGCAGTCTCATCTGTATCGACCACCACATGGAATAAACTAGGGATCATTTGTTCCAGCTTCAGAACATTTTGCCGAAAGGCGTACCTGTTACCTGCCGTAAGCTCAGCTGCAATGTTGTACCTGTGATCGATTACTTCAAATAAGCGGTACAATGGCCCATAAACCCCGGAGAGATTATATCGCTCGGCGATACTGTCAACGGCACGCAAACCCTGTCCAGTATCCTATTCAAAATATGAGACATTTGTCGAGTATATGCGGAAACAACATACCTTATCCATCATACCAGCAAGAGCTCGCTCTGCCGTCCTTAACTCATCCGATGCACGCTTGACCAAACTATCCAACTTTGTGTCCTCCCTCCATAAATTCTTCCTTTTCTCCATCTTCTCCATCTGTTGCTCCTTCAGCGCTGAAATCTCCTCACTCAACTCCTTCGCCCTCCTCCTCCCCTCCTCTATCTTTTCCTGCACTTCTGTCATCTGATTCCGCAACTCTAACTCTGACCTTCGTGCCTTTTCAAGGTCTGCCTTGGTGGCCCCGAGAGCGCCAGCTTGTCCAGCCTGATAACTGGACATTGAAGTGATCTCACTCCGTAAGTAATTATCCCGTTCAACTTTCGTCCTAAACTTTGATACACGCCCTTGTTTTGCAAATAACGTATTAAGCCTTGAGCTGGCTTCGTCGTATTTCCGCTTCTCGGACGACTCTAGGTTCCGCTGCTCTTCCCAACGAGGCAAGAGATCGTTGAGGGCTGCCTCTTTGGCGCCAATTTCACACCTAGTCTTGTGTAGCTCGACTTCTAACTCTTCGCGTTCCCCTCCGGCGTTCTGACCTGCCGCCTTGAGGTCCTCGACGAGACATTCCAACTCTGTCCTTGAACGAATGAAGTCAGTAAGCTCTGTCTGAGCATCTCGACGCGATTGATTGATCGATTCAAATGAGTGACTTGCTTCCGATATTTCTTTCTCGAGACTCTAGAGGATCTAATATAAGATTTGGGTCATACCGGTAAGATAAAGAAGCACACCTGGATCTCTTTCTCTCCGACACTGTATCTCTCACGGCGTATACTGGCACCATGGAGTTCCGCCTTCCTCTCGTCCTCAATTTCGGCAAGCGTCTCCGTGACCTCCTCCAACTCACGCTGATACAGTGCATACTCCAAACATCGCCTCTCCTTATCTTTGTCCTGGAATTCCTTCAGCTCCTCCTTTTCTTCCTCCAGCTCTTCCAATCGCGTCTCGATATAGTCCAGTAGTTCATTAATTTTTGACCGTTTCGCATCCGTCTCGGCCATTATACGAAGGGATTCGGCACGTCTTTGCTCGTAAACCTTGGTGCCAGCAACCTCCTTGAGCAGAGCAAGTCGCTCATGGTCTTTGGCATTTGTAAGCGCAGTAATCTATCAGTGCTTCAGTGCCACCACCGTTTCAGTCAGAATCAAGACCTACACGTCCTTGGGGGACAATATAGTAAGGGTTTGACTTGCTGAAGCCGGCACTCTCAAGCAAGTTCATGACGTCGGCTTTACTGGCGCTCTTACGGTCCAGACTGTATTCATCCTTCTTTAGGCCGATGGTTCTCCGGATGATAACTTCCTCATGACCAGTGGGAAAACGGTTGTCGGAGTTGTCAAATACGATCTCGACTGAGGAGAATCATTTTACGCACGAACAAATCAGAGCAATTCAAACGTACCATACGCTGAAAGTGTAGTCGTAGTAGAAACACCCTCGTGTAATAATGCTTGCCGCTCCTCCCTGGACATGGACGTGTAAGCATCAGAGAGCACAAACCGGATCGCTGGTCAAGTTTGAATCAAACAGGGAACTGTTGTATATATCAACGCACCAGCAAAGAAATTGCTCTTCCCGGAGCCATTGCGACCAACCACAACGTTGTGCCGAGGCGAGAATGGCTCTATCTGCGTCTGGTCACGATCTGAGAGCAGTTACAGAACGGACATATAGATCCATAAGCAGTACATACACGACTTGAATCCCTGGATAGTGAGGGTCTTTATGTACATTTCATACGACCTACAAAGTTAATGAATAGCTTGCGCAAACACAGTGTGACAGTCACGTTCTGTCACGAACTCCCATATTCTTAGATGCCCCAGTTCCGTGGGGGGCACCGTGGCATCATCGCAAGGCCCATAGACAACATGCATATAAAGGTCCTCTCTTTTCTACTCTTTTTGCAACCTGTCAAAGATATAGATATACACATGTGAAATTTCCTTTCCATGGCCAGCAGTAGTCCAGCAGTAGTGTCGGGCTATCTAAGAGCGGCCAAGGCACTCAGAGTTTAACACTATAGTCTGCAAGCACTCCTCAGTATGCATGCGTATGACATGTCACACATTTAGTGTTAGTATAACACTGATATGATTAGCCCTAGCTATTATTTGTTGAATTTATAACAAAGTGGTTGCTATCGTAGCATTACAGTAGTTGAGTAACTTGCAGCACACTCATATGATGTAATATTCAAGTGCCCTTCAAGTGCCCTTTTCAAGGCAGGTTGTTGACGTTCCAACAAAAAAGAAGTTGATTTTAAGGGATCAGTGGAGAGAGTGTATACTAAGTTTTTCACTCTAGTGAGATAATGGCCTCTTTCTATACAATTAAGATAGACTCTGAGTAATGAAGATTACTGCCTACTGAGTCGGAAATGAGTCAATCATTACTATATTTACTAAGCATTTATTTATTTAACTAGTGACCAGTCACTCAGAGACATAGACCCTCCATCTTGTATGGTAGCGCCCGTAAGAGAAGTTGCGAATATACAATTTTCATACTCTTCAGCAAATACTCTATGACTCTCAATGACTCATTTACGATATTAGAGGGAGATCTCCTCTCTCTTCCAAGCCAAGCTCAAGAAATTCATTGGTTTCTTCGAGTACTTCTTCAAGGCCATACCATGAGCATATGGAACTTAACAATGACTCACCTGACATTGACCTTCGAGAACCCATCGACAGTTCTCAACTTTCCTACAAGGACAATACGAGGGATGATCAACTAGTCAGTTAGGCGGCTGACTCTAACAGTACAGAGAATTTACAACGTGGTACACCCAAACCTCGAGGTGGGGGTTCTCCTATTAATAACTCAAATAGTATTCTGCAGGACACTCTCAACATCCAATTGCCATATGATATTAATCAGGCTATGGATCAAGATGCTTGGGATGGTGATTTCCATCCCATTTCTATTCATGGTTTGATGGAACACCCTACATCCAACATTAAGAATATCAAAACTTCTCTTTGTCAAATGACGAACTACATTCTCAATAAAAAGGTTGAGAAAGGTAAAGTGAATGTTTTAGACGACCTCAAAGGTGTTGGAAAAGAGGCATGAAATTTTATTTCAGCCTTTTATGATGCAGGTTGGAACGTGCTAATTGCTGACAGTAATGGTGGTTTCTTCAGAAACAAAGTTGCAGCTAAGTTTATGCCAAAAATTAATATTTCAAATGCTCTGAAAGGTAACAATGGCAAAATTATTGACAAGCCGGCAAGCATTAACAGGTTATCTTCTCCAATTCCTATGAAGTCACCTAAGGAGGTCAATGAAATTGCCAAATATTTCAAAAAAAACAATCAATCAAAAGGAAAGATGAAGTTATATGGTCAAGCAACTAACTTCTTCAATCAACAATACTAGGGAAGTTCTTAAAATCAAAGAAATATTCCCTAATTTACAGGTGAACAAAATTGAAAACATTCAAAGGATCATCAAGGGTGATGGCAAACTGAAACCTAAACTCAACATGATGACCAAGGGGCTGTCGAGGAAGCAAATTATTGTTCCTATGAATAGTGATAATATGATTAAGCTTGTAGCCAAATCAAGTACTCATATTAGCAACATTAACTGAGCACTCAAAAACATAAAGTTGGACATCAAAGCTAATTTTGTTTGAGCAAAACAAGTAGGTATACTAATTGTTACTAACAAGATTGCCTCTCTTCTAGACTTTCAAACTATAGAGACCTATATCAAAAATGCCAATCAAATCAAAGTGGTTAATGTTGAATCTCCATATTTACTGCAATTGAAATCCTACCTTAAGATCATAGGAATTCTGTACATTATGGAAAACACAAATACTTCTTTATCCTTAGATGTGGTTGAAAGTATCATCAAGAATAACCATATTTTCAATAATATCACCATCATGTCAAGACCTAGAGTTATCAAAGTATTGCCAAGATCAGATATGGCCATTATTTGGCTGGATATTTGGAACACACAAAGCAGTAATAGAGCAAAAGGCCTTATTAACAGATGTTTTAATGTTAGAAGTTACATTGTGACAATTCAAGGAGCAAATATAAACCTAGGGATCTTCTAGTGCAAGAATTGCTAGAAATGGGGTCATACTACCTTCTCATACAGAATCTAGAGATCTAAGTGCATTAAGTATAATAGTTTACATAAAACTGAACATCATTATCATTTTGTATAACATTGCAAAGCTAACCCCAAAACTAACCCACTAAGGTTAGAAACCAAACAGAGCAATCTATATTCTCATATATTCAAGTGCTTAAATTATAAAGGTGAATATCAAGCTAATTTGAATTAGTGTTCTTTCTAGAGATATTGTTTCAACAAAGAATGGCATTCCAAAAAGTATCATGAACTTCATGATAGCAGAAAACAATCAATTTGTTCAGTTATGAATAGTATTCAAGTATGATTTTGAAGAACATCAAAATTTTTTCACAAAATTTTCACAACAATTTCATTATTAATATAATTCTCAAAATACAAATTTTGTTTGATATTATTTTTATTCAAGAACCTTTATGGTCTTTTATTTGTTTGTTATCTAGCTCAAAAAATTGCAAAGGGAAAGAGCTGGTAAAAGTATCCAATCATCCAAATTGAATAACTTTTTCTAGAAATCCCTCAAATATTGATGATTTACCTAGAGTTATCACATGTATCAACATCAGACTATCTCATCTTCGTTTCTCATTATAAAAAAATGTTCTTAATTATAAAGACATTTCTTGTGTCTCCTTTTTCAATTGCAGTTCAGTATATTTTTTGATTAATGTATATTCTGATTCATTGCAATTGGCTTTGAAGTATCTTAAGGATACTAAAGTTAATATCAACAATATTCTCATTATAACAGATGATTTCAACATTAGGGATTGTAGTTGGGACCCCAACTTTAGGTTTCATTTTCTACACAAGAATACTCTTATTGACATTGCAAATGCTTTTCATTTGGAACTGTCTATACCAACTAACTGTGTCCTCACCAGATATTTGGATAATTAATAGGACTCAAATTTGGTTATAAACCTTATGTTCCTCAGACCAGACTCATTAGAGCACAATAATCATTTCATCTATCTAGAGTGGCATCTTACTTCTGACTACACCCCACTTTCTGTTGATATTGCAATTTTCAAAGAAAATATCCAAACCAAAAAGCATATAATCATCAAAGATAGCAAAGAAGAAAATAACTTTGTTAGTGATTTAATTGAAGCCAACAAAGGTCTTAATATAGATGACATTCAAAGCAAAGAAGGTCTCAAACATATTGTCCAAACTTTCACTGATTTCATGGAAAGAATTTGGTATAAACATTTAAAAATTGTTAATATCACTAAATACTCCAAAGTATGGTGGGATGAAAATTGTTGCAGAATTTTGGAGAATTATAGACATACCAAAAAGTGGAAAATATTCAAGAGTACAGTTAAGAAGACAAAACACAATTTTTTCAACCTAAAAATCCAAGAAATTACCAATAGGAATTGCAAACCATAGAAGCTCATAGACTGTGTCAAGAAATGAAAACTTCCAGTGATTGAAGCTATTCAATACAATAGATATTCATGTATCAAACTCAATGACTTGTGGCAAGCTTGTCATATATCTTTCAACTCAGCTCAAAGTCATCAAATTAGCTTAGAAGTACTTCAAAAAATTGTGAATAAACCAGTTACAAAATAGAGCTCCTTTTCAGAAGAGAAGTTCACTAGTACAATCACTAAATATAACAACTCATCTACTTTAGAACTAGACAAATTGTCATAGAGGCATCTCAAAAAATATATCAAAAATGTCACATGTCTCAAGAAATTTATTGACATTGCTAATGCATGCATTGAATTAGGGCACTGGCATTTTCATTTCAAAGTTTCTACAACTATCATCATTTCCAAGCTTAATAAGAAATCTTATAATATCCCAAAGGCTTTTATTCTATTGTCTTACTCAATATAATTAGAAAACTTTTCAAGGAAGTTATTGGAGAGAGGTTGCAATTCCATGCTATCTTTAACAACTTTATCTATTAGTATCAATTAGGTAGTTTAAAGCAACAATCCACTATTGATGCAGATATTACATTAACTCACTCCATTCATTCAGGTTGGGCTAGAAATTTAATTACTAGTATATTGGCTTTCAACATTGCCCAGTTTTTCCCATTGTTGAATCATCAAATTTTTTCTTTGATTCTTCTTAAAGCTAGTTTCAACTCTAAAGTTTCAGTTTTATTTCAGGATTATTTAATAGAAAGAAAAACCAGTTATTTCTGGAATAACTTTTCTTCTCCAACTTTTTGTATTGATATGGGTATAGATTAAGAATCCACTCTATTGCCTGTTCTTTCTGCTTTATATTTCTCTCCACTTTTTCATATTTTTGAAAATCAGTTAAAAAATCTAAAAATTCCTGTTTCTACTCTTTCATTTGTAGACAATGAACTTTTCATTTCTCAGAACAAGTTTTTAACAATTTCAAATTTGAATCTTTTCCATAGTTATCATATTATGACTTCTCTCCTTGAGAAATTTGGTCTTATTATAGAATATGAAAAGATTGAAGTTTTTCATTTTTACAGATCACATGGTTCTTTCAATCCCCCACTGCTGAACCTTACAACATTAGGAGGTCCTATTCTTTGTCCCAAGACCACTTGGTGGTATTTGGGATTCATCTTTGACAGAAAATTGATATTTCAACAGCATGTTGATTTTTATACCAACAAAGCAATATTATCCATCAAGTGCATGAAAATGCTTGATAACTCTTCAAAAGGCCTCATTCACACTCAAAAAAGGCTTTTATATAGATGTTGTTACCTATTGCACTTTATAGTTTTCAATTGTGGTACTATAACAAAGTACTACTTTCACACTCTCTTAAACTACTCTGAAATATACAAAGAAGAGCCATGTTATGGATAGTGAGAGCATTTCATACATTACCAACTTCTGGTATTGAGGCCATTGCTGGTCTCATTCTAATCTATCTTCATATATTCAAAAGCTTAATGGCAGATTTCACCTTAGAGTATACTCTTTGCTGGAAAACCACATCATAAACTCTATAATAGAGGCAAGACCTATGAATTATATGAATCCTTACTATTTTTCATTAGAATGGCTCATACCTAAACAATTTTTAAGTATCAAAGATTCAATTATAGACATTTACAATAGGCTTAATAAAGTTTTTCCTTTATTATTTCCTTTCAATTGGGAATTTTCACTAGGAAATAGAATTGATGTTTTTCCCAAACATTTTTCATTTCATTCCTTAAACAGGAATTGTGAAAGCAGTATCAAAAGTCCCTTGCATAAACTTAAGGATATTACTTTCTAGACTTCATCTAATCTGCTCATAGTTATTGTTGTATCAAACATCAGTATCAAAAATCATGTCACCACTTCAATAGCTCATATTCATGTCCATAATAGTCCAGTTGTCAAGACTATCCATCATACAGTAAATATCATGTCAACTAAAGTCAAATTATTTGTGATAAGATGTGGTATTGATCAAGCTATTCATCTTCCAAACATTAAAAGAATTGTCATTATCTCAGACTCTATTTATGCAGCTAAAAGAATTTTTGATTCTTCAATTTATTTATATCAAATCCACTCAGTAGCTATTTCTTGCAAGCTTAGAGAATTCTTCACAAGAAGTAGCAATAATTCCATTGAATTTTAAAATTGTCCTAGCCATTGTAATTGGGGATTATATTCAATTGTTGATAAAGAAACAAAAAAATTTGATCTTATTCCTATTCTTCCATGCAAATCTTCTTGGAACTTTAACAGAAAAAATGAATGCAACAACATTTTTAATGTTTGGAAAATGCACTTCTAAGCTTTAGACAACAAAGAACAACATTTTCTTAAACTTCACAATGATGATATGCAACCTATCACACTCTCAATAGCCAAGGGTGGACCATGGCTTAAATACTTCAGACATTCAAACTCACTTTATACTAGAGCTTCAAGGGCTATAGTTAATCATACACCAATAGGCAAATATTGACTTAGATTTTTCCCTAAAGAAAAATTTGAGTGCCCATGCAGTTCATATCCTATTGAATCAAGATGACATATATTTCATAAATGTAGAAGATACAATAATTATTGAAATCCAAGGTAGAATTCAATAGCATATTTCACTCTCTTTCTTGAGTTTAACAGTAGTGCTTTCTCTTTTGGAGATGGTATTACATAGTTGAATTATACTTAGCTCTTCCTAAGTTCTTTTAGCACTTTTCTTTCTTTCCTTTATTCTCTTTCTTTCTTTTTCTTCATCTTTTTATATAGCATACATCTTAATATATATAGTTACATTGTAGTTATCATAGTCTGCCTATGCACACTGTGTAATGAATTGTTGATTTAAAAAAAAGACTTAAACAGTAATAAAATTGGAGCATAGGTAACAAATAAGAGGTCCTAGAAACTGCTATGACAACTCAGGAGTTACAGACAACTGTAAATGACTAGAAGTTAAGTCCACTATAATGAAACTGTACAGAGCACACTTAACAAACAGGGTATATGATCAAGTTATATAGTATTTTATGAAAGTCTAAAGGCTAGGAATGACTAGGACCCATGCTAATCATAGAGAGAGATACTAATCTACTAAGAATACTTGTGTTATGATCTATCTTAAACATGAAAACATTTATATCACATAAATTGGTTATATAATTATATCATAGTGTTATATACCAACCCAAACATATATGATTCATCCAATTTCCATCATAGATAAAGCATATCTAATATCTGCTCTACTCAAAACATCTGTGGAAGTGTATATTTTCCTTCTGATTTGTAATACTCTTCTTGTTATGACTTAGGTCTCAAAGTTAAGATGAAAAATATACTCTTGTATTGAGTAGCACAAGAAAGCTTAATGGAGTTCCTGTTACAAACTAGTCTATCTTATATACTGTGGTTTGTATATATACTACAACTAACCTATCCAAAAGTCCATGTACTTTCCATAAGACTGTTAGGTGCAGTTCATACCAGAAGGAAAAAGCCCATAGGGTTAGCTTAGAGATATATAGAGTATGGAAACTTTATATAAGAGGCTTGGTAATGCAGACTTTGTCAGAATAACCTTGGCTTTAGCTTATATGCTACACTGTCTGTTTGTCATGTGGTCCCAACTTTAGATAACTTGATGAAGTTCAAAAAGGAGTTGAGTGCTAATGGTAGTGTATATTGCTATTGAACACTGGAGATCAAGTTCAATAAAGTTTATCTTCATTGATTATCAGACTAGTAAATTATAGTGTATCTACTAGTCTTATATACAAGTCAAATATTTAGGAGATACTCAGGGGTTTCAGTGTATAGTCCTAAGTGGAGGTTTCAGATTCCAATGTTAAAACACTGAAAGAGGTTAGAATAGAAGAACTTTGTCATAGAAAACCAAGCTTAATAAGTTACATTACTGCTGTAGAAACATATTGCAGAAAAGATAGCTGTTATGAAAGATAGACTTTATTGGACATGTCTGGAAAGACATTACTACCACAGAGATATATCTTTAGGATAAGTGGACTTGACATATAACAAAGGCCAATATAATATATAATATTATCTGCTTCAGAACCTTTTATAACTTTCTTTATATTATATGTTTATATGATAGTGACAGTGATATGTGACTATCATGCATAACATCATATTATACTCCTTATCTAAGTCCCAAATAAAGAAATAAAAATAAAAATCAAAAATAAAATAGAAAAATAAAATAAAAGCAAGTTCATCATTTACAATTCTGACACTTTTAGTATAAATCAACCTAGTTTCATCCCATGTCTAATTACTCTATAACTAATTACATAACTTCCTTATAATTTCCATGGAATTTCAAACTCTATTCTGAGAACTTTAGTATATTTAGAGTGGTTACTTGCCTACTCTGATTCTTGGATATAATCTTAGTTAATAAGTATTAGTATTTAAGATATATAGATACTTTATAGTTTCTCACCTTAAAAATCAACCAGAGTTATATACTAATTTGGGTGCTTATGCTCAAACTCTTGACTTCTCTTACTTTCTTTTCAAATGCAAAGATACTATTAAGAGCAATTCACACTTACCAGAGTTATCTGCAGGTAGCATAGAAAATAGGTTGGGTTAGAAGATAAGGTTAGAATATTCTGCTAAAATTCAAATAACTAACATCACTAATATCTGTAGTTAACCTTACAGACTTCTTCTCTCTTAAAACTCAAGTCTTAACTCTGCTACAAATTCTACCAGATCTTTACTCAATATTATTTCTATGATTGCAATGACCCACTTTCTTCTGCTATTATCCAATAAGCTCCTACTATCCCATAATATTCAAGGTTTTTATAAGGAAATCTTACTTATCAAGCTAGATAAGTACCCTAGAGGCTAGGCTGATATTTAGGTAAGAGTAGATTTATTACAAAATGAACTACTCACTTATTTGTGATATCTGAATCTTGAATACACTCTTAGAGGTTTAGAAATGATTCAGAAGTTTGATAATAATAACAATGATAATAAAGATTAATATAGATGTCAATAATAATAAGGGATATTGAATAATGATAATTAATGTTTTCAAGTCTAATATTAGAGTTGAAGATGGTAGACTTAACTTTTTTATTTTATTTTATTTTTTATTTTTTATTTATTTTTTTTTAAACTTAGGAATAGGGTTTAGCATGATATCACATGTGACTGTTACAAACTGTCATAGAGAACATCATAAAAAGTTCCAAAATAATGACATTATCCTATATGTTAATAGCATATAGTATATATGTCCCTTTAAAATAAGCTAGGTTAGTGTAGCATAGACCATTAGCCAAGTGTATATAAGGTAGATACTTTGTAACTAGAACTCTATCAAGTTCTCTTGTATTACCCAATACAAAATTATTCTTTCACTCTTACTTTTGAATCTAAGTTCATAACATCTTAATGTTTTGAAGTTTTAGTAAATAAATTCTATTCTCCTATTAAAGCAACTAGACAAAGTCTATAAGCTTATATAAAGTTTGCAATCTCTAGAGAATTCTAAGTTTTATTACTTATAGTTATTAAGTACACAGCTTACTTTCAGAGAATACAGAATAGAGTTCTCTAGAAACAGTGATAACTCTAAATACTTAAAAATCTATTCTAATCAGATAAGATATTAGATAGAATATTAGCTAACTTTAATGGAGAAACTGTAAGAGAAACTCTAAAAGTTTATTCTAAGATAATGCTTAGATAATACTATCAATGATGATCTTATCTACATTTCTTAATTTATTGTTACATGCTTATCTATCTTTTCTCCCTTTATCAATTATCATACTTATCATGCTTAGACCTTATTGGATGAGTATATTTTGTTATAAAATTCATTCAACTTATATCTTCACAACTAGTAGACTAATTCTCTAAAACCAAGTTATACTAGAAAGTCCCAAACAAGAGTTATTCACATGTATGTAAGATGTACAAAAGTGACAACAGATTACTAAGATATTAGACTATTAGTAAATACAAGTTTCATTAGCTATTATCTCAAAAATAACTAAACAAATTCCTATAATCAACAAATAGAAAGAGTCTTCTGAAGCTTTTGTTTTATATATCTAGTTATTTACAGACCAGTTTTCATATGATCAAGATAAGGTTCTTTGGGATCTTTTGTTCTTCAGAAGTAGTTGAGTCTTCAAGTAGCTTTTCCAAGAGTATTTCTTCTGAGTTAATGTTGCTGCTAAAGCTGTCAATAAGTTAGAAGGAGCTAATTATTAATAGAAGAGCCATGTTGTAGAGAACTATCTAAATAAGTTTCAAATCCTAATCTTAGAAGCTAACTACACAGATTTTTATATCATAGTAGTCAAGTCTTTCCACAAACTTTAAACAGCAATCTAGAACTAGATTGTGACCTTGTTAGTAGGGAAGCCCAAAGATATAGATCCTCTTTGCATAGTTTGAGACTATGTGCTGAATAGATCAAGCTCACTAAGTAAATAAAACATTTCAGTCAACCTAGTATATAATACTATTACTTTCTTCAACATCCAAGGCCTATAAAGTTTAACTGTCCTCTCTCAGTGTTTCTATAAACATTAACACTACTTACAGATACTATCTTATACCAACCAGAGATTATTACTACTATAAGGATCTAAACTATATGGTCTATTAGTGTCTAGTAAGGTTAGATATATAGTAATTAACTGCTATATAACAGAAGAAACTGATAAAAATCTGAACATATTAAAGAATATTGAAGAGATATAACAATAAAAGTCTACAAAGTAAGAAGGATTAGATGAGAACATGAGTAATCAGAATTTTACATAGAACAGCCAGTGATTTGTATGCTCTGACCACTAGTAAATATATTTACTATACTTAAGATAGAAGAATACACCCTCAAGAACAGTAACCCTTTAAATACACCTATTTGTTTACTCCATGCCAATTTTGTGATTCTTGCAATCAATGCTTTCAACATCTGTAAAACCTTGTTATATTTCTTTATCACTCTCAAAACTACCAATACTTCTAAATTATTCTCTATATAAGTACTAGTAGACTCTGAAGCTATAGAAATCTTTGTTAATTAAACATTTGTGAAAAATACTATATGAACACCCACAAGCTTTTGAAGCTCATACCAGTTTATATGTTATAACTTAAGTCTTTAGAAAGATATACTCTTATATTGAGTAATACAAGAGAACTCTATTGAGCTCCTAAGTATAATGTATCTACCTTATATATGTTGGGCTATTGGTCTGTGCTATACTAAACCTAGCCTATCTTAAAATTACATCTTATTGACATATAGTATGATATCATTCTTTATATTCTTTGTGTCATGTGATCTTATAAACTGTGACTGTGATATATATGACAACTTTGTGATATATGTCATATGTGATATCACATCACACCCTTTGTCTCAGTCTAAAATAAAGAAAAGAAAAGCTAAAAATAAAATAAAATAAAAAATAAAAATAAAAGAGAAAGAAAATAAAACCAAGTCCATTATTCATGACTCTGATATTATAATATCAATAGCACTTCTAATAAAGATAGTTAGATATCTGAGGTAGTAAATATAGTTTTATATTTATCAGGCATGGTTCACACTGGGGTGGAAGTCTGCAGAATAGACTTGGAGATGAGCAGACTTGTGGAACAACCTTGGCTTCAGCTTATGTGCTGTGCCATCTGTTTGCTGTGTGGTTGCAACTTTGGATGTTGGGAAGAAGTCCAAGATGGGAGTGAGTGCTGAATGGTGTGTCGCCATTGAACACCAGAGATCAAGTTCAATAAGAGATTATCTTCGTCAATTATCAGACTAGTGAATTATAATGTAACTACTAGTCTTATATACAAACTGATAGTTTAGAAGATGCTTGGGGTTTTAGTGGTAAAACCTCTATTACCCCAAGCAGAGGTTTCAGTGTTGAGACACTGACAGGAGTAACTCCATCATGGAAGACTGAGTTGAATAGGAGTATC
>Ga0157368_1000413_pt1 | contig 20176 bp, 17 predicted proteins | sample AttbisABBM3_FD_113146 | JGI IMG/M metagenome (GOLD analysis project Ga0157368, IMG submission 113146) | Fungus gardens microbial communities from leaf cutter ant in Botucatu, State of São Paulo, Brazil - Atta bisphaerica ABBM3 | ecosystem: Host-associated > Fungi > Mycelium > Unclassified ...
CTGCCGGCGTTCTGGGCGGATGCGTCGCTGGCGAACCGTGAACTGGACTGGCGTGTGACGCGGGGAATTGACGCGATGATGCGCGATACGTGGAACTGGCAGTCGAAGAACCCGGAAGGGTTTCGTTAATATTGCCTATTACTATTTATTCATACCCACGATGTTCAATGACATAGAAAGCATTTGAACAAGTGGGTTTTTTTACGATGTAATCCTGAGCTTGGTTTTTGTAAATTAACGGAGACTAGTGATAAATCATTAGAAAAGAATTGCCCTCTTTAATTTTACTCGTAAAATCAGTGTGTTGGGGTTGATGTGTGCTATTTTTTCAGGATATAGATACTTAAAATTGTTGATTAAATGTGCAGGTTTGTAACGCTGAAAAAGTAATAATTATAAAATTGTCAAAAAAGGGGCTTTATAAACCTTGTCTCGAAGCCGGGATAGTACGAAAATCGCATGGTTTTATCGATTGTGCTGGGTTCTGGAAAAATAAAAACCTGGTAGGATAACGCCATTTTGCAATGCAAACTATGCTTAGCTATGGCTATAACCCACTTACGCAACTGGTTGCGATAGCCAGGGGCGGTAGCGTGGTTAAAATATGACAACTCAGCAGTGGTGCATACATGCAAGAGATCGTTTGCGTTTTTCTAAGTGCATTTGTGTTGCTCTTCGTTGCGCGCAAGATAGCCCGCAAGATCGGATTGGTTGATAAGCCGAATGATAGAAAGCAACATAAAGGACACATTCCATTAGTAGGCGGCGTTTCGGTCTACTTATCACTGTGGATACTTTACCTCATTCAGCCCCATTGGTTGCCTGACTTCTCAATATATATGTTTTGCGCCAGTGTACTTCTAGTTATCGGTGTGTTAGACGATCGTTTTGACCTTCCGGTGATGCCTCGCATAATCATTCAAGCCTTGATGGGGGGCATAATGATGTGGCACGGACATTACCTATATACGCTCGGTAATGTTCTGTTTGGATATGAGATCGTGCTAGGTATGTTTGGCTATGTAGTAACATTGTTTGCGGTTATAGGGGCTATAAATGCCTTTAACATGGTTGACGGTATTGATGGACTTTTAGGCGCACTATCTTGCGTTACCTTCGGTGCATTGGGAATCGTTTTTGCACTAGGGAATAATTCGCATCTAGCATTATGGTGTACTTGTCTGATGGCTGCTTGTCTTCCCTATATACTGCTAAATCTTGGCATTCCCTGGGGCAAAAAATTTAAAGTTTTCATGGGTGATGCAGGAAGCACACTGATCGGTTTCACTGTGATCTGGTTATTAATGCTAGCTACTCAGGGTAAAAATTCGGTGATGCAGCCTGTTACAGCGCTATGGTTCATTGCTTTACCATTGATGGATATGTTTAGAGTCATGACGGCGCGTATACGCCGGGGTTGCAGCCCCTTTAGACCTGATCGGGAGCATTTACATCATCTACTTATGCGCGGTGGTTTAACAGGGCGTGGAACGTTGGTTGTGATGGTTACATTAGCAATTGCTCTGGCGGGAACGGGCATTATCTTTAATTTCTTCAGACTCAATGACTGTTGGCAACTCATTTTATTTATTGGTATATTTTTATCGTTTAATACTGTTATTTATAAGTCAACGCGTTTTCAAAGAGTTAAGCAAAGAAATTTAACAAATCAAAATGATAAGCATGTCCTGGTAGATAAGTTTTAAGCGTTTTTGATTTATATCGATGAACTTCTTCTAATAATTTATCTTTCGGATAAATTTATGGCATTCTGAATCGAATAGATAATATCTTTTTAGAATGTAGTGCTAAAAATAATATTCTGGATAGCGATTGTGAAAATTTTAGTTACGGGTGGTGCAGGATTTATTGGTTCGGCCGTCGTTCGACATATCATTAATAACACGCAAGATCAGGTGGTAAATGTTGATAAACTGACCTATGCAGGTAATCTTGAATCCCTCAAAGAAATCGACAGTGATCAACGCTATACATTTGAGCAAGCTGATATATGCGATGCCGATGCACTGAAAAATATTTTTCAACGTCATCAGCCTGATGCGATAATGCATTTAGCAGCCGAAAGTCATGTAGATCGTTCAATCACAGGGCCAGCCACGTTCATTCAAACCAATATTGTTGGAACGTACACGTTACTTGAAGCGACAAGACAATACTGGCTCAAGCTTGATTCAGTGAGAAAACAAAACTTTAGATTCCATCATATCTCTACGGACGAAGTTTATGGAGATTTGCCGCATCCAGACGATATAGACGGAAGCGCTGAGTTACCTCTTTTTACAGAAGATACAGGTTATGAGCCCAGCAGCCCTTACTCTGCCTCAAAAGCTTCTAGTGACCATTTGGTAAGAGCCTGGTGCCGCACCTATGGACTACCCGTACTTATCACCAATTGCTCAAACAATTACGGTCCTTATCATTTCCCTGAAAAACTTATCCCACTCGTTATATTAAATGCGCTTGAAGGTAAACCTCTACCCATATATGGCAAGGGAGATCAAATTCGCGATTGGCTATATGTCGAAGACCATGCCAGAGCTCTTCTGACAGTTGTTAAAACAGGCAAGGTGGGAGAAACGTATAATATCGGTGGGCACAATGAGAAAAAAAACCTCGATGTTGTTTACACGATTTGTCATATTTTAGATGAAATCGCCCCTAAAGAAACCTCATATAGCGAACTCATTACTTATGTTGAAGATCGCCCTGGCCACGATCGTCGCTACGCTATTGATTCTGGAAAAATTGCTCGTGAATTAGGATGGAAGCCGCAGGAAACATTTGAGAGCGGAATTAAAAAAACCGTTATCTGGTATATCGCTAACCAAGAATGGTGTAAAAGAGTACAGGATGGTAGTTATCAGCGTGAACGTCTAGGATTAAATTAATATGAAAGGCATTATTCTTGCAGGTGGTTCCGGCACCAGACTTTACCCATTAACATTAGGCGTATCTAAGCAACTGTTACCTATTTATGATAAGCCAATGATTTATTATCCGCTTTCCGTACTTATGCTTGCAGGAATAAAGGATGTCTTGATCATTACAACCCCGGAAGATCAGGCTAGTTTCAAAAGAATATTGAACGACGGCAGTCAGTTTGGAATTAATTTGGCCTACAAAGTACAGCCTAATCCAGATGGGCTTGCCCAAGCATTTATTATCGGTGAAGAATTCATTGCTAATGACTCTGTATGTCTTGTTCTTGGAGATAACATTTTCTTTGGACAAGGTTTTAGTCCTAAACTTAAAAAAGTTGTTGAAAATAATAAGGGGGCAACAGTCTTTGGATATCAGGTTATGGATCCTGAACGTTTTGGTGTGGTTGAGTTCGACGATCACAACCGGGCATTGTCAATAGAAGAAAAACCAAATAAGCCTAAATCAAATTGGGCTGTAACAGGGCTCTATTTTTACGATAATAAAGTTATCGATATTGCTAAAAAAATTGTCCCATCGAGTCGGGGCGAGTTGGAAATTACATCAATAAATGAAAAATACCTGGAGATGAAGGAGCTTCATGTTGAACAACTCGGTAGGGGCTTTGCCTGGCTTGATACTGGTACACACGACAGTCTTATTGAAGCAGGAAGTTTTGTAGAAACGGTCCAAAAAAGACAAGGTATGATGGTTGCTTGTCCAGAAGAAATAGCCTGGCGAAACGGTTGGCTAACGAACGAAGAATTGAAAGAACGCGGTGAGTCACTTAGTAAAAACCACTATGGCAAATATTTAATTAAGTTAGTAGAGACGTCAAAAAATGAAAGTTGAACTATTACCTCTTCAAATTCATGGCGATGAACGAGGCTCATTAGTGTCTTTAGAAAGAGATACAAATATACCATTTGAAATCAGGCGAGTGTATTATATTTTCAACACAAAGAAGGGTGTAACGCGTGGATATCATGCACATAAAGAATTAAAGCAGGTTGCAATAGCTTTAAAAGGTTCATGCGAATTCTTGCTTGATGATGGTAAGGAAAGAGTCAAAATTTTTTTAAACAACCCATCTCAAGGATTACTTATCGATTCTTGCATTTGGCGTGAAATGAGTAACTTTTCGGAAGACTGCGTTTTATTAATATTAGCAAGCCATGAATATGATGAATCAGATTATATTCGGGATTATAATTATTTTATTGATGTGATGAAAAAATGAAAATCATTATCGCAGGAAAAAATAACATTGCTATAAGCGTCACTGAATGGTTAATTAACTATGATAAAAAAATAGAAGTATTTGTTTTATTTAATCAAAATGATCAAGGTGAAAATGGTTTTCAACGTTCGTTTAAAAAGTATTGCCATGAAAAGAAGTTGCAAGAAATTAGCCTGAATGATGCGTATAGAATGGAAGGTGCGATATTTTTATCGCTTGAATATGATAAGATAATTGCACCCGAAAAGTTTTCTCACGATAAAGTTTTTAATATCCATTTTTCATTATTACCTCAATATAAGGGCATGTATACTTCAGCATGGCCGATATTAAATGGCGAAGAAAAAAGTGGGGTGACGTTACATTGTATAGATAGTGGAATAGATACAGGTGATATTATTGATCAGATATCATTTCAACTTGAAGAAAACGAAACTGCGAAAAGCTTATATTTAAAATATATCAGATTCGGTACTGAATTAGTTATAAAAAACCTACCAAGTTTGATTGCTGGGAACTTTGTAAAATCCAAACAAAGTGCAAAAAAATCAACTTATTACTCTAAAAAAAGCATAAACTATAATCAATTAAATATTGATTATAACCAGACTGCGGAAAAAATATTACAGCAAGTCAGAGCTTATTCTTTTCGAGATTATCAGTTACCTTCTGTGCAAGGAAGTATGGTTTTTCATGGGAAAATACTTGATAAAAAAACAAATGAAAAGCCAGGTAGGATTATATTTGAGGATGATTCGCTAATAATATTGTCTACTATTGATTATGATTTATATTTATTTAAAGATAAGCTTGAAGATTTTTTAAACTTATGCCGTGAAGGGAATGTTAAGGCTATAAGTAACCATTCAAACAAGATGATTTATATTAATGAGAAAAACGAACAAGGTTGGAGTCCGGTTATTGTAGCTGCATACTACGGGCGTATTGACATGATTGAGAAACTAGTTGAGTTAGGTGCGAATATAAACGATACCAATAATAATGGCACTACAGTCGCTATGTATTACAAGAATTATATGTCAAAAAGTAAAGATTATTCTGGTTTCAAGAGATTGTTTGCGCTGGGCGCTGATTTATCGTTGAAGGACTTTAATGGTCTGACAGTAATTGATTACCTGGAAAAAGGTAATGATAGAGAAACATTGAATTTTATTAAAGGTTACTATAATGATTGATTTTTTAAATCTCAAACAGATAAATGCTCAGTACGAAGCGGAACTATTAGAGGCAGCAACCAGAGTTATTAAATCCGGATTTTATATCACAGGGGATGAACTAAAAGCATTTGAAAATAATTTCAGTTCTTATTGTGGTACAAAATATGCAATAGGTGTTGCTAATGGGTTGGATGCTCTTGTTTTAGTAATGAGGGCGTGGAAATTATTAGGGGTCATTAACGATGGTGATGAGGTGATTGTACCTGCTAATACATACATTGCATCAATACTTGCTATAACGGCTAATAATTTAGTTCCTGTCTTAGTTGAACCTAATCCTGAAACTTTCAATCTCGATGTAGAGGTGCTTAGCAAATATATTACTCATCGAACTAAAATAATATTACCTGTTCATCTTTACGGTCAGATTTCACCGATGGATGAAATTTGTAAATTTGCTAAGGAAAAGGGATTGCTTGTACTAGAAGATTCAGCACAGGCACATGGCGCTTCGATCAAAGGGGTCAAAGCAGGTAATTTTGGAGATGCGGGTTGTTTCAGTTTCTATCCAGGTAAGAACTTGGGTGCCTTAGGCGATGCGGGTGCCATTACAACAAATAATGTAGACCTGGCAGAAACTTTGGTAGCTTTAAGAAATTATGGCTCACACAAAAAGTATGAAAACCTGTACCAGGGTGTTAATAGCAGGTTAGATGAAATACAGGCCGCTTTTTTAAATGTTAAGATAAAATATATCGATGCTGAGATTAATAAAAGAAGAACGATTGCAAAAAGATACAGATCAGAAATAAAAAACGGTTTAGTTACATTACCTCAAGTAACATCTGAAGAGAATCATGTCTGGCATTTGTTTGTTATTAAAACTGACTATAGAGAAGAATTACAAAAATGGTTGTATAGAAATAATATACAAACACTAATACACTATCCTATCCCCCCTCACAAACAAAAAGCCTATAAAGAATTTAATAACCTTAATTTGCCGATTACTGAAATGTTGCACAAGAACGTACTCTCTATTCCTATTGGTCCAACGCAAACGCTGGAAGAAACTTCTAAAATAATAGATGCATTAAATGGCTTCAAAGGATGAAGAAATTTTTTTCTGTTACGATTTTTACAGCTCTCCTGACTTTTTTGCGGATGGGATGCGGTTTAGTAATCGGTAAATTCGTAGCCATATATACGGGGCCAACGGGGTTGGCCTTGTTAGGACAATTACAAACGATAGCAAATATTTTAAATGGTATCGCTAATGCTCCTGCTGGAAATGGTATTGTAAGGTATACTGCCGAGCATTCAGAGTCAGGGCATGAGAACTGTGCTTATTGGTGGAGAGCCTGTTCAAGATGGATAATAATTTTGTGTGGGATAATGATTCCATTGGTCTGTGTAACGTCGCCCTTACTCTCTTACTTGCTTATAGGTAATAAAGAACAATATCCTTATATTATTATTATCGCATTAACGCTACCTGTGGCAGCATATGGAACAATGATTGTTTCAATATTAAATGGGTATCAAAGTTATAAGTATTATGTATTAACAGGCATTATATCTGTACTGATAAGCGCACTCATTATGATTTTGCTCACAAGATATCTTGGCATCAGAGGGGCACTTTACGCTGCGTCTTTTCAAGCTGCGATAATTGGAATTGTTACAATTGCTTTATGTATAAAAAAAACATGGTTCAAAATCGTTTACTTTTATGGACAAGTTACTACTAAATACATGTATGACATTAGAAGCTATATAATAATGACTATAGCGAGTGCGCTTTCAATGCCTTTGGCGTTGATCATAATACGCCGTCTTATCGCTAATAATTGTGGATGGGATGTTACGGGGCAATGGCAAGCAGTTTGGAAAATATCTGAGGCCTATCTTGCTGTAATCACACTTGCGCTTTCAACATATTACTTACCACACCTGTCAAAAATAAAAGATAATCTGGAATTAAAGAAAGAAGTATTTTCTGCGTTTAAAGTTATTATTCCTGTAACCATGCTTTTATCTATAGGTATGTATTTATGTCGTGACAATATTATTAACCTTTTGTTTGATAGTAAATTTTCTGAGGCGCGAAGTTTTTTTCTGGTACAACTCATTGGTGATGTTATTAAAATTGCATCATGGTTAATCGCTTTTCCTATGTTAGCAAGAGGAAAAGTAAAATGGTTTGTTTATAGCGAAATTATTTTTGCGCTTAACTTCATTTTTCTAGGGGGGGTATATATTCATTTTTATGGTGCTCATGGAGCTAATTATGCATATTTAACAAATTATGTGATGTATTTTATAACAATTTTCCTATTTTTTGATAAGATTATCGAAAAGTAATCTTTAAATTAATTTTAAAAAATCTCATTTTCATTGTGGCGACATTTCAGATTTTCATTGGAGTTAATCATAAACTATGAGTAATAAGAAACCTATAACTGTCATAGTTTTATCATACAATTCAGAAAGTACGATAGTTGAAACTTTTGATAGTATTTTAAGTCAAAGTTTCGGTCCTGAAAATATTAATTTGATCATATCTGATGATGGATCTCAAGATAAAAGTAAACTTATTATAAATAAGTGGTTAGAAAAAAACGGGGAACATTTCAACAAAGTTGTTAGAAATTTTAATGCAGAAAACTTAGGGATAGTTAAAAATTTTAATAGTGCACTTTTATTAGTTGAAACAGAATGGATGAAATTGATTGCCGGTGACGATATATTATTGCCACATTGCTTGGCTGTTAATCATGAATTAACTAAAAAAAATAATAATAAAGTTTTCTTCTCTAAAATGAAAGCGTTTAAAAAAATAGATAATGAAAATATTTACTTTAACGAGCTACCAGATAAGAAACAACAATTGGTACTTAGCCAAGACTTAAAAAAACAACAGCTTTATCTCAGAACTGAAAATTTCGCAGTAGCTCCGACGACATTTATTCATATGGACGTGATTAGAGAGGTTGGCTACCTTGACGAAAATTATTTTTTACTCGATGACTATCCTCTATGGGTTAAATTATCTTTAAAGGGTTTTTCTTTTAATTTTATTGATGATGTAACTGTATTATATAGAATAGGAGAGTCTGCTAGTAATACTTCAAAGCAAATTATTAATAAATTAATCATGACCGATCTTATTAAATTTGAATTGGATAAATGCGAAATATATAAAGATAATAAGATTAATAAAATAAGAAGTTTAGTATGGGCTAAAGTATACCCTTCTCTTGTGAATTTCTTTGGAAATAAAAAAAACGTGGTTTCAAAAACGACAATAATAACTTTTAATTTTATTTTCAAAGTCGGTTATTTACGGAATAAATTATTTAGTTAATAAACTGATCTATAATCGAGAATAATTAATGCATTTACGCAGTGGAAAGTTCACTATTTTGATGTCAGTTTACCATCAAGATAATTATAAATTCCTCAACGCCGCATTTGAGTCTATTGAAAATAACACTTTGTTACCAGATGAAATAGTGCTCGTTGAGGATGGGCCTTTGTCAAAAGATTTAACAGAGACCATTAATCATTGGGAAAAAAAACTAAACTTTAAAATAGTTAAACTTAAGAAAAATGTCGGTTTAGGTAAAGCCCTTAATGCAGGTTTAGAATTATGTAATAATGAACTTGTCATTCGGGCCGATGCTGATGATATCAACAGGACTACGAGATTTGAACGTCAAGTTGATTTTATGTTCAAAAATCCTGAGGTGGGAATTTCAAGTGCCTGGATTCAGGAATTTGAGGAGATGCCTTGTGACAGAGGTTTTGTAAGAAAAGTGCCCGCAAAAGAAGGACTTAATCATTTTTCAAAACGTTATTGCCCGTTTAATCACCCAGCTGTTATTTTTAGGAAAAGCCTAATTCTGAGGCATGGTGGTTATGGAAACGAATTTCTGTACGAAGACTATGCTCTTTGGATGAAACTTTTACATTCAAACGTAATAGGTGATAATCTACAAGAAGTCTTGGTGGATATGAGATTTACAGATCAAACATACTCGCGGCGCGGAGGATTTAAGTATTTTTTATCTGAAATAAAGAATCAATACCTTTTCTTCAAGAGAGATTATATAAACTTCTCTGATTTTTTTATTAATGTAGCATCACGCTCATTTGTAAGACTTATTCCTAATGAAATCAGGAAAATTATATACAAATATATATTAAGAAAAAAAACATGATTAATGAACCGCACTCTAAACATGATATTGAAAAAAAAGAAAATATGTTTAAAAGAACAATAGGATTAACTTTATTAACAGTGTTCTTTCTTTACAATGTCAAGTTTGTATTTTTAGATGGTATTGGAAGTTTTTATATCGTAAGTTTGCTGTTTTTTTTGGCATTCCTGTCAAGTTATAAAAAAGAAAATTTTAAATTCAACACTAATTCTTTAAAAATATCTTGTGCTTGGATGTTTTTTTCTTTTTTTTCAATCCTGAAAAATATTGATAATTTTGACCCCTCCTTTTTTAAATTTATAATACTTATACCTTTTGTGTTAATGATTACTCCATACATAGTTGAAAAGATGAATGCCAGCCCCGGAGAAATTTTAAAAATAATAGGCCTGGCAACATTCTTAAATGCAATTGTCATGATTGTCATGTTTTTATCTATTGATATAAGAAATTTTTATTTGTCATTTTTACAATTGGAAGTAGTTGATGTACTTGGCAAAGATGCATTGAAAAATCTCTTATCTTTAAGATTAATCGGTATTAATGGCTTTTCAGCATATGCTACTGCATTTATTCAAATTACAGGTGCAATTCTTTATTATATCTATGTGACTGAATTTACAAAAACCGGAAAGTTAAAGTTAAGAAACTATCTCGTAATTTTCATCATAATTATTAGCTCACTAATCGCGGCAAGAAGTTCAATAGCAGGAATAATTGCTTTAATGGCAATAATGTTATGCGATGCAAAAAATTATAAAAAAAATTGGTTTTATTTAGTGCTTTTTTTTGTAACCTTAACGCTTTTGTTCGGTCTCATTAGTGTATTGCTTCCTCCTAAAATAGCCAACTTTTTCACGGGATGGGCTCTGGAATTCTTTAATTCAGGGTTAAAATCAGGCTCGCTACAAAAAAATCTAGAAATGTATGTTTATAGCTTAAGTGATTTCACTATATTAGGTGACGGAAGATTAACTAATGGAATTGGTGGTTACTATAAAGAAACAGATGTAGGTTATTTCAGGCTATTATTTTCTTCTGGCATTTTAGGTTGCTTACTGATGTTAGCTACACTGTTTGTTGTTTTGAACCCTTTCAAACTAAGAAAAATAAAAAATAGTTTTTATCTTTTTGTTAATTTAATGTTGAGTATCATATTTATGTTTAAAGGCTTCATAATCTATGATGCTTTCATATGTTTCTTTATGTACTTAAGCCTTAATTTAACACTCACCCAAAAAGAAATAAACGATAGTAGATGCGAGTAAATACAGTTAAGGAAGAGAGTATGAAAGTTGTAGCCTGCTTAGGTGAGACATTTATTAAGTTTAATGGAGCATATTACTCTGATTCTGGAAATGCTCTTTTTTTACAGAAAGTATTTGGCATTGATAATGTTATTATATTTTCTGCTGCAACCCAAAATGAAAATGCTCAAATAGATATTTCCGGAATGACTTCCGTTATCGATGCTGCGAATTTTGTAGAAGCCCCAGTTCCAGAAAACTGCACAACTAAGATTTTCTATAAAAAAAGTTTTTTGAATTTTGGTTTTTACACAAGATTTGCCAAGAGCTGTGATAGTCTTATTGAAGCTAATCCGGATGCTATTTTTTGGGCAAGAACACCTTCCCCTTTAGGAATATCATTTTCAAATAGAGTACTACGTAAAAAGAAAAAATTACTACATCATGTGTGTGGTGATGCAAGACTAACATGGAAAGATCAGAAATACTCTGGATTAAATAAGTGTTTGGCTTTTGTTTTTTCTTTCGTCGTAACACAGCAAACATTAAAAATAAGCAAAAATACGAATGCATATAATTTGACATCAGGTAGTTTACTTTTTGAATATATTAATAAGGTCGCAAATGGAAGGACAAGTCAATTTGTCGATATCGCTTTAGAGAGATATACAGCTATACCCACATCTGAAAATAAAGTACTTTTAAATCAGAAAAAATTGGTGCTTTTTGTTGGCCGAATAGTTAAAGATAAGGGTGTTTTTGAACTTATTGAGGCAATTAAAAGCTTTGATGACTTTAAGGTGCGAATTGTGGGCGATGGACCCGATCTCAAAGATGCAATAGCTTTAGTCGAAAAAAACAATATTCAACATAAAGTTGAGTTTACAGGTGCTATTAATAATAAAGATTTGAAAAAGCATTATCTTGATGCTTATGTAGTTACTATGCTCTCAAAAACAAATGAAGGTTTTCCGCGTGTTATTATGGAAGCATGGAATTATCATAAACCTGTAATGTCTACCAGCGTAGGAGGTGTTTCTGCATTTATCCAAAATGGTGTAAATGCGGTTGTTATTCGTCCCGGCTCGATTTCAGATATTATTAATGGCTTGAAATATATCAATGATACAAATAACTACTCTAAACTAATTGAAGGTTCAAAGCAGATGTCAGTGTTTAGTAATATCGATTACTGGCGAAATTTTTTACAAGGCATTATCAAAAAAATAGCAGGTTAACATGGCAATATTGATAACGGGCGGATGCGGCTATATCGGTTCGCATACCGTTTTAACATTGATGAACGCTGATTACGATGTTGTTGTTTTGGATGATTTTTCAAACTCCTCAAGACACGTTATCTCAAGGCTCGAGGCCTTGAGTGGTAAGCAATTGGTTGTTTATGATGGAAGTGTCCTTAACTCACTTTTGTTGAAGGAGATTTTCACTAAACACAACGTGAGCGATGTGATTCACTTTGCTGGTTCTAAATCTGTAAATGAGTCTATCAAGGAACCATTGTATTATTATGAAAACAATGTTTCCGGTACACTTATTCTATTAAAAACTATGCTTCAGGCAAATGTTAAAAACATTATTTTTAGTTCATCTGCTACAGTTTATGGACGTGTGGAAAAAATCCCTCTGACTGAAGATTGCTATGTAGGTAATACAACGAATCCTTATGGTTCATCCAAACTAATAGCAGAAAAAATATTGTCTGATATTTGTCTTTCAAACCAAGATTTTAATGCGACAATATTAAGGTATTTTAATCCAGTTGGTGCCCATGAGTCGGGGAAAATTGGAGAAAGTCCACGTGGTGTACCTAATAATTTGTTGCCATATATAACACAAGTAGCCATAGGGAAACTCCCTCTACTCAAAATTTATGGTTCAGACTATTCAACACCCGATGGTACTGGCGTCAGAGATTTTATACACGTAATGGATCTTGCTGAAGGTCATCTTGCGGCTCTAAAACATCGAAATAAGACCAAAAATTTAAATGTTTATAATCTAGGGACGGGTAGGGGATATTCTGTGCTCGAGCTAGTTAAAGCTTTTGAGAATATCTCCGGTATAAAAATCCCATATGAAATTGTGAGTAGGCGTCCCGGTGATATTGCAGAATGTTGGTCTGACTCTTCACTTGCTATGGCTGATTTGAACTGGTCAGCGAAGAGAAGTCTTGATGACATGATGCGAGACTCCTGGAATTGGCAAAAAAATAATCCAAACGGTTACGAATGAATCAATAACTTTCCTGAGAAATGTTCAATTGCATAATATAGCAATCATCGTTCATTCTGAACGTAGATATCTGTTACAGTAAAACACTTTAATCACTTAATTCAGACAGGAGTAAAGCATGTCCAAGCAACAAATTGGCGTTGTAGGTATGGCAGTAATGGGCCGTAATTTGGCACTTAACATTGAGAGCCGTGGCTATACTGTTTCTGTCTTCAACCGTTCACGCGAAAAAACTGATGAAGTGATTGCAGAAAATCCTGGAAAAAAACTTAAACCTTTCTATTCAATCGAGGAATTTGTAGATTCTCTTGAAAAACCCCGGCGAATCCTTTTGATGGTGCAGGCAGGCGAGGCCACTGATAAAACAATCGCTTCCCTTACCCCCCATCTTGATAAAGGAGACATCCTCATTGACGGGGGTAATACTTTTTACAAAGATACGATTCGTCGCAACAAAGAGCTTTCTGAGAAAGGTTTTAATTTCATAGGAACTGGAGTGTCTGGTGGCGAAGAAGGTGCTTTGAAAGGCCCTTCAATCATGCCTGGCGGGCAAAAACATGCCTATGAAATGGTTGCCCCTATTCTTAATGAAATCGCGGCTCGCGCGGATGATGGTGATGCTTGTGTCACTTACGTAGGTCCTGATGGGGCTGGTCATTATGTTAAAATGGTTCATAATGGCATCGAATATGGCGATATGCAGTTAATTGCCGAAGCTTATGCTTTGCTAAAAGGCGCTCTTGGCCTCTCAAATGAAGAGTTGGCCAAAACTTTTAATGATTGGAATAATGGGGAGTTAAGTAGCTACCTCATTGACATTACAAAAGATATCTTTATAAAAAAAGATGATGAAGATAATTATCTAATTGATGTCATTCTAGATGAAGCTGCGAACAAAGGGACCGGTAAATGGACAAGTCAAAGTTCTCTTGATTTAGGGGAACCTCTTTCTTTAATTACTGAATCTGTATTCGCTCGCTACCTTTCCTCATTAAAAACACAGCGTGTTGCGGCATCGAAAGTCCTGAGCGGTCCAGTTAGCCAAACTTTCAATGGAGATAAGAGTGAGTTTATTGAAAAAGTACGCCGCGCCCTTTATCTTGGTAAGATTGTTTCTTATGCTCAAGGATTTTCGCAACTTAAAGCTGCTTCTGAACAGTATAACTGGGATTTGCAATATGGTGAAATCGCTAAAATTTTCCGTGCAGGTTGTATTATTCGGGCTCAATTCTTACAAAAAATCACCGATGCTTATGCTGAAGATTTCAATATTGCCAATTTATTGCTTGCTCCCTATTTCAAAAAAATTGCCGACGAATATCAACAAGCTTTACGTGATGTCGTAACTTACGCCGTACAGAGTGGTATACCCACACCTACTTTTTCAGCTGCTATTTCTTATTACGATAGCTATCGCTCTGCAGTTTTACCTGCTAACCTGATTCAGGCGCAGAGAGATTATTTTGGCGCACATACGTATAAGCGTATCGATAAAGATGGTGTGTTTCACACTGAATGGCTTAATTAATTAAATGGATGCTTTCCTGTTCACAGGAAAGCATCCAATTTTAGCACTTTATTGCATTTATATCCTATTCACCTTGTTGGCAAATATACGTATGAATTTAGATGATGTTGTTAAAAGAAAAAACTCTCTACCTTCTAAAGAAAAAAGTAATCAGTATGATGAAAATGAAGTTTTAGCTATTTTTTGTAAGCTTTGGGATGGGAGGTGGGTTGTAATTATTTCAATGATTGTCGCATTAATTTTGGGGATCATATATTTAATGATTGCTCCTCAAAAATGGACATCAACAGCAACGGTGACACTGCCAAGTGCTGGACAGGTTGCTAATTATAATGCAGCTCTGGCAGTTCTTTATAGTGACAACTCGCAGGATAAACCTTCAATTATTAATATTCAAAATCAACTTTTTGGTCGTTTTGGTGCTTCTATGAGCGCTTTATCTAGTTCTTTGCTTAATTTGGACGACCCATTAACCTTAAATGTTAAAACAATAGATGGTACGACCGATTCTTTAAATATTTCTTTTGTCGCATCCAGTGCTAAAAAAGCTCAGGAAGAACTGAGTAAATATATCAATCAGGTTAACTTTGTTGTAGTTAAAGATTATGGTGATGACATAAAAAGAAGCGTAAATGTTAAAACCCGAGAGTTAAAAAATGTAATTAACACTTACAAGAAACTTGCTCAAGATAAAAAAGAACATCGTATTGAAGTAATTAATTATGCTTTAACTATCGCTAAAGATTCTAATATCAACAAGTTACAGGTCAATCAGGCTGATTTTCTTTCAGATGATACCTTTTACTTGTTAGGCAGTGACGCACTTAAAGCAATAGCAAACAATGAAAAAAGTAAACCACTTGAGTACGATAAAAAATATTACGAGTTACAGCGTGCTCTATTAGCTTTGACAGACTTAAATATTGAAGTTGAAAACCTTCAATCTTATAGATACGTTTCTCCCGCAGATTTACCTTTACATCGTGACAGCCCTAAAAAATCTATTATTATTATTTTGTCGCTGATTTTAGGGGCGATGATAGGTAGTATAATTGTATTGAACCGTAACGTGCTCACTGCTTTTCGTAAACATGATTAAATAACCAAATTACAGTCATGTTACTAAAATGATAATTAATTTTAGGCACCCATGCTTTTTTAATTTTAGCTAGGTGCCTACTTAATGTTTTTTATTCGACTAATAACCTTCCAACTCTAACTGGATTTTTCCCTGCTAATCTCAAAACCAACATACCTGCTGTAGCAAATTTAGTCAAATGACGAGCGTAAAGTATCCCGCCAAATTCAGTAACCAGTGGTGTAATATGGTCTGTAAGAGGATCTATAATCTCAGCGACTACTTCACCGGGCCTGACAAAGACGCCTAGCGGTTTACGATGTAGAATCAGTCCTGAGACGGGCGAGTGAATATATTCGCAACCCGAAAGAGGAGTAGGGGGATTTTTTAATGGAGGGGATAGTGCGGAAGCCCCCTCATTATGGCGCTGTTTAATTATGTTTACATCATTAAGTCTTGGCGTATACTCTGTTACGCTTAGCCCGTTGTCGTTTTCTTTAAGGTTGACTAGATCTTCACTACTACTGGAAACTGATACTAGTTCGTCCCCACCAATTACTGGCGCTGCTACCTCAACAGAAACTGCAGCCTCACTGGTCGTGATATAATCTAATTCCTGTAAGGCGTTAATAATTGCATCTGCATCTCTTTCTGCCTGCTCTGGTGACACATCATGTAGTCCGCAGAGTTCAAGTGTCACAGGAAGTAGGCCGCGTGGCATTGGAAATTTATCGCCGAAACGTTCTGCTAATGTTAACCATGGTTCACAACAGGCTTCATCAAATGGTTCTCCTCCTGAGTTCTGTGCAAGTAGCTGAACCTCACTGCCTAACCAGCGCGCAAACGGTTCAATTTCCGACCATGCATGCGGTGTGGTATAGAGGTGAGGAACTGCTTCCCAATCGCAGTGCAGGTCGATCATTAAATCTGCCTGGCTTGCCATGCGCATCAGTGTGAAACGCTGTGCCTCCAGTTCCGTTTTAGGAACTGCATCACGGTAGTAACGATCTATTGCATCACGGATCAGTCGCTTGTTTTGAATTTCGTTTGGCGTTAAAACATTGGCCAATTCAGTGATCAATGTAGCACCTAGCGACGGAAATTTACGGTTAAAGTCTTTTCCGGTCTGAGTATGAAAACGTCCTAAATGGGTGCCGTGCCAATGCTGGCTGAGTGCAATGGGATTAGAAACAGGTATGAGTGTAAATGAAGATTTTAAACGTCCAGATGATTCCAACATTTGCAGACGTTTTTTCAAGAACCAGGCAACAGCCATGCCTGGGATTTCATCGCCATGCAATGCGGCCTGAATATAGACCTGCCGAGTATGATCCTCTCCAAAGTGGAAGCTAATAATTTCACGTTGGGTGCCGAGAGAGGCGCTTAACAAGGGGTGATGTTGCTGGTACATACCGTGTTAATATCCTTTTGTCGGTTCAGAACTAACATTATAGCTCTTATAATAAAAATTAAGTATAGTATCAATCAGAGAATGTGGAAAATGGATTGTTAGTGGATTTACTCTTGTATGTTGACATCGTCGTCAGTGGCTAAACTATTAATATAAACTTTCTGAATATGGATAATATTGCAATTTTACATTAAGCCTTTAGGCATATTCTGCATAATTTGATTTTAAATGTGAAATTATGAGTTTTTATCTTGCCTTATCGTTTGTTCCATTTTATTTATTCATTTTTTCTTTGTTGCGTTTTATAAAGAAATGGTTGTGAAAAAACGTACATTATAGAATATATATCCAGTAATTAAATTTTGCATAATTCATCACTTTTTCTGCCTAACCTCGTTAAATTTTTTTTGATTGTCGACTTAAATTAGAAATGTTGCAAAATGCTTTTATGGCGTTCACCTTTGATGTTAAGCATGTGCTTGTTTCAATATTAATTGGTGCAAATTTAATTTTTATATGAGCTATACAATACTTATGTCTAAAACCATTAAAATTCTCTTCGTAGTTGAAAGACTTCGAGGACAGGGTGGCATGGAAAATGTTACTCGTATAGTTGTTGAGCAACTTAACAATACCAAATATTTCAATGCAGGACTTTTTATACTGGATTCTAAAGAACCTGTTACATCGGGCGACTGGAGCGATGGTATCCAATGGGCTGTTAGTAAATGTGTTACTCGCAATAAAAAAATCACGAATTTGGCTCATGTTATACGCTTGGCTATGTTTATTCGTAAACATAAAATAACGCACGTAGTTGCACTGAATACAATACCTTGCTTACTTGCTCGTAAAGCACTTAATCTAAGCCGACAGAAAGGGATACTTTATTCATGGATGCATTTGCCGCCTAAGCAACGTTATCGCCCTCATTATCTTTTAAAGGCTGATGAGCATTTAGCAATAAGTAACGAGATTAAACAACAACTAGTTGATCTAGGTGCTGGAGCGGAGCAGATTCATGTGATTTATAATCCTGTTGCATCAACCTCATCGTCTATCCGTCGTCCTTCAATAACTCGGTTCCTTTTTATTGGAAGAATACATTTTGAAGATCAGAAACAATTAAAAGATCTGTTTGATGCTTTAAAAAATATTAAAGGTTTATGGGCATTGGATGTCGTAGGTGATGGCTGTGATTTGGCTCTTTGTCAAACTTATTCTAAGCAGATAGGTATTTCTGAAAAGATTTATTGGCATGGTTGGCAAAAGTCTCCCTGGGATTATGTTCAAAATGTTATCCAGGAAGTTACTTGCCTGGTACTCACTTCAAATCATGAGGGGTTCCCATTAACACTTCTTGAAGCAATGTCTCGCGGTGTTTTCTGCATATCATCTGACTGTATAAGCGGACCTTCAGAGATAATTTCAGAAGGAGTCAACGGATTACTTTATAAAGTAAACGATGTTGCTCAATTAACTAACCTTTTACAGAAAATTGTAGATGGTTACGCTTTTCCTTCAACTGATATCGTTAAGGCGAGCGTAAAAAGCTTCTATTTGCCGTATTATATGGAAAGACTTGTAAAAATAATGACGCGGGAAGAAGATAGTGCAAAACATTAATATTCAAAACTCATGTGGTAAGTTTAATTTTATAGTTAATCTTGTCTTCTTTATGCTGGTTTTTGCGTTATCAATTAGCTTGCTGGTTAATAGTATACCGCAGAAAGTTTTTTATCTGGCATCCTATTTGTGCATTTTCATTTTGATCTTTAAAGCCAAGGAATTATTGCGTGGAAAACTTTTTCAAAAAAACTTTGTACTTTTGATTTCTTCGTTTTTTATTTTTGGGCTTGTACGCATTTTTTGGGCGGAATTCATTTCTATTAAATATGAAGTTTTATCAGATATGGCTTTAAGCATTTTGAATGACTATGCGTTAAGTGGAAAACGTTTCATATTAGGTGTTTTTATTATAACTGTTATGGCATGTTACAGTAATGAGATAAGCGAAAAATGTATTAAGTTATCCAAAATTGTATTATTCTTTGGTGCAGTAACAACACTTTTTTTTGGGATAAAAGAATATGAGTTGACGCACACTAGAATTTTCCTTACAGCTAACGCACCGTCAAGTACCGCCTATATGGTTATTTTTATGTATTGCTCATATTTATGGCTACCTATAAAAAAAGCAAATAAGAAGTGGCTGTTAGTCGATATGTTATTAATGATAAGCATTTTTTGTCTGGTTATCTTGAGTGGCACGCGCATTGCTTTTTTGGCTTATTTTTTTATCACTTTGTATCAAATAAATCGTCACTATGGCTTAATGAATATTCTTAAACCGATGAGAAATCGTTTAATTGCTTTGGTTGTTATTTCTGTAATTGCTTTCCTCTCTGGAAATCGCTGGGTTGAGGCTTTTAATAACATTAAGGAATATGACAAAAATAGTTCAACGTCCGTTGGGGCACGAGTTGCTATCTGGGATAGTGGTCTGCATTTTTTTCCTGAGCATCTTGGTTTTACTTCTCCTGATGTACGTACAAAGTCAGCAAGAGAATATATTGCCCTCTACCACAAAGGAAATGCTGAGGCTTATAAAAATGTACAGAGTAATATGCACAATGAATTTTTGGATGTCTCAACATTGCAAGGAATCGCTGGTTTAGCGTCACTGCTTTTTATTTATTACTCAGTATTAATGATTTGGATTAGTCGTAATGTATTAATGGGTATAGCTATGCCTGCAACAGCCTTATTTATCATGGGAATGACCGATACGGTGCTTTTTTTCCCGGCAACTGCAATGTTGTTTATCATTTCAACGGCATTATGCGTTGTTCGGTCTAAAAGTGATGTTTCTTTACCTTAAAAATAGGTTGAAATAGTGATGATAAATTTTATTTTGAAATCACTTAATGACGATTGCGGTATTAAGTAAGCTAGTCATCGCCAAAATGAAAACTGATAATTTCACGCTGGGTGCCGAGAGAGGCGCTTAACAAAGGGTGATGTTGTTGGTACATACCGTGTTAATGTCCTTTTGTCGGTTCAGGGGCGGACAAATGC
>Ga0157368_1000414_pt1 | contig 20153 bp, 12 predicted proteins | sample AttbisABBM3_FD_113146 | JGI IMG/M metagenome (GOLD analysis project Ga0157368, IMG submission 113146) | Fungus gardens microbial communities from leaf cutter ant in Botucatu, State of São Paulo, Brazil - Atta bisphaerica ABBM3 | ecosystem: Host-associated > Fungi > Mycelium > Unclassified ...
AGTCGGCCCGCGCTCGCCGAATTGCGGCGTAACTTCCACACGCTCAAGGGCAGCGGCCGCATGGTCCAGGCACTGGTCATCGGGGAGCTGGCCTGGGCGCTGGAAAATCTGCTCAATCGCCGACTGGACCACAGCGTCGCCCACGGTCCCGCTCTGCAAAGGGTGGTGGACGACGTCTGTGCGCTGTTGCCGGCATTGGTGACGGAATACGCCGAGAATCGTCAGCGCCAGCGTGACGACGTGGACTGGCTGGCCCATGCGGCCCATGCCTTGGCCCGCAACGAAACGCTGCCCGAGCGCAACAGCGTAGCGGCGGCGGCCGCTGCCGAGCCGGCGGAGTTGCCCCTGGTCGAGGTGGAGCTTGCCGACGCCGATACCCCGACCGAGGCCACCAGCGAAGCCGATACCCAACTGCTGGACATCTTCCGGACCGAAGCCCAGGCCCATCTCGAGACCGTTCGCCGCTTTCTGGAGCAGGCCGAGTCCGGTGCCAGTCTGCCGGTGTCCGACAATCTGCTGCGGGCGTTGCATACCCTCAAGGGCAGCGCCCACATGGCCGGTAGTTCGCCCGTGGCCGAGCTGGCCTCGGCACTCGAGCGGTTGGCCAGGGAGTACAAGGTTGCCCAGCTTCCCTTCGCGGAGCAGGAGCAAGCTCTGCTGGAGCAGGGTGCAACCCTGCTGGAAGCGCGGTTGGGGACCCTCGAAGACGGCGCCCTGGCTGAGCCCCTGCATGGGGCGGCGGAGCTGATCGCCGAGGGCGAAGCGCTGCTGGAACAGCTCAAGCTGGCACTGCCGGTACCGGAGGCGCCGGCGCCGGAGCGTGGCGATACGCTGCGCCTGGACGACTTCCTCATGCCGGCCATGGACCTGCTGCTGGAGGCGGACGAGCGCTTGAGCGCCTGGCGCCTGGGCGGTACCACCGAGGCCTGCCCGGATCTGCTGGCCGACCGCCTGAACACCTTCGCCGACCGCGCTGCGCGGGTTGGCCTGGTCGATGTCGAGCAACTCGCCGAAGCCCTGCAGGCGGTCTATGCCGCTGTGGCTAGTGGCTCGTTACCCGCCGACGAGGCCTTCTTCCGCGAAGCGGAAGATGCTCAGGAAGCCCTGATCAGCATGCTCAACCAGCTGGCCGGTGGCATGCGCGCGACGCCTTATGGCGAGCGGATCGAGGCTCTGCGCGCTCTGCTGGTGGGTATCCTCGCCGACCTGCCCAGCATGGCGACCGCACTGCTGGCGGAAGCGGAACCCGAGTCCTCTTTCGACGCTGACAGCGCCACAGGGGTGGCGCTCGAACTCGACGTCGATCTGGAAGCCGAAGCCGAAGCCGAGCTTGAGCCGGCGCATGAAACCGAGGCCGGTCATGGCCGCGCAGACGTTCCTGACGCCTCGCCGGCAGCAGAGACGCCGGAGCTGGCTCCGACTGCGACCGAAGCCGAAACCATTGATCGGGAAATGCAGCTGATCTTCCTGGAGGAGGCCCAGGATCTCTTGGACAGCGCTGACCGGGCGCTGGAGCGTTGGCTGGAGGAACCGCAACAGCCTTTCCACCTCGGTACCCTGCAACGCGATCTGCATACCCTCAAGGGCGGCGCTCTCCTCGCCGAGATCGGCCCGGTGGCCGCTCTGGCCACGGAGCTGGACGCCATCTACGAAGGCTTGCACGACGGCCGTCTCGCCGGTGGTGCCGAACTGGGCGCACCGCTGCTTAGTGCCCATGCCTGCCTCGCGGAGCAACTCGAGGAGTTGGCGGCAGGCCAGCCCGTCAGCGACTGTGCCGAAGGCGTCGCGAGACTGCAGCGCATCCGGGCCGGGCACCTTGAGGATCTGACGCTTGCCACGGAGCAGGTTGCTGCGCTGCAAGGCGTCGAGCCGAACTCGCCCGAGGCGTCGAGCGCCACGGTCTTGGTCGAGGAGTCGGCCGTAGAGCCTCAGCCTGAGTGGGCGGCGGTGAACGATGAGGAGGGGCCCGATAGCGAACTGCTGGCCATCTACATCGAAGAAAGCCGTGATCTGCTGGACAGCATGGCCGTTTCGCTGCGGGCTTGGGAAGCCGATCCGCGTAACAGTCTGGAGCTGGAATCCCTGCTGCGTGACCTGCATACCCTCAAGGGCGGCGCGCGCCTGGCCGAAGTGGCCGCCATCGGCGATCTCGCCCACGCTCTGGAAGCCTGCTACGAGGGCCTGGCACGCGGGTGGATCAAGGCCGGGCCGAACCTGGGCGGATTGCTGCATCTTTGCCATGACCGTCTGCACGAACAGCTCGAGGCGCTCGCCCAGGGACTGCCGCCGGAACCGGCCGGCGACCTGATCGAGGCCTTGCGCGATTACCGTGAGCAACCGGTTACCGCTGGCGAATCCGTCGTCGTTCCCGTTGCTGCCACTCCCGCTACCCCGGTCTTCGACGAAGACACGGATGCGGAAATCCTCGAGATCTTCATCGAGGAGGCCCAGGATCTGCTGGTCAGCATGGATGATGCCCTGGAGCGCTGGCCCAAGGCGCCCGATGTGGCGGTGGACGAGCTGTTGCGCTGCCTGCACACCCTCAAGGGTGGCGCACGCCTGGCGGGGCTGCATGAGCTGGGCGAGCAAGCCCATGGCCTCGAGCAGCAACTGGCCGAGCGGCGTTCGCTAGCGGTAGGGGGGGGCGAGGGTGACCAGGTACGAGACCTGGCGCTCAAGGGCGTCGATCAGCTGCAAGCGGCCGTTGCTCGCCTGGCTACGCCCGACCAGGCCGCACCGGCAGTTGCCGAGGCGCCAGGCGATCTCGCGGTGGCTGACGAAGCTGTCGCGCTGCCTGAGTCCTTGGCCGAGGACGCGCCAGGCGGCGCCAGCGAGGCCGAGCCCGAGAGCGCTGCCGCCGAAGCCGTCGCGGAAACCCTAGCCGAAGAAGCGCCCCAGCCCAGCGAAGGCCCCGGGATCGCGCCGGTCATGGTCGCACCGGAGCCACCCAGCGCTCCGCCCACCGTCCTGCCTTTCATGCAGCGCCTGCAGCAGGTCCGCCAGCAGGCGACGCAGCGGCGTGCCTCCCAGGAGTTGGTGCGGGTCCCGGCGGCGCTGCTGGAGCAACTGGTCAACCTGGCGGGCGAGACCTCGATCTTCCGCGGTCGCGTCGAGCAGCAGGTGAGCGATATAGGCACCACCTTGGGCGAGATGGAAGCCACCATCGAGCGGGTACGCGACCAATTGCGGCGCCTGGACACCGAGACCCAGGCACAGATCATCAGTCGTCATCACGACGACGTCGACCGCGTCGGTTACGAGGATTTCGATCCGCTGGAACTGGATCGCTATTCCCAGCTGCAGCAGCTGTCCCGGGCGCTGTTCGAATCCGCCTCCGACCTGCTGGATCTGAAGAACACCCTGGGCCAGCGCAACCGCGATGCCGAAACCCTGCTGCTGCAACAGGCGCGGGTCAACACCGAGTTGCAGGAAAGCCTCATGCAGACGCGCATGGTGCCTTTCGAGCGCATGGTGCCGCGGCTGCACCGGGTGGTACGCCAGGTCAGTGGCGAATTGGACAAGCCGGTCGAACTGCGGGTGGGCAACGCCGAAGGCGAACTGGACCGCACGGTGCTGGAGCGGATCATTCCACCGCTGGAGCACATGTTGCGCAACGCCATCGACCACGGCCTCGAAGACGCCGCCGGGCGCCAGCGCGCCGGCAAGCCGGCCGAGGGTGTGATCAGCCTGGACCTGCGGCGCGAAGGTGGGGACATCATCCTGACCCTGGCCGACGATGGCCGCGGGATCGATTTGGACGCCGTGCGCCGCAAGGCGGTCGAGCGCGGCCTGATGACGACAGGTGTGGAGCTTCCCGATCAGGAGGTCCTGCAGTTCATCCTCGAGTCGGGCTTCTCCACCGCCCCCACCGTCACCCAGATTTCCGGGCGCGGCGTGGGCATGGACGTGGTGCACCAGGAGGTGAAGCAACTCGGCGGTAGCATGGATATCCATAGCGTACCGGGCGAGGGCACGCGCTTCACCATCCGCCTGCCGTTCACCGTGTCGGTGAACCGGGCGCTCATGGTGCATGCCGGCGACGATCTCTATGCCGTACCGCTCAACACCATCGAGGGCATCGTCCGCATCACCGCGGCCGATCTCGAACGCTATTACCGTCCGGGTGCCGACGCCTTCGAGTATGGCGGTCAGCAATACGACCTGCGCTACCTCGGCCACCTGCTCGGCAATGGCCAGCACCCCAAACTGAGCGGCCAGAGTCTGCCGCTGCCGGTCGTATTGGTGCGCTCGGCCGAATACGCCGTGGCCGTGCAGGTGGACGCGGTGGCGGGTTCGCGGGAAATCGTGGTGAAGAGCCTGGGGCCGCAGTTCGCCGGGGTCCCGGGACTGTCCGGGGCCACCCTGCTCGGCGACGGGCGCGTGGTGGTGATCCTCGACCTGCTGGCCATGATCCGTAACCAGCACGACAGCGCTGAGGGGCTGCGCCTGGCCCACAGCCAGCCATCGACGCCGCAGGTCACTCGACCGGCACTGGTCATGGTGGTGGACGATTCGGTCACGGTGCGCAAGGTCACCAGCCGCCTGTTGGAGCGTCATGGCATGGAAGTCTTCACCGCCAAGGACGGGGTGGACGCCATCGCCCAGCTCCAGGAGCGGCAGCCGGACATCCTGCTGCTGGACATCGAGATGCCGCGCATGGACGGCTTCGAGGTGGCGACGCTGATCCGCCACGATGCGCTCCTCAAGGAGCTGCCCATCGTGATGATCACTTCACGTACCGGGGAAAAGCACCGGGAACGCGCGCTCAGCCTGGGCGTGAACGAGTATCTGGGCAAGCCTTACCAGGAGAGTGAACTCCTGGCTCATATCCATCGACTGGTCAGGGAACATGACTGAGATGCTAACCGCCCGCGTCGCCATCCTGGCCGACAGTCCCCTGCAACGTCACGTGCTGCAGCAGGTGCTGGCCGACAATGGCTATCACGTCGTTCTCAACAGCGATCCGGAGCGCTTCGACGAAGCGACCTGGCCCGAGGTGCCGACCGATCTGTGGTTGATCGACCTGAGCCAGACGGAGGAGTCGCCGCTGGTGGACGTCTTGCTGGAAAAGGCCGAGGTCCCCATCCTGTTCGGCGAAGGCCAGGCGCCCGAGCGCTTCACCGATCCCTTCACCCAGTGGGAGAAGCGGCTGATCGGCAAGCTCAAGCGATTGATCGGCGATCCGGTGGCCGTGGTCGGCCCGGCATTGGAGAGTCTGCTGCAGGATCAGCCGCGGCCACCGCGCCTGATCCTACCCGAGCCCTTGGCCAATCTGCCATTGCCCGCCGGTGACCCGGCGCCCGAGGTCTGGTTGCTAGCCGCTTCCATTGGCGGGCCAGCGGCGGTGAAGGCTTTTCTCGATGCCTTGCCTGGGGGGTTGCCGGTAGGCTTCCTCTATGCTCAGCATATCGGCGACGGCTTCGCCGCCAGTCTCTTGCGCGCGGTCGGGCGGCACAGCCAGTGGCATATCCAGGGCGTCCGGCCGGGTGAGCCGGTACGCTGCGGCGAGGTGGTAGTGGTGCCGACGCAGCAGGAGCTCAATTTCAGCGCCAATGGCGGCCTCGACATCATCGAGCGGGCCTGGCCCGAGCCCTACACCCCCTCGATCAGCCAGATGATGCTCAACCTGGCGCAACATTTCGGTGCGCGCTGTGGCGTCATCGTCTTCAGCGGCATGGGTAACGACGGCACCGCCTCGGCGGCCTATGTCCGCCGACGGGGCGGCACGCTGTGGACCCAGTCGGCCAGCACCTGTGTGGCCTCCAGCATGCCGGAAAGCCTGCGCGAATCCGGTCTTGCGACCTTTACCGCCGATCCCCGCGGCCTGGCCGAAGCGCTGGTGGCGCGACTGGCCAAGCAGCACTGCTAGAGGACGTCGCCATGCCGACCGCCGCTCCCGCCGCCGAACACCTGACCGGTCTGCTGCTGACCCTGGCCGATCGTACCCTGCTGCTGCCCAATGCGGCGGTAGCCGAACTGGTGCCGTGCCGCGAGATCCGTCCGCTGCCGGTGCAACCCGAGTGGTGCCTGGGCCAGGTAGCCTGGCGCGACCTGCGCCTGCCGCTGATCAGCTTCGAGGCGCTGTCCAGCGGTAGCGCCGCGCAATTCGATGGCGACCGCCATGCCCGCGTGGCCATTCTCAATGCCCTGGGTGGGCGTGACCGGGTTCGTTTCCTCGCCCTGTTGATCCGTAGCATCCCGCGCTCGCTGCGTATCACCCCGGAGCTGCCGGCCGCCGCGGTGTCCCTGGCGCCCCTCGAATTGGGCGCCGTCGCCTATGACGGTGGCACGGCGCGCATCCCTGATCTGATCGGGGTGGAAGAACGTCTCGCGGCAGCGGGCGTGTTCTAGCGCTGGATGAGGCGCAGCTTGCCACCTTCATCCAGGGCGACGCCCACCCGGCGATAGTCCTCAAGGGTCGGCAGACCCAGGTCCAGCGGCTGGCGATGGGTCGCGGTGATGGCCACGGCATCGGCGCCGGCCGCCTTGGCCGCGGCGAAGCCGGCGTGGGCATCCTCGAACACCAGGCAGTCGGTGATGTCCACGCCCAGCTTGCGTGCACCCAACAGGAAACAATCCGGGGCCGGCTTGCCCTGGGTGACGTCTTCGGCGCAGATCATCACCGGTGGCAGGGCCATGCCGGCCGCGGCGAGCCGGACCTCGGCCAGGCGCCGCGAGGCCGAGGTGACCAGCGCCCAGCTACCGACCGGCAGGCTGGCCAGGAAGGCCGCCGCGCCGGGAATCTCCTGGATATCACCGACGTCGGCGATCTCCAGCTCGGTGATGGCCTGGACCTCGGCGTCGATATCGGCATCGGCCGGCGCGAAGCGCTTGACCGTCTCCACCGCGCGCACCCCGTGCATCACCGCCAATACGGCCGCCGGATCGAGGCCATGGCCGAGGGCCCAGGTACTCCAGGCGCGCTCGGCGGAGGCCACGCTGGTGAGCAGGGTGCCGTCCATGTCGAAGAGGAAGGCGGCGTAGGGGCGGGAGGGCAGGGTCATCCAGGGCTCCGGGAATATCCGTTGGGGAAGGGTTGGACCACAGTACGTGGCCGCGCTCGCGGCTGGCGTGTCTAGATCACGGGGTCTGGAAATCACCCCAGAGCTGTTGGGCGACGCTCAGGGCCACCACCGGGGCGGTCTCGGTGCGCAGCACCCGCGGACCCAGGCGCGCCGGTTGGAAACCGGCGGTACGCGCGGCGGCGACTTCGGCATCGCTCAGCCCGCCTTCCGGACCGATCAGCAGGGCCAGGCGGGCCGGGCGGGCATGGCTTTCCAGGGGGTCGGCCACCGGATGCAGCACCAGCTTGAGATCGGCGGCCACACTGGCCTGCCAGTCGCTGAGCAGTTGCGGTGGATGGATCAGCGGGATGCTGGAGCGACCGCACTGTTCGCAGGCGCTGATGGCCACCTGGCGCCAGTGCTGCAGGCGCTTGTCGGCGCGTTCGTCCTTGAGGCGCACCTCGCAACGCTCGCTGGCCAGCGGGGTGATCTCGGCCACCCCCAGCTCGGTGGCCTTCTGGATCGCCCAGTCCATGCGCTCGCCACGGGAAAGGCCCTGACCGAGGTGGATCTGCAGCGGTGAGTCGGGCTGGCCGGCCAGTTCCTCGGTGAGCTCCACGGCGAGGGTCTTCTTGCCCACCTCGGCCACCTGGCCCAGGTATTCCCGGCCGCTGCCGTCGAAGAGTTGCACGGCAGCGCCCGGTGCCAGGCGCAGCACCCGGCCCAGGTAGTGGGCCTGGGCCTCGGGTAGGTCCAGGCGGCCGAGGGCCAGGGGCAGGTCGAGATGGCAACGGGTAAGACGCATGGCGGACTCCAGATCAGCCGGGATCGCGGTGGTTGGGGTTCAGGTCACTGAAGGCGACGCTGACCGAGGTGCGGGTAGCCAGGTCGATACCCTGGGTCGCCACCTCGGCGAGGAAATCGATCTGCTCGGGCGTGATGACATAGGGCGGCAGGAAGTAGACCACGTTGCCCAGCGGGCGCAACAGGGCGCCGCGGGAGAGGGCGTGCTGGTAGACGGCGAGACCGCGGCGCTCCTGCCAGGGATAGGGCGTGCGGCGGGCCTTGTCGGCGCTCATCTCGATGGCCAGGGCCATGCCGGTCTGGCGTACCTCGCCGACGTGGGGATGCTCGACCAGGTGCGCGGTGGCCGCGGCCATGCGCTGGGCCAGCGGCTTGTTGGACTCGATGACGTCATCCTCGGCGAAGATGTCCAGGGTCGCCAGGGCGGCGGCGCAGGCCAGGGGGTTGCCGGTGTAGCTGTGGGAATGCAGGAAGGCGCGCAGGGTGTCGTAGTCGGCGTAGAAGGCCTGGTAGACGGCGTCGGTGGTCAGGCAGGCGGCCAGCGGCAGATAGCCCCCGGTGAGCGCCTTGGACAGGCAGAGGAAATCCGGACGGATGCCGGCCTGTTCGCAGGCGAACATTGTGCCGGTGCGGCCGAAGCCCACGGCGATCTCGTCGTTGATCAGGTGCACACCATAGCGGTCGCAGGCCTCGCGCAAGAGGCGCAGATAGACCGGGTGGTACATGCGCATGCCGGTGGCGCCCTGGATCAGCGGCTCGACGATCACCGCGGCGACGCTCTGGTGGTGCTCGGCCAGGGTGCGCTCCATATGGGCGAACATCTGCCGCGAGTGCTCTTCCCAGCCCATGCCGTCGGGGCGCAGATAGCAGTCGGGGCTGGGCACCTTGAGGGTGTCCAGCAACAGGCCCTGGTAGGTCTCGGTGAACAGCGCCACGTCACCCACCGACATGGCCGCCACGGTCTCGCCGTGGTAGCTGTTGGTCAGGGTGACGAAGCGGCGTTTCTCCGGCTTCCCGACGTTGCGCCAATAGTGGTAGCTCATCTTCAGCGCCACCTCGATGCACGAGGAGCCGTTGTCGGCGTAGAACACCCGTTCGAGGCCGGCCGGGGTGAGGGCCACCAGCCGCTCGGACAGTTCGATCACCGGCTGGTGGCTGAAGCCGGCGAGGATGACGTGTTCCAACTGGTCGACCTGGGCCTTGATGCGCGCGTTGATGCGCGGATTGGCATGGCCGAAGACGTTGACCCACCAGGAACTGACGGCGTCCAGGTAGCGGTTGCCGTCGAAGTCTTCCAGCCAGACGCCCTCGCCACGGCGGATCGGGATCACCGGCAGTTGCTCGTGATCCTTCATCTGGGTGCAGGGGTGCCAGAGCACCTCCAGGTCGCGGCGCATCCAGTCTTGATTGGTCATGCTCGACTCCTGCCGGGTATCCCGTCGGAAAAAGGGGGCGCAAGCCTAAGTCAGGCCGCACGACAGGAGCAAGGCGCGGGCCGATTGCCGGTCATGGCGTCGTCTAGTTGCCCTGGTGCCGCTCGCGTATGCTGCGCCACCGCCGTTTCCCGGTCCCAGGAGTCTAGAAAAGATGTCGTCGCGTTGGACAGGTTTTACCGTCTGCTTGGCAGCCGGCGTATTCGCTACCAGCCTGAGCGCAGGTGCCGCCGAGAAGGCGCATAAAGACGCGCACAAAGAGGTGCACAAGGCGCCGGCAAAGGCGGCTGCCGCGCCAGCCGTGCCCAGCGGTCCCTCGGTCATCGTGGTGGGTGCCGGCATGGCCGGTCTGGCCTCGGCCTATGAACTGCAGCAGGCCGGCTGGAACGTGACCCTGCTGGAGGCCGGCCCCCGGGTTGGCGGCCGTTCGGGTCTGGCCTCCAGCGAATGGATCGGCGATGCCAAGGCCCAGCCGGTACTCAACCATTACCTGGACACCTTCAAGCTCAAGACCGTGGAGGCACCGTCCTTCGTGCGTACCCCGGGCTATCTGATTGAAGGCCAGTACTATTCCCAGGACGATCTGGCGCAGAAGATGCCGGCCGTGGCCGATGCGCTCAAGCGTGTCGACAAGTCCCTGGACGACCTGGCCGCCGCCATCAGCGATCCGCTGCAGCCGATCGCCACCCCGACCCTGCACGCCCTCGACCAGATCAACGCTGCCACCTGGCTGGACAAGCAGAATCTGCCGCCGGTGGCGCGCCAGCTGATCAACCAGCGTATCCGTACCCGCTATGACGAGCCCTCACGACTGTCGCTGCTCTATCTGGCCCAGCAGACCCGCGCCTATCGCGGGGTCGACGACAAGGACCTGCGCGCCGCCCGCCTGCCCGGTGGTAGCGAGGTCCTGGCCCAGGCCTTCGTCAAGCAGATCAAGACGATCAAGACCGACAGCAAGGTGTCGAGCGTCGTCCAGGACCAGGACGGGGTGACGGTCAAGGCCGGCGCCAACGGCTACAAGGCCGACTACGTAGTGATGGCGGTACCGCTGCGGGCCCTCGGCCAGGTACAGCTGACCCCGGCGCTGGACGCCACTCAACAGGCGGCGATCAAGGGCACCACCTACGGCTGGCGCGACCAGATCCTGCTCAAGTTCAAGACCCCGGTATGGGACAGCAAGTCGCGCATGAGCGGCGAGATCTACAGCGACCAGGGGCTGGGCATGCTGTGGGTGGAGCCGGACGTGAAGGGCGGCGCCAATGTGCTGGTGAACCTGACCGGCGACAGCGCGCGGCTAGTGCAGGCCTTCGGCGACAAGCAGATGGTTGACCAGGTACTGATCCGCTTCCACGCCTTCTATCCCAAGGCGCGCGGTGCCTTCGCCGGCTACGAGGTACGTCGCTACAGCCGCGATCCGGGCGTGGGCGGGGCCTATCTGGCCTATGGCCCGGGGCAGATCACCCGCTACTGGCGGCTGTGGGAAAAGCCGGCTGGTCGGATGGTCTTCGCCGGCGAGCACACCGATCCGCTGCATCCGGGCACCCTGGAAGGTGCCCTGGCCAGTGGTGAGCGCGCCGCGCAGCAGGTCCGTGATCTCAAGGCCGGCAAGGCCGTGGTCCCGGTGGTCGCCGGTGCTAATGCCAGTGCCACCACCAAGGCTCCGGCTCAGCCGAGCGCTGCCACGCCCAAGGCCGGCGAGGCCTCGCCGGCCAAGGCTACCAGCGAGCACGGCTTCTTCTGGAAGCTGTTCCACTGGTCGTTCTGATCCGCGCTTCATCGGCGGCGCCTGATCCCGTGGCGCCGCCGATGGCCCAGGCGCCGCTCTGGGGCGCCAGCTGATTTATCGATTGCTTCGATATTGCCTCGATAGTTTTTTCGCTTTCATTCGATACGTTTGCCGCTAGTCTTAAGCAAAGCTTTTTCAGGAGAGATAAAGCGATGCATTGGCGCAACGACGGCTTTCGCTACGGTCTGGTGAGTCTGGTCCTGCATTGGGTCATGGCCCTGGCGATCATCGCCATGTTCGCCTCCGGCCTGTGGATGCGTACCCTGGACTACTACGACAGCTGGTACCACACCGCCCCCGAACTGCATAAGAGTGCTGGCATCCTGCTGTTGATCGCCCTGGTGCTGCGCCTGCTCTGGCGCCTGGTCAGCCCGCCGCCGCCGGTCGAAGGCAGCCCCCTGGTGCGCCGCGCCGCAGGTGCCGGTCACTTCCTGCTCTATGCGCTGATGCTCACCGTGATGGTGGCCGGCTATCTGATTTCCACCGCCGATGGCGTGGCCATCGACGTCTTCGGCTGGTTCAAGGTCCCGGCGACCCTCAGCGGCCTACCGGATCAGGCCGATACCGCCGGCAAGATCCATCTCTGGTGCGCCTGGACGCTGATCGTCCTGGCCGGTCTGCACATGCTGGCGGCGCTCAAGCATCACTTCGTCGACCGCGACGGCACCCTGGTCCGGATGCTCGGCCGGGTCCATACGCCGCACTGATCCCCCTTCCCACCACCACTGGAGTTCTACCGATGCTGAAGAAATCCCTCGCCGCTCTGGCCCTGGGCGTCTCCGTACTGGCTGCTGCCGGCCAGGCCATGGCCGCGGACTACAAGATCGACAAGCAGGGCCAGCACGCCTTCATCCAGTTCCGCATCCAGCACCTGGGTTACAGCTGGCTGTACGGTACCTTCAAGGACTTCGACGGCTCCTTCACCTTCGATCCCAAGGATCCGGCCGCCGACAAGGTCAAGGTGACCATCAACACCGACAGCATCGACACCAACCACGCCGAGCGCGACAAGCACCTGCGCAGTGCCGACTTCCTCAACGTCGCCGCCCATCCCCAGGCCACCTTCGTGTCGACCAAGGTCACCCCCACCGGCGAAGGCACCGCTGACGTCACGGGCGATCTGACCCTCAACGGCGTGACCAAGCCGGTCGTCATCAAGGCCCACTTCCTCGGCGAAGGCAAGGATCCCTGGGGTGGCTACCGCGCTGGCTTCGAGGGCACCACCACCCTCAAGCTCAAGGACTTCAACATCCAGAAGGACCTGGGGCCGAAGTCCCAGGACGTGGAGCTGATGATGTCTTTCGAGGGCATTCGCCAGTAACGCGGCGCCTTCAAGCGATAACCCAAGATGCCGGATTCGTCCGGCATTTTTCTGCCTGGTGGTTTTGCTGACCAGCAGCCTAGCCGTGCCCTCAAGCTGGCAGAACTCGCCTGCGGGTCCATGGTCTGCTGCCCAGGTCGTGAGGGTCTGTCCTTTGCTGTAGCAAAAGCTTTCGTGAATAGTCGGATTACATCGTTGAAAATACCCGAGCACAGCGCTTGGGTTATTTACAAACACCAATGAACGTAAGTATATTGGCCCGATAACAATTCCTATGCTCGAGCCGGTGCGGATCCCCAAGGCGCGCTGCGCATGCTCATTACCCAGCTTTCAAGGACTTTTGATATGCAGATCAAGCCGGCGCATGCCTATTTCGCTCCCGCCCTGCTGGCCATTGCCTTGGCCCTGGGCGCCTGTGGCAAGCAGGACAACAAGGAACAGCAGCAACAGCAGAAACCCGTCGAAGTCGGTGTGGTGACCATCGAGCCGCGCACCGTGACCCTGACCGACGAACTGCCCGGTCGCACGTCCGCCTTCCGCATCGCCGAGGTCCGCCCCCAGGTGAGCGGCATCCTGCTCAAGCGCAACTTCATCGAGGGCGGTGACGTCAAGGCCGGCCAGCAGCTCTATCAGATCGATCCGCGTACCTACGAGGCCAATGTCAATTCGGCCAAGGCTTCCCTGGCCCAGGCCCAGGCCACCCTGGCCTCCAATCGACTCAAGGCGCAGCGCTATGCCGCCCTGGTCAAGGACCAGGCGATCAGCAAGCAGGAAGCCGATGATGCCCTGTCCATGCAGCGGCAGAACGAGGCCCAGGTGGAGTCGGCCAAGGCCGCCCTGCGCAACGCCGAGATCAACCTGGCCTACACCAAGGTCGCCGCGCCCATCTCCGGCCGTATCGGTCGCTCGATGATGACCGAGGGCGCCCTGGTCACCGCCGACCAGACCAGCGCCCTGACCAACATCACCCAGCTCGATCCCATCTACGTCGACGTGACCCAGTCGGCCACCGACCTCTTGCGCCTGCGCCGCGAACTGGACAACGGCCAGCTGCAGCGGGTACAGGGCGAAGACGCCGCCCAGGTCAAGCTGGTGCTGGAAGACGGCAGTGGCTACAGCCGGCCCGGCAAGCTGAAGTTCACCGAGGTCTCGGTGGACCCGAGCACCGGCTCGGTATTGATTCGCGCCGAATTCCCCAATCCCGACAAGCTGTTGCTGCCCGGCATGTTCGTGCGTGCCCGGTTGCAGGCCGGTGTGCGCCAGGACGCCTTGCTGGTGCCCCAGCAGGGCGTGACCCGCGACATCAAGGGCCAGCCCACCGCGCTGGTGGTGAACGCCGAGGGCAAGGTGGAGCTGCGGGTGCTCAAGACCGAGCGTACCGTCGGTTCCGACTGGCTGGTCACCGAGGGCATCAAGCCGGGTGACAAGGTCATCACCGAGGGCCTGCAGAAGATCCGACCCGGTGCCACCGTCACCGCCAAGCCGGCGAGCAACGTCACCTCCGCCGGGCAGCCGCCGGCGGGTCAGGGTCAGTAAGGGGAGCGCCTGATGTCCAAGTTCTTCATCGATCGGCCCATCTTCGCCTGGGTAATCGCCCTGGTGATCATGCTCGCCGGCATCCTGTCGATCCTCAATCTGCCGATCAACCAGTACCCGAACATCGCCGCGCCGGCGGTCTCGATCCAGGTGACCTACCCGGGCGCCTCGGCGCAGACGGTGCAGGACACCGTGGTCCAGGTCATCGAACAGCAGATGAACGGGATCGACAACCTCAGGTACATCTCCTCGGAGTCCAACTCCGACGGCAGCATGACCATCATCGTGACCTTCAACCAGGGCACCAACCCCGACATTGCCCAGGTCCAGGTGCAGAACAAGCTGCAGCTGGCCACCCCGCTGTTGCCCCAGGAAGTGCAGCAGCAGGGCATGCGCGTGGCCAAGTACCAGCGCAACTTCATGATGGTGGTGGGGCTGGTGTCCATGGACGGCTCCATGACCAAGGAGGACCTGTCCAACTACATCGTCTCCAACCTGCGCGATCCCCTGGCGCGGACCAGTGGGGTCGGCGACTTCCAGGTGTTCGGTGCCCAGTACGCGATGCGTATCTGGCTGGACCCCGAGAAGCTGGTGAAGTACCAGCTGACCCCGGTCGACGTGACCAGCGCCATCCAGAGCCAGAACGTGCAAATCGCCTCCGGCCAGCTTGGCGGCTTGCCGGCGGTGCCGGGCCAGCAGCTCAACGCCACCATCATCGGCAAGACCCGGCTGACCAGCGTGGAGGAGTTCGGCAAGATCTTCCTCAAGGTCAATCAGGACGGTTCCCAGGTGCGCCTGCGTGACGTGGCGCGGATCGAACTGGGCGGCGAGAACTACGCCATCGATGCCCAGTTCGACGGCAAGCCGGCTTCCGGCATGGCCTTGCGCCTGGCCACCGGGGCCAACGCCCTGGACACCGCCAAGGCGGTGCGCGCCACCATCGACCGGCTCAAGCCGTTCATGCCGGCCGGCATGGAGGTAGTCTATCCCTACGACACCACCCCGGTGGTGACCGCCTCCATCCATGAGGTGGTCAAGACCCTGGGCGAGGCGATCCTGCTGGTGTTCCTGGTGATGTTCCTGTTCCTGCAGAACTTCCGGGCCACTCTGATTCCCACCATCGCGGTACCCGTGGTGCTCTTGGGCACCTTCGCGGTGCTCCTGGCGGCGGGTTTCACCATCAACATCCTGACCATGTTCGGCATGGTGCTGGCCATCGGCCTGCTGGTGGACGACGCCATCGTGGTGGTGGAGAACGTCGAGCGGGTGATGGCCGAAGAGGGGCTGTCGCCCAAGGAGGCCACCCGCAAGTCCATGGGCCAGATCCAGGGCGCGCTGGTGGGTATCGCCCTGGTGCTGTCGGCAGTGTTCGTGCCCATGGCCTTCTTCGGCGGCTCCACCGGGGTGATCTATCGCCAGTTCTCCATCACCATCGTCTCGGCCATGGTGCTGTCGGTACTGGTGGCCCTGATCCTGACGCCGGCGCTCTGCGCCACCCTGCTCAAGCCGGTGGACAAGGGGCATCACGAGAAGCGCGGTTTCTTCGGCTGGTTCAACCGCACCTTCGAGAAAGGCCAGCACCGCTACGAGCGCAGCGTGGCCGCGGTCGTCCGCCACAAGGTGCCGTTCCTGCTGATCTACGTGGCGATCGTCGCGGCGATGGCCTTCCTCTTCACCCGGGTGCAGACCTCCTTCCTACCGGAAGAGGATCAGGGCGTGATCTTCGTCCAGGTCACCACGCCGCCGGGTTCCACTGCCGAACGTACGCAGCAGGTGCTCGACACCATGCGCGAGATGATGATGAAGAACGATCCGGGTGCCATCAGCTCGATGTTCACCGTCAACGGCTTCAACTTCGCCGGTCGCGGCCAGAGTTCGGGCCTGGCGTTCGTCCAGCTCAAGCCCTGGGACCAGCGCACGGCGGCCAATGAGAGTGCCAGTGCCGTGGCCGGTCGGGCCATGGGCTATCTGTCGCAGATCAAGGACGCCATCATCTACGCCGTCGTTCCGCCGGCGGTGATGGAGCTGGGCAACGCCACCGGTTTCGACTTCTATCTGCAGGACCAGGGCGGCGTCGGCCACGAGGCCTTGATGGCCGCGCGCAACCAGTTGCTCGGCATGGCGGCGCAGAATCCCAAGCTGAGTCAGACCCGGCCCAACGGCCTCAACGACGAGCCGCAGTACAAGCTCATCGTCGACGACGAGAAGGTACGGGCGCTGGGTGTGTCCCAGAGCGACGTCAACCAGACGCTGTCCATCGGCTGGGCCTCCAGCTACGTCAACGACTTCATCGACCGCGGTCGGGTGAAGAAGGTGTACGTCCAGGGCGAAGCCAGTTCGCGGATGAATCCCCAGGACTTCGACAAGTGGTACGTGCGCAATGGCTCGGGCGAGATGGTGCCGGTCTCGGCCTTCGTGCGGGGCGAGTGGAGCTACGGTTCGCCCAAGCTGGAGCGCTACAACGGCGTCTCCGCGGTGGAGATCCTCGGCTCGGCCGCGCCGGGCTACAGTTCCGGCGATGCCATGGCCGAGATTGAGCGCATGGCCAAGGATCTGCCGCAAGGCGTCGGCGTCGCCTGGACCGGCCTGTCCTACGAGGAACGCCTGGCCGGCTCCCAGGAGCTCTACCTCTACCTGCTCTCGGTACTGGTGGTGTTCCTCTGCCTGGCCGCGCTCTACGAGAGCTGGTCGATTCCCGTGGCGGTCATCCTGGTGGTCCCGCTGGGGGTGGTGGGCGCCATCGCCGCTACCTATTTCCGCGGCCTGGGCAATGACGTCTTCTTCAAGGTCGGCCTGCTCACCACCATCGGCCTGGCGGCGAAGAACGCCATCCTCATCGTGGAGTTCGCCAAGGAGTTGCACGAGGGCGGCAAGAACGTCGTCGACGCCGCGGTCGAGGCCGCGCGGATGCGCTTGCGCCCCATCCTCATGACCTCCATGGCCTTCATCCTCGGCGTGGTACCCCTGGCGATCTCCTCGGGCGCAAGCTCGGGTAGCCAGCACGCGGTCGGTACCGGCGTGATCGGCGGCATGCTGACCGCCACGGTGCTGGCGATCTTCTGGATTCCGATGTTCTACGTGGTGGTCAGCAGCCTGTTCAAGGACAAGGCCACCCAGGAGCAGGAAGCCCATGGCAAGGAAGGACACTGATATGAAGAAGTCTGTCTTGGCGGTGATCATGGGTACGCTGGCCGTGTCCGGCTGCACCCTGATCCCCGATTATCAGCGGCCCGCCGCGCCGGTCGAGAATGCCTGGCCCCACGGCCAGGCCTATGACGCCCTGACGGTGAACCGTGACCAGCAGGCGGCCGACATCGGTTGGCGCGATTTCTATCGCGACCCGGCCTTGCAACGGCTGATCCAGCTGTCGCTGGACAACAACCGTGACCTGCGCCAGGCGGCGCTGAACGTACGGCTGTACCAGGCGCAGTATCGTATCCAGCGGGCCGAGTTGTTCCCCGATATCAGTGTGAGCGGCACCGGCAGTCGTACCCGTACGCCGGCGGATCTGAGTAGCGCCGCGGCCATCCAGCAGATCCTCAATCCCCAGGCGGGCAGTCCAGGCGGCTCCATTAGCAGCCAATACAGCGTCACCCTGGGCTTCACCTCCTACGAGCTGGATCTGTTCGGCCGCCTGCGCAGCCTCAGCGAGCAGGCGCTGTTCAACTACTTCGCCACCGCCGAAGGGCGCCGCAGCACCCAGATTTCGCTGGTCTCGGAAGTGGCCAACGCCTACTACGCCTGGCTCACCGACCAGCGCATGCTGCAACTGACCCGCGAGACCGTGGCGGCTTACCAGCGCTCCTACGACCTGACCCAACAGACCGTGGAAAATGGCGTGGCCAGTGGCCTGGACCTGCGCCAGGCGCGTACTGCCCTGGAAAGCGCGCGGACCAATCTGGCCCAGTACACCCGTCAGATCGCTCAGGATCGCAATGCCCTGACCCTGTTGCTGGGCACCTCGATCCCGGCCGACCTGCCCCAGGGCAAGGGCCTGGACGGCGACGATCTGCTCGCCGAACTGCCGGCCAACCTGCCGTCGGATCTCCTGCAGAAGCGCCCCGACATCCTCCAGTCCGAGCTGCAACTGCGCGCCGCCAATGCCAATATCGGCGCGGCCCGCGCGGCGTTCTTCCCGCGCATCAGCCTGACCGCGCAGGGTGGCACCGCCAGTAGTGACCTGGATGGCCTGTTCAAGGGTGGTTCGGGCTACTGGACCTTCTCGCCGAGCATCAACATCCCGATCTTCACCGCGGGCAGCCTCAAGGCCAGCCTGGATGCAGCCAAGATCCAGAAGGACATCAACGTCGCCACCTACGAGAAGTCGATCCAGACCGCCTTCCGCGAAGTGGCCGATGCCCTGGCCGCCAACGGCACCTACGACGACCAGCTCAAGGCTCAGCGGGACCTGGTGCAGGCCAGCCAGGAGTACTACGACCTGGCCAACCTGCGCTACCGCCAGGGGATCGACAATTACCTGACGGTGCTGGATGCTCAGCGTTCGCTCTACAGCGCCCAGCAGCAGCTCATCACCGACCGGCTCAACCAGCTGAACAGCCAGGTCACCCTGTACAAGACGCTCGGCGGTGGCTGGCTGGAGCACAGCCAGACGCGGCCGCCACTGGCGGCGCAACGCTAGGTCCTGGTCGAACAACCGCCTGCCCCGTGCAGGCGGTTTGCCGAGGGGACCTTGTGTCTATCGACGCCGGTTGGGGGCTGGGTATACTGCGCCCTGTCCCTTTCTTCCGGAGTCTTTGCATGCGCTATCGCCTGTTGCTCGGCCTGCTCGCCGCCGCTGGTCTGACCCTGGCCGGTTGTGCCAGCAGCCCCCAGCAATTGAGTCCGCAACCCCAGATCACCGCGCCCATCGCTCCGGTCGGCCAGGGCCAACCGGTCGCGGTGCGGGTGGTCGACGGTCGCTCATCCTTCACCCTGGGCACCCGCGGCGGTCTCTATCCCGACACCAGCGTGGTGGTGGTCCCGACGCAAAACGTGCTGCCCCAGCTGCAGGCCATCGCCGACAAGGCCGTGCGCGAGATGGGCTTCACCCCCTCGCCGAATGCCGGCCCGGGCGTGCCCCAGTTGACCCTGACCCTGGCTGATCTCAGCTACCAGTCGCCCAAGGAGCTGTACGTCACCTCGTCCAACGTCGGGGCGACCTTCCAGGTGGATGTGAGCAATAGCCAGCGCAGCTACCGGGGCCGCTACAGCGCGAGTCTGGACCAGCGCTTCGGCATGGCACCCAACGCCGAGGCCAACACCAAGCTGGTCAGCGACGTCCTGAGCGACGCCCTGACCCGGGTGTTCAAGGATCCGACCGTGGTGCAGGTGCTCAGCGGTCACTGAGTTCGACCGGCCATGAAAAAGCCCGGCCGATGCCGGGCTTTTTCATGGGGTGGAGCGAGGGCTTATTCCAGGCCGGCCTGCACGCGGTGCTTGTTCAGCACCGGCTGGGCATATTGGCGAACCAACTGCGTACGGTATTCCGCCGGACAATCGGCCAGGCGTCTTTCCCATTGGGCGCGGGCGACCTCGATCTCCTCGGGCGGAAACAGGGCCTCCACCGCCGGGACCGCAAGACTTGGATCTCGACCGTCCCAGGCGGCATAGGCCAGGTAGCTGGCCGGGAACAGCCGGTAGTTGCCGAGGATCTGCCGATCCAGCTCCTGGGCCAGGGCCTTGGCGTCCTCGAACTCGCCGTTGACCGGCTCGCCGAAAGCCACGTGCACCCGCCCCTTGTAGCCGGTGATACCCAGGGCGATGCTGACGTCGTCCTCGCCCGGTGCCTTGGTGTAGCCGCCCGTGGTGGCGCGGATGTGCAGTTCGCGGGCCTTGGCCTGGTCACACGGGTCGAATTCGTAGCTGATGGAAACCGGCACTATGTTCAGCGCCTTGACCAGCTCGGCGAAGGGCTCGTCCTTGCAGCTCATGTGGAACATCTTGAGGATGGCCGAATCGGTACGGTCGTCGCCGTCCTTGGCCCGGCCCTCGGCCTGGGCGATCCAGATGGACTGGCCATCCTGGCGAATCGAATGATTGATGTAGGCGGACAGGGTCTGGTAGGCCGCCAGCTTCTCGCGCCGCCCGCTGATGGAGCGATGGACGATGAAGCTCTTGTTCAGCCGCATCAGGTCGCTGACGAAGGGCTTCTGCAGGAGGTTGTCGCCGATAGCGATGCGCGGCGTTGGCAGACCGGCGTGGTAGACGGCATAGTTGACGAAGGCGGGGTCCATCACGATGTCGCGGTGGTTGGCCAGGAACAGATAGGC
>Ga0157368_1000415_pt1 | contig 20105 bp, 20 predicted proteins | sample AttbisABBM3_FD_113146 | JGI IMG/M metagenome (GOLD analysis project Ga0157368, IMG submission 113146) | Fungus gardens microbial communities from leaf cutter ant in Botucatu, State of São Paulo, Brazil - Atta bisphaerica ABBM3 | ecosystem: Host-associated > Fungi > Mycelium > Unclassified ...
ACCATTGATGCAAGCACGCGCTCTGGTCGACGACCAGAAGGCGGACCCAAAGAGAAAATATAAGTGTCCGCACTGCCCTCGAGGTGATTACCATCCATCACTTGTTTCACCGCCCACTGTCTGATATACTACCAGCTTTTGCTCGTGCCTACAATTTGAAGACTCACAAGGCGACGCACGATCCTAATCGCCTCAAGCCCCATGTCTGTCCTCACCGTACATGTGGGAGGTCTTTTAGCCGCAAACATGATTTAGGGCGTCATCTCGTGAGCATTCATCGGGGTGATGCTCCCTCTACCGAGATTGGTGTCCACCTGTCAGCTTCTCCCGCGAAGAGGTTGATTGGTGTTGAAAGAGGAAATAGGGTGTGGTGCAATGGTTGCGGCAAGAGTTCTATTGGCCGCAGCAACCCTTGCGATTGCCACAATGTCAAGTAGATGAATTACTCTTTTTGAATTGCGCAGTCTTTCTCGGAATTATTTGGTATGTTCCTTGTTGCTATCTATCCTTTAATTAGAACAAGGGAGTGCTCTAGATTACTGACTGACTCAATGTCCCTTGACAGGCATTATACCTCCATTCCGTCTTTCCTCTTTTTGGGACTGTCAGTATTCGTTTGTAAGAACATTCATTCACGACGTACATAATATATAGTACCTTTGTGTCCGGCAGATGCTGCCAGTCCTGCACGTACGCCGTATCATGTTTCGTACCGCCTTGTGACAAACACTGGCCCCGCGACGATCATGATCGCGATATGCTTTTCTCTCTCTTTGGACTTGTGTTTTCTCTGTTCAATGACTATCATCCTACCTTCGTGATTGTATTTTTGACCAGTTGGATTGGATGGACTTGTGCCTCTTCTCTTCTTTCCTTTATGTTTTTGCAATTTCTGGATATTGCGCTCCCTCACTAGTTCTCTCTTCAGATTGTGACAATGGAATAAATTACCTATTACCTATGAATGATGAGGTCGTTTTTCAATAAACAATCTTCCAATGTCATTGAATTCTAGGACTGCCCTAGTGATGCTAAGTGGTCCCTACATGCAGTGGTCGATAACGATACGAAGAAATTCAATCTTATCTTCATATCTCCACCATCCAAGACGTCGTGGGACTTCAGTAATAATAAAGAAGAGTGCGATAATATCATAAGAAACTGGCAGATGACCTTTCAAGCATCCGACCTAAGAGGAAAACAACTTCTTGATCTTCTAGATGACGATCTTCACAGCATCGAACCCTCATACAAAAAAGGAAGTCCATGGATCAAACACTTTGGACATTCCTAATTCGTTGTGTGCAAGAGCCGCCCGAGCCATTCTAAATCACGCTCCAATAGGCGAATATCGTCTAAGGTTCTTTCCAAGAGAAGATTTTAATTGTCCGTGTGGAGAATATCCAATCGAATCCAGACGCCACATCCTCCACGATTGCAGGAGGTTCAACAAATATTGGAATCCGCTATGAGACACACTCAGTCATCTGACAGCTTTTCTCGAGTTCAATCCGAGTGCTTTTTCGTTTCACGAAGGCATTACATAGTAAAGCGATTTCTTTCGCTTAACATTTAGCTAGTTTTTCTTCTTCTTCTCTTTTATTTTTCATCTCTTTTCCTTTTCATGTAGTTAGTCCTTATGTATGTAGCTACGAAGTAGCTACGACGGGCTGCCATCGCGCCCCGTATAATAAATTGTTGATACAAAAAAAAAAAGATTGCCCTGACGGCACTTCGGCCATTAGACTTCTTTCTTTGTCTTTTTCCTTTTTGTTTTCTTTTTTGTTTTCTTTTTCTTTTTCCCATTCTCATGTTGCATGCTTCTACCTGTATGTAGTTACGAAGTAGCTACCGCGGACTGCCCTCTTTTTTTTAAATTGTTGATTTTAAAAATAAAAATAATAAATTTAAAATTAAAAAATTAAAAAAGCACTTCGGCATGTTCCGATATGGACCTCAACGACTTACATCCTCCAGATGATTACACTCATCGCTTTTTTATCTGGCACGAGTGGATCCAGGTCGGTAATTTCTCGATTTACTGTCTTTGTACTCACAAGGCACAGGCCAACGGCCCTCTCTCGGCCGAGAATGTATTCGATTATTTTGCAACCTCCATGTTCTACGACAAGCAAAGCAACAACCAGGTTCTGCGTATGCAGACCATACATACCGGCATCCCAATTGCCAACGAGGCTGAAGAACTGAGGTAGGTTCCGGACGACATCCGCAGCGGTATATCCATTGTAGCAGACGGTTCACAGGCATTGAATTTGCACTCGTGCACGCTCAGCCGCCTGGATTCTTCATCATCCACAAACGCGAACGCCTTTCCCCTGACGAAGGCACGTCATGGCCTTCCATTCTTGCTTTTATTCTCACAGGTTGCAGTCCGACCCCTCGCAGCCTATTTTATAGTACACAATCGAATTTACCAGTCTCCCGACGTCTATTCCGTTCTCTCAAACCGTCTGGTAACTCATCTACCCCACCAAATTCTGATCTTCCCAACTCAGTTTCCTGCCAGCTTACAGCTGTCTATTCCCTTCAAGCCTCCCTTGACGTCTTGCGCAAGCACCGGCCTGATTACACCCCAAGGACCGGTTTCATTTGGCCTATTACAGATCCTGCTCTTTCTGATGACACCTCCAAACCCCGCAAGCACGACCCCGATGCCACCGTGCCAGACAACGACACTCTCACCACCACCTCGGACCCTGATAGACGTTTGCCCAAACGCGAACAGAACAACATACTCTTATTGAATGCCATGCGGACCACTGCTGCCCACTCTAAGCTCTCCTATACCCCCATTACTACCGAAGCTGCAAATACAGGCTCTGCAGTAGAAACACCCGCTCCAATCCAATCGCGCTCTTCGACGACACCTGTATCTGGTCCTCAGGAAACAGCCATCAAAGGTTCGTCAAGTACAGCCACTAACGTAGAAATGGCAAAAGGTATAACGTTCGGTACCAAGAGGAAAAAGAAACGTATGTGTGGTCTCTGCCTTCTTGAAACCTGTCTTCATTCTCAAGCCCATTAGGGACCTCGCTGGCACCCTCTGTTCTGACTTGAACTGGATGATAACTTCGCATCTCCCTCTCAAGTGTTTGCACTCCCAAGTGATTCTTGAAACTCTCCATCTTGATTTTTCCTTCGGTTTATCCGATGGTTGTAATTTATGTGCACCATTATCGTGCTCCCAATTTACCTGCAAACCACTCTAATGGTGTCCTTAGATTGCCACTACCTCTTGTCCCACCACTTCCAAGTGATGATAACGGATTGGCCGACACAAACGATTCTTTTCTGAGTTTCGAAGCCAGTGATGCTGACCATATTCAAATGTGAGTGATCGAGTAGCTGGATGAAAGAGAAATGCATCATACCAGCAGCATCAATCTCTTCAATATTCGTCTCCAGAACTAATCCACCTTGTATTATTTCTGATAATATGTGATGTACCTAGTTACCATGAGTGTAGCCATTACAACGGACCGACCAGACTTCTCTTTACTCACCTCGTCGAAATGGAACACGAGATCGAGTTCACACACATTCTCAAATGCTCTATCTAGAGACTCGACAAACACCTAAGCAAGCAAGTCAACCCAACAAAAGCTACGTACACATCAGCAGAGAGAGACCCACCTGAATCAGGTCCAGGATACCTAATTCACTCTCTGCGCCATCAACCACAAAAACAAAATACAGCGTTGCATAGTTCCTATACACAACCCTCCACTTTTCATCTTCCTCCCTCCCATTCCCAAACTCGTTCACGTTCTTCCCAACATTAGCAGCCTTCTTAGGTCCAAGAAAGGCCTCCAACTCAGGTGCGTCCAGGAAATTGCATAAAGTAGGAGGTCGAGAGATGATAAGTGAGAATATCTTCTGGATGAGAGTTTGTGCGGATTGATATAGAGGTGTATAGAATTTGGTTAGACGTGCCACACCAGAGGTATTGACTGTTAGGATAAGCGAATGAACGAGGACAACGGTAAGCGGGCTCACAAATGAGGACTGCGTGAATCATGACAGTGGTAGTGGTTGAATGTTTATGTGAATGTTTTGCTTGAGCACCGAGTGTTTGGGCGTGATTAGGTGCGGATGAACCTCCAAAACGGCTCTGTCGAAAAGTAATCAGTGATCATCCCGGTCATGGCTTTGATGACCCCGAAAAACCAGCGACTATTCTAGTAGAATAGTATTGGGCTGTACAGAATCCAAATGTACACTACAGCTCATCTCTAGGAAACGAATACCCACGCTGCAACCTCCCTGCCAAATTACTCACTGGTCCCGAGAACCCACCCTGGCTCTTGAAACTCTCCAAAAAGTTCTTAATCAGATTATAATCAGTCCCTTCACCCTCTCCAAACTCATCGTCATCTTCCCCTCTCTCTAGTACAGCTCTCAATTCCGTTTCCATCACAGTTTCAATATCTTCATCTTCACTAACAGTTACGTCTTCTTCTTTGCCTTTTCCTTTACTGACTCTCGGTGACGCTGATGATGACGCTGATGAAAGTTTGATTTGTGGTGGTTTACTTTGCCCGGTTGACCCCCGGAGACGCGAGAGTTCAACATCCATAGCGTTCATCACTGCTTCGAAGGAGTCCAATTCTGGATTCACATTGGGTCTCGGGCCGGGTTGGGCAACCCTGGGTGTCTTTACGCTCGAAGAAATTAGGTCCTGATCCATTGCTTTCATCGATTTAGGTGTGTACTGCCCACTCGATGTCTTTTTCGCAATTTTCGGAACGAATGCTGATGAGGCGGGCATGCAATCAATACTTCGTGACAGTGATAGGGAAACGTACCACCACGCTCTTTCCGATCTCGTAATATCTCATTCCACTGCTTCTCAGAAATCCCAAGGGCATGACGAGAAAACTCCAGAAAATCTTCCACCTCTCCTCCCATGTCAATTTCAACATCACCTACAACTTGCGGCATCTCTCCTTCAGATTCGTCATCTTCTAGCTTTTCTTCATCAGTCTCATCGTCGGAATCGACTCCGTCATATTTATTCCTTGGCAAGATAGGGTCTCTGATAGACTTGCCGTTAACTTCTGGAGGCATTCCATGAACTTTGATTCTCTGATTAGGACGGTTTTCCTCGACGACATCGCTCACAATGGTTGTCGAGGCTACTTTCTGTGAATTGGCGTAATAAGTAGCCGGCATTTTACCGTAGTCATTAGGATCTAGGTTCGGCACTAGGTTGTCCATGGCCTCCTTGGTTGCATATTTAACTCGTTGACTTGATGACATGACCCCTTCGGAATCGTCACCATCTGAGTCGTCGCTGAAGGGTTCATCGGAAAATTCTTCGCTGTGGAGGAAATTCCAACCATGTGAGCATATGCCAGCCCTGCAGGAAAAAATACCCTACTCTTCAAAACGAGCACCCTCCATGTCACCTTCGCCTTCCACGAACTGCTCGACCTTGTTGGCCAAATCCTTGAGGCGTGATGCCTGTTCGGATGCCATTCGATCTTCTGCCGGAATTTCCGGAGAATCAACAACCATAGCATCTTCCTGCCGTACTTTCTTTGTATGACCCAGGGATTGTTGAAGCTGAGTCTCCAAGTCCTGAGCATCGACTGTGAGCCATGACTCATCGTCTTCTTCTTGTAGTCCCGGGTCACCAACAGAGCCTGCTTGTGAAACGGCTAAATCAACCTGTTTTGCAAACGATAACCGCTGACTTGTGAAAATAATGAGAATACTTGATGGCGTGACTCAAAAATCCAATACAAACTTTGGAGATCGAAGTTCAATGAAGGTATTCGTGGCTTTCGTTTCCAAATCATTCCAAAGCTGGGATCCTTCTTTTTCACCCTTGAAATATCCCATGGAAGTGAGGTTTTGGATATATTGATTGTATTCTGAATTGCGACGGAGAGCGTCCTTGTTGGCCTCGGCCTTTACGACATGAGTATACCAAGTCACTGGATGAAATCAAGGGAGCGAACTTTTGATTTTTCCGTAGCAAGGGCCGCTGATCGTCCTTTACTCTCTTGATAAAGCATCTCAAAACCAGCGGTCTGGTAGCAAGAACAGAGTTATGAGAAGATATTCTCTATTACGAGTCGAAGAGAAACTTTACGATCTTCATGCCAATGTCTCTCCATTTGTATTCTTTACTGCCCTCGTTCTCTTTCCACTGGCCAAAGATCTTGGGGGGATAGAATTTTTGACCAATTAATTGGGCAAATGCTGTGCGCGTCATCTTAACGGACCGTAGAACATTTGTATTTGGTGGAAACCGCGACATGCGATGTGCTGCCTGACCCGGGGAACTGAATAAAATTCAATCACGTATATTCCGGGACTCACACGCAACTGGATTGCATCTCTAGTGTAGAAAATTTCTACAGCCTTCTGAACAAGAGAGGGTTGAGCTAATAGAGCCTTGGCAATGTCCGTAGGTATATAAGCCCATGTTGTATGCAGATGTTCATGCAACGTGCCAGGGTAACTAGCACGAGTTGAGGTTTTTCAATTACAAACAGTCGTGAAACACATACCCAGATATTCGCCGCCAGACAGTAGCTTCTACTTCTCGAGGCGCAAAGGTGGCTGCGGTGTCGTTTCTGACGAGTCTTACTGCATCTTCTGGGGCGATATATCCATCATCACCGTTGTCATTTGGATTGGCATCTTCTTCGCTATCCGTGTTATTAGCGTATTTTCTGCGGCCATGTTTTCTAGAGGGTGGAGAGACATATAAGAGAGGAATAAGGTGCAGGCGGGATTGGTATATCCAAACCTACGAGTCGAAAAATAAGCTTCCCTCAACAGTTCAATGGACAATCAGGCGCACCCTGTTCTCAGCATTCGAGGGTTTCACCCATGAAGGAAGTTCATCAGCGGCTTCAATGAGCAAAAATTCCCCATCAGTATCGTAGACCCTGTCAGACCACGCAGTCAACAATGGCGGAAAGATAAGACAGAAGTAAAACACTCACCTGATGGCTAAATCCCACTTGGAACTAATTTCGCGTAAAAGCCAGACAGTGCACCATTCATCGTCGGCAGAGTCCCCGACACGCATCCTACCCTCAAGAAACCAATTTTCTGCGACAGGGTCCTTTGCTGTCTTTAGCTCAAATATGTCCCGGTGCCATATGAAACCATGGAGAAGTGCACCGAGATAGTCACGGATACAGGCAGCAAGTGAAGTCACTGAGGCTTTGTCAGACATCTGTGACCCTGGGTAGAGCGCATATTGCAATGTGTCCTCAGATATTGACGGTGGTCGATTAAAGATATCCATGGTGGAAGACTATCGCAGTTGAGTAATGTTAGAAACAAACTGTTAGCCAAACATGTCCAATGCATCCCTTCTGAGCTAATTGTAGCTGTTCAATGACGTCCACAACTTCGTACAAGGATAGGAATCTCATAGCAGTCATCGGGGACGAGGTGAAGCACCTCCATAATGTACTTCTTACGTGTATTTGTCAACATGCACTGTAGGATTCAATCACTGGTTTGTTATTGGCTGGGATTGGGCACGTTAGTGACAACCAGAAAAAGAACTTTCTGGTCGTAGACTCGAGTATGTCATTGGAGTCCTCACTTCCATTCTCATTTCATTGACGGTGATTAGAAACACCTGTTGCGACGATCGAATCAGCTTTTCAGGATTTCTCAGAACGTTCTGATGTCGCTATTCTCTTAATCAACCAACATGTGTGTTTGTCCTCATTTAATCTGAACTAGGTCTCTTACTTGCCCTCTTACTTCGTTAGGTCGCTGAGAAGATTAGACCGACGATCGATAAATATAATCAAGCCTTTCCTGCCTTACTAGAAATCCCCTCTAAAGACCATCCATACGGTGCACTTATTTCCCTCTCCCAACCGATCGTTTGGAACTCAACTTCCTTATCGTAGACCCTTCCAAGGATTCTGTCCTCAAACGTGTGCAAAAACTTTTCGGAGATTAGTCGATAGCCATGTTTATCCCCTTCACCGCTAGACTCTGGTGTTCGATTACTCTGGTGTTCGATTACTCAGTAAGAGGTGCAGACATGAAAGTCCATTATTACACATGAGGTTAGTGCGCGATCCAGCGCATGACAGGTTCGTTGTCTCGAACCTCAGGGGCTCTTTCCACGAAAACACGGACAGAATTGGAGTCCCGCGTATCTGTTGTCCGATTCCAGTAATGAGTCCCCAAACATGGCAAGCGCACTCACTGGGGATGTCAACGAGCAAATACCGGAAGACAAAGTATCCATCATCATTCTAAATTGTCATCAATGTGAGTGGAGCATATCAACCAGGAGAGTACTCACTCGGACAAAATCAGCATGTACCTCACCTTCCGTAAAGGTTCTATTATCAATTTTCGAGGATTTCAATGGATCAGAGCTTCCTCGTGTTCCCTTGAGAGAAGAGAACATCCCAGCAAAATTCCAGCCTTTCTTTTGTTCACGTTTTTCTGTTTGCTTGTCTGGCTCCCCTAGACTAGGTAAAGGTGACTTGGACATGGGAGTTCCATTAAGATATCTAAACGTTTGTTTCGACCGTTCCCAGAACTTCTCTGCTCCGTCCCTGATCCACGCTGCTGTCTCATTTAAGGATAATTCGGGTAGATGTGCCGCCTTTTCTTGTACCCAATGAGAGAAAGCTTCGTAATATCCAATTTCAGCTGGAAAAGATGTTGAGCTTTCGGGTCGGCCTTCAATATAAAATGTCATGATCATGTGTTCGTGTCCATGAGTATCGACGAAAATCTGGGACGTAACATGTCGATTTCGGTGGCGGGGCCGGATAAGTGATGGTGGGTTATTGTGAAACGAGAGAGGACCATTTAAGTATTTGAGAACCTACGCAGCAGCAGATTGTTAGCAATGTTGAACTGGGGATCATAGGGATGGTGGCGACGTGCTCTTGGGTTGCGTTTGATACGTTCACAAGCATCCTTGAAAAGATTCGTCGGAGAATTGCTTGAGTACATTTCAGAAGTAATGGTATATATTAACAGCGATGCAAAGCCTGCACCAATAATGATAATGACCAAATTTTTCGTTTGTGAAGCTGTACGCAAGACTAGGTACAGCATGAGCCAATATCACGTTAGCACAATAGACTGAGAACGTACCCTTCCCTCCCGTACTGAGTTCCGACCACTTCTTCACCCCTTCGCCACCATGTAATGCTTGTTGCGATATCCCGAGATGAAAGGGCCCGATAGACTCGGAGTCGGATCGTGTTGATGAGCGACTTCGGCCAGTGTCAAGTGACTGCGAGAGGGGTAACTGTCGATTATCCAGATTAACGTTGGCTCTATGTGTCACGAATTTTGAGACTCGGTAACTTGAAGATTTCAGGAAGAATCTTGTACGTGAAAGAGCTCTACAACATTTATACGGCGTTGGAAGTAGGAAATTTGGTAGACTCATGGTAACAGTGGGATGGATGCCTTTGACAAGTGGACGACAAACGGACCTGCCATTTTAAGGATGCGTACAAACAACACGCCACAGACGAGTGTTCTTCATTTTACTGCCAACCGCACTCTCGAAAAATAAATAGGATTGCTTGAGTTAACAGGTAGATTGGTGATAATTCTAGATGGTTATCCTTGGTACCCTCGGGTTGGACCAGAGCTAGTCCATTTGGGCGAGCACTTCGAGAATTGGTAAATGATTGCTCTTCCAAACTGACAATAACGGGTTGCATCCTTCTTACTCCGCCAGGTAAGTCCTTGATTGTAGACCATTTACTAATACCAAGAGTAAAGCGTGAAAATGCGGTGGGCATGACCGATTTCAGAAGCTATGCTACTCATATCAGGTTACGCCTTGGAGAATCTGGGGTATAGAGACCGAACGGGTGATTTTCGGCTGCAATGTGGGATAAGTGTTCACAAATTGAGAAAAGAGGCATAAGTATATTGACTATTTCTTGTAGTCTATCATATTGTTCATTACAGAGTCCTTCAACTAGAGAATACAGTAGTATCAGTGCAAGGATAAAAGAATACTTTGAGCACTCACAGCTGGACTAGGACACCCTGGACCAAAGTAATTGAGGACGAGGTTCGTTGCTACCCAATCACTCTCCACGCTACCGAGGTCACGAAAGATCAATGTGCGCGGTTTTCCTTTTTGTGGAGCAGCAAGGAAGATGTCGAAGGGCGTGTGCTTTGCCAGAGATGAATTGGGAAATAGTCCCGAGAGCTTCCTAATGGGGGAGCCTTCCTGAACGACTTGTTCCTCCGTAAGCTCCCCATTATGATTGGCTTGAATAAGACGAATGTTCAAGGCGCGCACAAAAGCATCGCGTAAATGAGTAAAACTAGTGGTACGAGTTGGGACTGAAATTCGGTAGTGAATAATAGTGGACTCCGGTCGTCTGTTAAGGGTGCCCACCAATCCTGACTACACAGGCGGTATTTTTTATGATATGTTCAATTTTCTGCTCGGGTGTAAGCATTGAAGGCACCTGTAACAACGTGAGATTGGCCTAGGATTGGCCTAGTTGCTCGCCAGATAAACAAATTGCGAACATGGAGATTGGGGTTTTCCAGGTCAGCGTACAGTGCAACAGAGTATACTTTGATTTTGAGAAATGACACCGTCCTGACGCCGAGGCCGACCAAAGTAAGGGGAGGAATGGGGACTTTGGCAGGAACTCGAGCGATCTTAGGGAAAGCAATAGAAGTTGCGGGATCGACTTGTATTCAAAGTAGCTATGAACTTGCTTGACCTTCAAGACAATGAACATACTTACCGACTTTCTCCTCGCTTTCTTCCGTTTTTTCGGCCGGCTTCACACCAGCGTCCGAGTAGATAGTGGGGATAGAAAATCCAAGCGAGACTGCGGCTGATACTGCACCGCCCCAAAGTAGGGGCCTCAAGACCCTATGTGTCGGGAAGATTGCATATCCTTGTGAAGGCACACGCCGTCCAATGTAACGGCAATTATTAGTGAGCAGACGTGCGAGAGATTGAACTAACATATCCTGTTCTGGGACAGCCCGAAAGGGAAGAGAAACACGTGATCTCTAATATTCGCATCTATCTATCATTGGTTTGATCGAATTCACTGCCTTTTCACACTCGAGAACGCGTCATCACATCGTAAGCATATATATATCCCTGGGTCTCCGGTGTATGTCTCATACCACCATGGAGGCCATCACTCAAGTACTCGCCTCCTTATTTTCTGACTTATCATCTGATTCGCTCAACCAAGTCTATTGCTCGGATCTAAACATGGACGACGACGACGTTTCCACCATAGGTTCCCAGGAGCAATCATGGCTAGAAGGAAAATGCAAATCTCTGCAAACATACTTAGATTCTATTCCATATGAGTGTGAATCTCTTGAAGAGATGCAAGCTAAACTAGAATTTATCATCTCGCGTTTGTACATCGCTGCGAAGGCCAAGAACTGGGAGTTAGTTACAACCTGGGATGGTCTGCTCCAATGGTACCTCCAACATTAATTGTATGTGTAGATTACTGATCTGAGTCATGTCCAGTTGGTTACTTATGCGATATCCTATGCCTAAATCCACACGTGCAAAGCTCGTCAAGTTTTATTACGAGCTATGCATCCTTCCTGGAATCGACAATCTTTCTCTGAGATGCTGGGCCGACATGATCTCTCGGTTATGTAGCAGCAAACCCGGAAAAAAACGCAAGTTGGAGACCTCAGATCTGCAACTTCCTTGGCAACCGTTATGGAGGGTCATGCAATACGATCTCTTTGGTGGTTCGGGGTAAATAATTCTACTTCAGCTGCCTGCCTCTGCTGAAGGTCCTGTTAGAAAATTCGTAGCCAGTTATTACTTGGACATTGCTGTTCAATGTCAACCATACTTTTCAGCATGTGAAATACCTCACATGTTGGAAACATTTGTTCCGCTCTTTACTTTTGATGTAAGTTGAGATCCAACATATTAGAGCTGCTGCTCATATGATGGGTCCAGAGGGCCTTGACCATGGTCAATGTCATGACTTCCTTCATTCCACGGACGCATCCAGACACATATCTCCCAGCCATATTCAAGATCTGGGAAGCCTTCAACTCAGCATTTATCGACGAGAATTTTATGGAACTAGCAGGCGATCTAGCGCGAGATCATGTCGCAGGTCCCGAGGGTGAGTTTAGTAACGATGGTACAGCTGCCTGGAAAGACGTCGGCATATGGACCACAGAGCAGTGGAGTTTATTGACAAGCAAGGGTTTGAATATGATGGGTGAGTCAATGATTTACAGATGTGCAAATCATACCTGACGCTGGCCTTCATCGTAGCTGTACCAGTTGGTTCCTTAAAGGTGTGCTTATTGGATACATGTACACTGTAACGATTATTTGACAAGGAATACTATGGCAGACACTTTCTTCTACAGCTTCCCATGCCGACAGTTCATTGGAGCGACCTCCTGAACAACTCAGAACACCAAACAGGATCGGCAAGTAGCCTTCATGCATCGATTACCGTTTCGCATTTACACCTTCCCCAGGTGCATTGGCAAAGGTTTTCGTTTATTCAATGTCAGTCGACGGGGAAGTGCGGAAGTCGATTCCAGAATGGCCCCAAGGTGGTCAACTGCCCAAGCAACTGGGCTATGTGGCCGGATGTAAAGCTCTTGATACCCTTGACAAATTGATAACGTGCACCGAATCTTTCTTCCATCCATCGAACTCTGGGCCCTGGTCGGCGTTGGTGTGTCATAATTTTAAATCATTTCCTTCAGCCTCACCAACGTGTTTCCAAGCTTACGACTTTCGTTCATTTCTTGGCTGCCCACTTTTACAGGCGTGTAAAGGAGGAGGAATTATTAAGCTGCAAAACGCCTCATGTATGCCCCGGATTCGTCGCCGCTAGTCTCACGCCTGACTTTGTTTCCAGGACCGCAGACTAACGCCTCAAATTCAACGGTCTTTCGTTCAAATTCTTCGGACTCCTTGTTTACTCGCCATGTTTGCAAAAGACCCTCTCTCTCTGGGTTTGGCACAAGGCTGTCTTCGACAACTAGTCTTCTTGGAGCCTAATTTGGTCATGCCTGAACTTCTTGAAAGAGCATACAATGGATTGGAGGTCGTGAATGAGACCCATCGAACAACAGCGGTCCTTAGAATGCTTTCCTCCGTCACTGATCCTTTGACGACGGAGAGCCTTTGGCTTGGGGGTCACAAACATATAATTCCCCTTCTTGAATTGTGTATTCCTGGTATCGATCTGGTGAAGACGAACGCTGCAGTACTTTTTATCTGTGTTAAGCTCATAATTGTGTAGAATGATCCCATCAAGACCGTCTGCGCTACCATGTTCATTACTGGAATCGTGCAGAACATCAAAATAGGAGATCTCTCAATCCATCAGACAGGTGTCGCCTTGTCTGGTGACGTTCCTCCCGAAGAAGTTATGGATTCTGATGAAGCTGAACCACTGCCCGAGGGGACAGAAATAGGCGTAATACCACAACTTAGTCGGCAAGAAGAACGCTCGTTAGCTCGTGATAGTACGTCTGCCTTTGCGGATTGGGTGGCGTCACTATTCCGTCGTGTTCTGGCGTTATACGAGAATCTGCCAGAGGAGGGTGGAAAGAAAGGTACAACAGGCGGGAAAGTAGAGGAAAATGTTCTCAGGTCTATCAAGAACATGATAGACATTGTCTGTCTTCACCTATCCGATCAATTGTTCGACCTTGTCCTGAATCTGGTATTCGACTATGCAACCACAAATGCGAAGTCCAATGCTGTCCGCGCATTTGGTCAGCTCATTGCTTGTCTCGCGAGAGTTCAGCCCGAGAAAACTCTGGCGCGATTCCTCCCCTTCTGTAAATCTCAAGTTGAAGAAGAGTTACGTCATGGAGCCTCGAGTGTACGGACAACATTTGCGCACACTGCCGTACCCTCTGACACTACTTTACACTGGAGTAAGTCCTGCAGATTGTCAGAGAATGTTCATTGATGTCATATCTAGATATGACCATCTTACGAGGTTGTTTTGGACATGGGGGAATAACGGTGAGTTGTCTTTTGTGATAGGAATAGGTCTATACATGACTTATGAGAACGATAGCTTCTCAAACATAAAGATGACATCATCAGCCTACTCTCGCTGCTCGTGGATAAGACTAAGAGCGAACGGGGTTACACTGGGACCGGTCGGTTGATCAGTAGAACGCTACATACTTTGGCTGGGGTTTATCCTCTGACCGGACATTTCGTGAATGACTCCGAGTGGAATGATCAAAGTATGTCAGCTAACTTCGCTTGGGTTCCCGTTATGAGTACGGTTGACCTCCTGTGTTAGATTTCCGGGTCAATCATGACTTGTCATGGGGAAAGGTGTATGACGCTGAAGATGTATCAATAGACTGGCACGGTTCGTTTTCTAGTGGTTGGACTGACTGAGTGACATGATTTGATTCCAATAGTTCCTTCTGGTGCCGAGGTGGCGTTTGTTCTAGATATCATTGACAAGATTACAGTGCCTGCCCTCGATAAAGTCGAGATTCTACTTCAAACCACTTCAACCTGGGACAGTGTGGCGCGAAATGACTTCTGCCGGTGAGCTCAATATCTCGCAGCACTTCCATGTATTCATGATAGCAGATTTCTTCAAGCTGTTCGAGCTACTTGGTCAGGGCTTCCCACCATATACAAGGAGCAATGCCAAGAAAGTCCGAACTCATGTTTGAACTCAGCCATAGAAGTTCCGGAGCTAGTGATCAGCCATCTCGATGTTCAAGCTGGCTTTACCCTAACTGATCCAGATGATACCCGTTATCAACGAGTTCTGAGTGCGCGCAGACGGTTTGGTGAAGTTATTCAAAAGGCCTCGTCAGCACTACGAAAGAATACAGGAGGCGAAGACCATATCGATGCAGTAATCAGTGTGGTCAGGGCCATGGACACCTATCTCCTTGGCTATGGTTTGAGTAGATCCAATTTTGATTCTATTGAGAAGAATTATGCGCAAGCGAGAGAGTGAGTTCGAATTCGGTATTGTTACACCTTATGGTGATTACTCAAGCCTTGGTCATTTCAGTGGGGCTCGCTCATGGTCACGACAGAAGAAGTTTTCGCGACTGGTCTTCGTGAAACGTGCACGTGTGTACCATAGCGGCCGTGTTTACATGCACTCGCTGTACCGTCGCCGGTCGGAGCTTGACGACAGGCTCCTTGCGGAGTTGGCAGAATTGTCGCTGTCTTTTTACACTCGTATACGGAGGTTGGTCATTCCATTGATGATCTCAGGCTATGGCTCACTGGGCGAATGATGACAAGTCAAGCACAGATCGTTTTTCACAACGTGTCTGGGGTATGTCTGCCCATTGGAGCTGAGTCGAGGCAATGAACCTGATGACGTGTCAATAGCATTATATTCGATCGACACGTTTGGTCCTGCCTACTTTGTATGATGCTTTAGGAAAGGGAAATGACCCAGATCGTATGAAAGGAGCCTTGTACATCTTGTGGAACAAGGGGATTGGCAAGTGTGGTTACGCTAATCATGACAATACACTGAATCTCTTTTCCATGCAGCTGCGTACGCACTGGCAGGTATGGCTTCTTTCTGGTTGATGGATGCAACGTGTTGATCATGAGTGTAGATCAGAACTTGCATTCACGATATCTGCTTTCCTTGCTAGGTTGTCAAAATGAAGAGAAGGTGTGACTTAAAGTTACTCGCCGTATGGTACCTGCTAATGTGCCTACCGTCAGCCTTCGATACAAAAGCTTGTGTCCAACGTAGCCAATGATTGCCTGAGCTTGATTAACGAGACCAACATTCATTCTGAGGCCTATAGTATGGAAACACCTCGGGTGGATCAAGCCCTACGCGACCTTGAGAGTGAATTTTCAGAGAATTCCTTTGATCAGGAATTACTAGAAGAGGCTGTGCGCAAAGGCCAATATCGCTTCAAACAGAGAAATGAAATTTACCATCGCACGGTACAGGTCCCGATTCCAAGTGAGGGACAATATAGCTAATCTCATGAAATAGATTTCCAGTATTTTAGAGTTTGCAACCAAACCCACTACACACGTATGTGTCTTTCGAATCTCTTCCCTATGCCGACGTTATTTATTCTTCTCAACAGTGGCGCTACGTCCAAATGTCGCTTAAATTCCTATCTTGTTTTCTTCGGAGAGATGTCCCTGTGTCACCAGAAATTGCTCGATTTTTAATCGATCAGTGCTGTAGTCCGCAGCCGACGATACGAACAAGAGCTCAAGTGTACATTTTGTGTCTCGTATCCATCATTTTGCTGACATTGATCAAGTGCATTGCGTCAACTTCTTATCAATGTCAAGAGAAGGACGTTTTCCAAGACGAACGAGGAGCTCTGGTTCGAAGAATGGCGCCACCCTCTCGCAGAGGAGGTTGAGGTCGGCGATCCGGAGACCTTCATGAATAGATTGCGAATATCTGGCGAGATTTCTGAGGGGTTTGTTCAGGTTTGGCTGCTCCCAGGCGTCCTCTGATCATCTTATATCAGTGATCACTATTTTGACAAAATTCAAACGGGTTTCTTAGCATGGTCTCAAACAGTAAAGGGGTATAAACCCATAACAGATAACGACATTCCTTTCGAGTGGGATGCTGAGTCGCAACCTGCTCTTGACGTACTTGAATCTGCCCTATTCCACCCCCAGGTTTTCAAGAAGATCGTCTTGTTATGGAGTCAGGAGACCGGAAGGAGTTCCGGCAGCTTTGATGTCCGATCTGAAAATGTTTCTATGATTAAAATTTGCGGTTAGTGAACACTGAATTCATTCATGACCTGTCTGACAAATTTGTCACTGCAGCGACTATACTAGTTCAATGTGATCTTGATAGAATATTCGACATAATTGAGCCTCTTCTCCTGGATACAGACAAATATAAACAACGAGCTGGTGCAGAGGTCTGGGCCGGGCTCATCCGTGGTATGTTGTGCCGCTGGGTATCCAAGTTTGGCTGATTTACTTGCGGAAGGTTCCAAACATTGGTCGCCGAACCGGACAACGAAACTGTGGCAACGGACGGACAAAATAATTCACAATATTCTAAATAATATCAAGCCAGAAACGATGCCATTCTGGGAAAATTTATTCTTAGTGTGTTATCAACCAGCTCTTCGCCCTAAGCAAAGCTCAGTCTCGCCTATAGTGGATTTTGGACGAGCGGGACCCTCGCCGCTATCAGCCTTTGACAAATTGGATCTTATCGCTTCCTCTGGAGTTCTCTGGTGAATCTGCGTTCCAGAGTTCGTATTCTTTGAAGTGGCTCGCCTCCAGTGACTTGACACCTCTATTCATCTAGTGAAGAAATTTCTCTCACTTCTCGACATTCTTGCCTCTGCTGCGGGTATCTTCTTCAACCCCCTTGCTGAAAAATATGTCAACATCATTTTGAATAATGCCAATACGGGTTACGCAGAGGTAGGTTCGCAAACTTCGACTCGCAGCGCCTCCAGCTAACTTGGCCCTGAAGATTCGAAACTCACTTTGTCACATACTTCGGACTATCACGCAGAATCAGTGGCAGCCCTGGCATCCTTCAGTCCATGCTTTCCTTGGCGCTTGCAAACTGGGTGGAGATCCTCTTTCAATTCGGTAAATTTTATTCAGAACGGAGTCCCTTTTTCGACTTATATATCTGACAGCAAAACACGGTACATGGGACACATTGAAAAGATCCTGGAACAGATGCCGAGATGGAGGGAACAACGCCTCCCACCTCCTCGGGTCAGCCAGTCGGAGGTAAATCATTTTCGCGATTTTTGTGCTTCAAAAATTGACCGTAAATCGAGTATGATAAAGTTGGCTTAACACGTAGGTTTCTCGATATCTTGTACCAGCTGATGCCTTCAGAACCTGACTTGAACTAGTGTTGGAGTGGCTGTGGGTTTCGGCTCATAGTTCTCAGGTATCGATGATTTTCCCATATGCCGTTCCGATGCTGTACGTGCTTTTAACTACTTGATCCGCCAATTCAGCCTAAAATTCTGTAGTCCCGAGATTCTGGGCATGTCGGAATTAAATGATAGCTCGGATCTGCACACATACAGCACTGCTGTCCTACACATTCTTTCAGTCGTGTCGCCCCCGATAGAATATGTGGGAGCAATTTTGTCGCACTTCGCCACGGCCATTAAGTCGACGACGGTGAGTGGTTGTTCTTTGTCCGAGGCCCAAGGCAAGCTAACTTTGGTTATACTTCCAATATAATATAGTCGTGGCGTACAAGGCTTCAGGCTCTGCCGACTTTGGTTGTTTTCTTCTACAGAAACCTCTTATACATATCTCAAGACGGAGTCTCCAGCGTGATGGAGGTGCTAATGGAATGTCTTGCTGATGAGAATGTCGAAGTGAGGGAAATGGCTTCCAAGACACTGGCAGGCGTCGTTCGCTGCTCGCAGCGGCAAAGCATCATCCCGTTAAAGGTATGTCTTTCAAAATCTATAAACATGATGATCGCATCTGAACAGTACTACAGAATCGTTTTGTTTCTTTGGCCAACAAATCTACACTTCCGCCCAGGCGTGACCCCGGTTATGCAGATGCACTACGCACTCTGCATTCCGCGATCTTGGGTTTATGTGCGCTCATCGAGAGTGTACCTTATTCAGTGGAACCTTGGATGCCGCCGCTGACTGAAGGTGGGAGAGACTTATTGATAAATCAGTTCCCTAAATGACACGACGCTGGGCTCCTAGTCCTGGCGACTCACGCAACGGATCCACCACCAATATCAACAACAATCCGGAGGTGCGCATCCGAGTTCAAAAAGGTATGTCTCATTTGAATTGATTGTGCTTCTACTGTCTGACATTCTCGTAGACGCACCAGGTACACAGACATTCTCAAAGTATTAATCAGACTTATTCACGAAGTTATGATCAGGACACTTGGCACAAGGACCAGCTTCTCTTCGACGAAGATCATTTACAGAACCTCTCGACGATGCTCGTCGGTACCTCTTACTGTAAGCTCTGCCGACCTCATCTATTTTGCCCTCCTAATATTTATGCACCAGACGCTTAATCATTTGATGACTGAATGTATTCCATTTAATATCTTGAGTTCTTCCATTATCATGCCTCATGATGAAGGGCAGTTTACATTTTGAGAGTACTACCAGAAAGTATGATCTCGGTAGGAAAGCTGCTGTGGAGATGAACTGTTAGTTATGCTTCATCGACTTCTGGTACCTTCCTCAAGTTGCATTCGAAGAAAACAGCAGAATCCATGCAAGAAGGCTCTTAGATATGAAATCAGGGGAGAATCGTGAGAACAGAAGTGGGGGACATTTGTATGCCATGGAGAAGTTGTTGAAACATCAGGAAGGAGCGTTACGGATTCTGATCTTGTCCCCCCTTCTTTGGCGTCGCAGATGGCAACCGAGATGAAGCGTTATGCTTTCTAGTGTTTTACTACTAAGAATGTTAGATATGTCAATATTGCTTATCTTGACTTTAAGTTCATTGACAAATTTTCTTTCTTTCTTACTATCTTTGACAATAGTCTGTTTTCTTTCTAGAATATGTTCCTCTTGATGGTCAGTAAACCCAATAAAAGAGCATGATCAGATGGATAGCGTAATTCCAGCATAATTTCATGATTATTAAATTCCTCTGCTTTAGTATGGAGAAACATCAGATCTATAATAGAGTTAGAGTCTTGTGAATTGTCAGCATACTGAGTAAATATAGGGTTGATGAGCATAGACAGATCTAGATTAAGATTATCAGCTATTTCAAGAAAAGTATCAATGTATGCTGAATGATGTGAGATCCTAATTGCTATCTCTGATGTTAAAATTACCTGTCATAATTAAAACATTATTTAGGTCAACTTCAGTGTCTTTTAGATACTTTAAGACACTTTATTGGTCATTTGAGTAAATGTTAAGAAGAAAACACAGAATACTATGATTGAAAAAGAAAACAAGATTAATGTCTTGATGATTAAATATGTCTCTTCATAATAAAAAAATTGCAATTTTACCAGTTTATTGTTTATGTAAGTAATGACTCTTGGATAGTCATTTTCAACAAGTGTATTTTCAACAAGTGTGGTTCTTGTAAACATAATTCAGGATAGATAATGCAGAGCTCCTATAAGG
>Ga0157368_1000416_pt1 | contig 20061 bp, 22 predicted proteins | sample AttbisABBM3_FD_113146 | JGI IMG/M metagenome (GOLD analysis project Ga0157368, IMG submission 113146) | Fungus gardens microbial communities from leaf cutter ant in Botucatu, State of São Paulo, Brazil - Atta bisphaerica ABBM3 | ecosystem: Host-associated > Fungi > Mycelium > Unclassified ...
GAAAACAAATCAAAAATAAAATAAAATAAGAAAAAACATAAGAAAAAACCAAGTCCACACTTTTTATTCTTGACAATTATTATCCCAGAACATTCTACTATATTCTATTATGACCATGTGACCATGTGACCATTACTGTGACAGAATTATATAACAGTTTGTAACTGTATGACTATGATGTCATGCTTAAATCCTAACTCTAATAATAATAGAAGAAAAAAAAGAAAGCAAAAATGAAATAGTAAACAAAAAAAGAAAAAATAAAGTTTGCAACTCTGATACTTATCTTCTTTTGGTATAGATCTATTTAGTTTTTTTCTATGTCTGATTACTCCATTACTAATTACATAGCTTCTCATAATCTCTATGGAACTTCAAACTTGACTTCTAAGAACTTGAGTGTATTTAGAATAGTTTCTTATCTTCTCTAATCCTCAGATAGTCTTAGTACTAGTATTTAAGATATATAGATACTCTATAGTTTCTTAGCTTAAAAATCAACTGGTATAGTGTACTGTTTTGAGTGCATATATTCAGAAGTCTAACTTCTTCTATGATTTATTTCCCATTTATCTTTCTATTCCAAATATAATGTCATGGTACATTTTTTATTTATTTCATTTAATTTTCTAAAGTTAACAATTTATTACATGGGATGCAATGGCAGTCTGTACATACAGGAGAAATTATGTATGGAATATCAATACCCTAACCTTTTTATACAGTTATCCAACATAAAGGACTACTAAGAAATTGGACCTATAACCTCAAGTAGGTTTGAGGTAAACATAATACATGTTGATGGGAGGGCTCTTCTGCTATGCCATCTCTCCCCCTGTCATAGTACACTTAAACTCTTATACTTTATTTTGATTTTATTTCCTTTTTATTTATTTTCTTTGATTTGATTTCTCTTTTTTGTAGAAAGAACTAGAACAATAATGTAAGGGTATGGCTACAGTATGTTTGCCTTGTAATAATAGTATGAAAGACTTATGGACAATACATGTAATTTAGAGTAGGACTTGTAATAGTAGTATATATAGTATAAAAATACATTGGGAACTCCTTGTTGAGTTTTCTTGTGATTCCTACAAGACTCTTTTGTTATAAGACTACTTAGTATATTATTGACTTTCTTGGTTAGTAGCTGCCACAACATATGAACATGTAGAGGCACAGCACATTTGCTAAAGCCAAGGTCCACATGTATCAAATAATGTTCCTACACTCTTCTGATGTTTTCTATAACTTTCCTGTAGATGATTTCTTCTTCTGGGCATGTTCCTTATCTAACAAGTATAAACTCTACATAACATTATAATTATAATACATATACTATACCACTAGGTATATAATAAAGTTACTAAGGGTTGAAACCTGTCAGAGTAGCTGGCAAGAATCTGATTAGAGTTTCAGACATATTTCAGGAGATATAGAGGCTGTCTATTCCAGAGTGTCTAGTAATTGGTGACATAATATATCACAAAAACCACTAACATTTACTGAAAGATTGTGTTCAAAAACTTAATTATAATAGCTACTGAAGTATAAGATTATAGTAATGAGGCCCAATAAAAGAACAAAAGTCGAAGTACAAGGATTAATTGAAACATCAAAAACTCGGATCTTTGGAGTTTAGACTTGGTTAGAGATAGTGAAGGGGCATTAGGCTCAGGTCGACAAAAGCAGAGATTCTAGACTTGGTTCGAAGTCTTCTTATGAAATATTTAGAATAAGTTCGAGCAGTGGTTTTCCATTTCCTTATAATAGCTTAGTAATTGACCTGAAAATTCAGATGGTACTTAGATAAAATGAGACAAGCAATAAGATATCAATAACATCTATCCAAAGATAATATCAAAGGTTAGTTTACCCTAACTTGTAATCGACAACAAATTATTCAACCCAATTCCAACCAAACAAACACCGGCAACAACTAATGGCCGAAGGGGGTTGTATGTATTTATTTAGATTAACCCGACAAGAAGTGTATATAATTATAAACAATTCAATTTATCTTGGGAAGAAAGGATACATACGAAAAGATCTAAGCCTAAATCGTAATTAGCAGCGACGGGTGAGCGAAACGATGAACAGCAAGTCTTCCGTTTGATTCAGCAATCCGAAGACGGAGACTGCCCTTGCTCGGTTGATAGAGTCACCGTGGCAGGGCTCACAGGCTGGCCGGTCACAAGTTCCTGCAGCATCCTCTCGTACACAGTGTCCTCAACCGCATCCCACCGTAACAAGTCCTTCTGTAGCTCCCTTCTCAAGAACACTTCGGTTAGCCCAGAAAATGTCCAGTTCTCATCTTTGAGATATTTGATACAATCCAGGATCCACACCTGAGGAGTCCACCATGGTTCCTGCTTATGGATAAGGACCTCTGAGAGCTTCATGCGCATCTCCTTCACTGCATCCCTCGGAACATTCCCTACATGGCATCCCCCGCGATAGCTTTCAATGCGATCAAGATTTTTCATTTGATCATAGACATAGGTGTAGGAATCCCGGTTGCCCCGTATTTCGAATGTATGGATACATTGGGAGGATTCTACGACGTTTAAGGTCCAATGGTCGCCGCCGTGTGGCTGGTAGAACTGAGTGAGGATTATTGGAAACGTCCCAGAGCCGATAGCACGAGTGGGAGTGGGGGACCTGGAGAGGGTCATTCGGAGGGGAAAAAAAGGTTATCGGTTTATCGGCTGTAGTGATCATATTATAAACTCTAATAGCCGGGTTGCACTTTTTCGGCTTCCTTTTCGGGACACCTCCATGTTTACTCGCCGGACTTTCTGTTGTTCCGCACGTAGATACTTACAGCGCTCCCAGGAGGAACTAGAAGCGTACAAGCGCAAGCGACAGGCAGAGTGGAAACGAAAGCAAGGTGGAAGCACATTTCTTGACCACCTCGTGGTCACCGTTCGCGGTGGACGGGGCGGTGACGGTTGTGCAGCCTTTCATCGTGAAAAATTCAGGCCATTTGGTCCACCTTCTGGTGGAAACGGTGGAAGGGGAGGCTCAGTGTATATTCATGCAATTCCGACGCTTACTACCCTTTCCTCCGTGCCCAATCGTATCCAGGGTCACAGCGGCGAAACCGGAAAGGGAACATGGCAGAATGGAAAGGCTGCGGAACCACTGGTCATCAAGGTGCCAGTTGGTACAGTTGTACGGGAACTTGGGAGGAATGATCAGCGGAGAGCAAAAGATGAGTGGGAGCATGAGGAAGAAATCATGGCTGCAGAGGGCTTAAACACCAATGGACGGATGGAAAGAATGAGGGAGAAGCGGTGGCTACATTACCCAGGCTATAGAGAGCTCAACGTCCAGAGGGACGACTTCAAAGAAGCCGAGATGTCTATGTACAAACTTGAGCGTGAACGTCGTCTCGCACGCCGACGACGGCTGGATTCAAACCCCATATGCCTCGATCTGGACAAAGAAGAAGGTCTTGACACTTCTACGAAAGCCGACGATGTTCCCTTAGGCATTCGCCAACCTGAATACTTGGGTCATCTGATCGCTCAAGGTGGCCAAGGAGGGTTTGGGAATCCCCATTTTGTTTCTTTATCAAACAGAACTCCTCGATTTGCCACCCGCGGACACGAAGGGGAACAGGTGACTCTCTTTCTTGAGCTCAAGCTCCTGGCAGACGTTGGTCTCCTCGGAATGCCTAACGCGGGTAAGAGTACTCTTCTTCGAGCTCTTACAGGGGGCCGAGCCAAAACTGATGTCGCGGGATATGCCTTCACGACTCTCAATCCGGTGGTTGGCATTGTACGCGTATCGGAGGACGGGACATTCGAAGGTGAACTTGTCCCTGACGAGACTGTTCATGATGAGACAAAGACCGAATCACAACAATTTGAAGAGAAGATGAAACAAGGGGAATTTGCCAACGCTTTCACCAGGAATCAACGAAATATCTCTTCAGAAAACTCATCGTCGACTGACACACTTGTGGAATCGAGGCCCACGAGACCTGGACACCATTTCGACCTCTACGAGAACTTTCGCTTCACTATTGCCGATAACCCAGGTCTGATTGAAAACTCGTCATCTTCTTTCGCACACGCTGGCCTTGGTCACTCCTTCCTCCGGGCCATAGAACGCTCTCTTGTTCTTGCCTGTGTCGTCGACTTCTCTAGTGTAAAACCGGTTGAAACTCCAGAGACAGTGACTGGCACAGCGAGTGAGATTGAAGCGTCAACCATGACAGATGATGTCACTTCACCGATACCCATCGACCCCATAATGATCAATGTAGATCCTTGTGAAGCTATCAGAATATTAAAAACTGAGCTTGAGACATATCAAACGGGAATGTCATCCCGTATCAAGATGGTTATAGCCAATAAAGCAGATCTTGTCGCTCCTCAAACCTCATCCAGTTCTTCGTCACCTTCAGCAGAGACTGTTGAAGCAGCTAAAGCTCGCCTGGTACGGCTTGAGGAATACGCAAGGAAAGAGTTAGGCAAAGATGTGGTTGTGATTCCCGTGTCTGCAAAATATAGGATGAACTTGAGAAAAGTTGTGACACTCATGAGAGGATATGTTGATGCTTATCGAGAAGAAAATTCGTCCATTCAGCAGGTGGCAAAGGGACTTAGTAGAGAATGATGGGTCCTAGGGTTGTAACAGAGTTTGTGATTCTATGCAAGCCTGCACTCTTTTTCGGTTAGCCGACGAACCAATTTTCTGCTCCTGATTATGAGCCCCACTGGCTGGCTGAACCATCTTTCCAGCCGGTGCCTCTTACCTGATTTTTGCAGACGAACAAGGGTCTATCGTGATGTCCGATCACCAGATCCTGAAATCAGTTTCATTCCTCTTAGCTTTAAAGACTCGGACCGCTCGAAGAGAAACCGAGGCTTGATTCGCGACTAATACTCCGGCTTTTACTCCACGTAAGTGGGGTCATTGCAGCACTGACAGGTCTCTCAGTCTCTTATTCACCACCAAAACATGCCGCTGCAAGAACGACTTTTCATAATCCCGTCGGAAAACCTTTTCCCAGAATGGTGACAATCGCGAAATGGTGCAAAAATTAGTGGTGATCAATTGATCACCCACTCTATCAAGTCACAGTGGGGTCTTTTAGTTAGCAGAACTTCCCCGAAATTCTTTCGCTGGTGTGTGGATGATCTAAGGGTCCTGTATTCCCACTATGGGGACACCGTGGAATAACATCAGTTAGCCACATTCCGCGTGTGGTGTAGACTTTGCTGCTGGAGGCCAACAAATCATCAATGATGATGTCTCCACAAGTTCTCGGCTGACCATCCGATACTCAAAGCACCCTGAAACACGAAGTTACACATGAAATAAATCGCAAGGATTCGAACCGGAGTTCATTCATCCCCTCAATTCCGTTGCCCCTTGATCGAGGTCGTTAGCTGAAAGTGTTCTGCTTCGAGTCCACAGCCTGAGGCAGTGTACATTCTCAATCGATTCACATAATGCCCATGACAGCGCAGGACTCATGTCCTCCAGGAGAAATGTGATGTTAGCGAATGGTGATACTTCATTAATTAGTAAACTGCATTGTCATTTGTGGGAAAGAGTGTCCTGTTCTGGTTTACAGGATTCGACGTTGACACCATTATAGAACGTTCTACAGCACGACCGACAGTGCGGCTTATTATGTATTGTTTTCGTTGACATAAGGTTCATGGTACATTTGCTCGCCCCCGCTATCTAAAGACAGGATTTCTTGATAGCTGTAGACTTCTTCGGGCTCACAAGGACAGCGAAGTGAATTGTTTTGCTTCAATCGGAAAAGCGTATTTTCCACCGTGAAAACTTTGGGCGGCATAGGGGATCCAGCACGCCTTTTTCGAAAACTGTAAGGAATGATCTCATCCTCTCAAAAAGATACTGTCAAGGCGACAATCCCAATTACTGGATTCTTACGACGAAATTACGACGAAGGGTCTGATAGATCTCATTGCATTCCGGTCCTGGTCTTTGGTTATCGGAAGTAACCAGGTAATTTAAGGCCATTTGGTATAGAAGAGCTCTATCATCTTTCTGGAAGGGTTTGCCCTGTAAGGTTCGAAAGTTTTCTGGTGTACGAATGAAGGGACCGTACTGACACATCGTATGAATGTATAACGAAAGAGATTTCGGCAAAAAGAGATGAAGGACGGGCTGCGCATCGGCTAGACGCTGCCTACCTTTTTCCATGAAGAAACCACGTCCTAATAAGGCAGTAGTGAGTCGATAAAATCAGTTTGTGCAGATGTCCGGGAAATAACTCCGACTATACTTGATGCTTAATGGTATTCAGGGATGTCTGAGTGGCATGATTTCTGGCTAATCACCAGGGCTTTGTCGAAACTCAGGAATTTCAGATCATTACGCTGACTTTTGATAATCTATACACCGACAGCCACGGTACACGCGACAGAAACTGGTATAAATTAGGAAGACGGAGACTCATTCACGTTGTATTAGTGCCAAAAGCCCTAGACCTCCTAGTAATGCATACTTGAGCTGCGGAAAATCGTTCTGTAATAAGACGAATCCTCGTCAAGAGGCTATGGGTAGGTGTGTGACGTTGGACATACCATAGCAATTGTTACATATCCAATGTAGGGAAGGAATCTGTTGCAGTCAAAGGAATCTCATCAGCCACAGAAACCAGGAAAGACAGAGGAACTGAGCGTACCCTCGGACTTTGCCAACAATATGTTTTCGCTCCAGCCATTTTAAGCCCTGATACAACTCAAGATCGTCTACGTAGTTGTTGTCACCCTTCGTCAACATGAGCTGTTTATCCTTGACCTTGTCGTCATGCGTCTCTAGAACTCGATGGACAATTGGGATATCGGCGCCAGGGATTTTGTATACAGTAATGTCACCAGTATGGTAGCGTTCATTGGGAGGGTTGGTCAGGAAGAGAAGGTCGCCTCGGTAGAAAGCTGGTTCCATTGATCCACTGCAAGGTCATATGCAACTTAGCATTTGGAGCAAAAAGCAAGGCCGAACCTAAGTACCACCACAATTGGTGATTCTGAATTTGTTACCAAACCGAGGCCTTTCCAGATCATGAGACCTGAGGCAATGACCGAAGCGAAGTTGAGGACCTGTAACAGGACCTATGACGAAGGTAAACATTCATGAAGGAAGAACAGAGGACCAAAACTCACATGCCGGAATCCAAGTCTTTTGAACGTCTTCAACTCCTCAGAAAACATCACAATGATATAGGAGGGGACACAAGTAGTACCAACACAGCACAGCAGTACCAACCAACAGTTCACGTTCACGTGGTCATATTTGGAAACAATGATCATAAATTGACCAAAAACCAATTTAGAATACAATCTTTGAAAAAACAATGAGATGCATAGGGGCCTAATCATATCATGTTTGGCATGGAGTGTAGTGACAAGGTATGTGGGAAGAGCGAATGCAAGGCAACAAGACACAGGACCACCGAACTCTTCAGTCACCCCTTGGCTTGCAATCTACAGGGAACGATTTTCAACAAGTCTCTTACTTCTCGGGGTTAGGATTCCTGAAAAGAATACACAGATCAGCACCAGATAGAAGAGATAAAGGAATGAGTCAGATAGGAGCGAAAGACGTTGAAAGATGCACGATTGTCAACACCGGATATTGCTTCAGCGTGAACTATGCGAAGATGCAGCTATATCATCAGGTAATAGGATTCTCGGTTGCAAAAAAACTGCGACGCGGGGAACGGCCACTGATATTGAAATGCCACTCACATTCTCCGTTTGCCTCCAGGGAGAGTCGTCACATTGACGAAGCTGATGAGAGTCAACAACTGAATGATCTGGATTTAAAAAGTCTACCCACCGACGGTTGTATAAGATACGTTTCTTGGCACGTCCTTTAGGTGGCTTCTTCTTTTCCTGCTTGTCAACCTTGGGTGTCTGAGACTTGACTTTGCCAGCACGGGCAAGAGAACCGTGAACTAGAGTCGCAATCAATGTCAGAAGTGCCGTGACCAAGAGCGACAACGATAACACACCTTTTCCCATATCGTCTTGAGATTATAAGTCGTCGAGGGCGGCGAGTACGACCGATCCTCCGATTATGCAGTTCCTGTTGATAAGGTTTCGGCGCATCCCGAATTGATGTGGCGCAACGTCCCCGGTATAATAGACCTCTGTCTTTTCTTCTTGCGATGATCAGGAAAATTCTAAAGAGCATTTTTTGTATCCCTCTCTTGATATAACTACAGGGCAGTACATGTCCTGTCTTGGATTGAAAGCCGACAACCACTAGACTGGATACATCAAAATGGTTGCACTTACAAACATCTGCGTTTGACAACAAATCGCCGTTGCTAGGACCAACGATAAACAGGTTACAGGGAGATAGGACACTTTAGTTGTCTTCTTTCTATATACCATAGACAATTCATTCGAGTTGCGACTATTTATCAGGTACTTGTGTCCTGATGAAGTCTCGCCAACTCACTGTCAATACTCATGTGACATCAGAGCCGATCCCATCATCAAATGATGGGCGAATTCCCGGCCCGGCTTGGCGGCCTGTTTGATATAAACATTTGATTCCACATTCCTCCAGCAAGATTTATCCCAGGCGTACAATTTCTGTCTTTCTTTGAATTTCCACTCTCTTTTGATATTCAAAGTGCTACCCTTGCCCACGATGTTTCTCAAGATCTTCGCCGCTCTCGTATTCGCCGCTTCTCCGGCACTGACTACTGTCTTTGTATGCACCAGAAAATATTTTCCGAAATCTTCTGATTTTTCTCTAGATCACCCAACCCACCGCTTCGTCTACTTTCCACGGAGGTCAACCCGCCATCATCAGCTGGCAAGATGATGGTTCTGTTCCCTCTCTTCAAGACTTCGGAAATGCTGTCGTTTCTATCTATGTCGGAAATGCACAACAACAGGTACGAGTCACCGTATTTCATCTTGGTTTGATTTTTAACACTTCGATAACTAGACCTCCCTGCAAACCGTCGTGGACAATGTGAACGTTTCCAGCACTGATTCTATCCAGTTTACCCCAAATGGCGACATTGGTCCCAATAGCAATGATTAGTCAGTAACATCCAGCATCGTGCAGTTTATCTCGTCCTAAGTAAGCCTTTAGCTTTATTCGCATTGAGTCTCTCGCCTTCAAGGATCCTAAGAATCCTCAGTTCCCTGCCCTGTCTTTCTCTGCTAAGTTTGCGTGAGTGTTCAATTATACATTCATACATCTTCTCACCTTTCCCTTTCCCTTTAGGATGGACAACATGAGCGGAACTTTCAACTCCACTGTTCAGGCTCAGATCGCAGGCCAATCCACTGCACCTCTTGCCGGACAGACAGTGTCCAAAACAGTGTCTGCGAATCAAGCTTCTACTACAGTACCTCATAGCACCGCCGTGACGGCATCTCGTAGCACCTCCGTGGCAGTCTCCTCTGTTTCTAGTGCTGCCGCAACTTCCTCCAGCAGTGCTGCTCTCAATTCAAAACCCGGTTGGATGGCTATCATTTTAGGCGCGCTTTCTGGTGTCACCGTATTCCAGGCTGTGCCATAAAATCTATCTCTTTCTTCGACTTGGAAAATTTCTCGTGTCCATTTGCTGCCGATATGTATTTTCATATGTTTCAACTTCGTCGCCTGTTTCAAATTCCCTAAGAGAGTCTATGCACATGTACATTCATAGCAGCTGTTATCCTGTTACGAATCATTGTTACGACTGATATCTCGATTGTTTTCTGTTCTTTGATGCCAAGATATGTTTCGTTAACGGATAGATACCATAGTTGCAGTTGCACTGTACAGCTTTAGGTGGACCGGCTCAACGTGTTTTAACGACGCCTAGTCCCAGTTGATGTGATCGTCGGTGGGGAGCACCAAGGAAGGTCCAAGTACTCAGAACTCATCAAACCTGAGCACCTGAACGGGGTTCCTCAAACCCGCTATCTATAAACCATTCGCGAACTTGAAGTCCAACCTCGAGATAGAAAGTGCTAGCCTAGCTCTTATATGACAAGGGCTGGATTGACAATTAAGGAGTGGTTTTCTTATCTGAAAGCACTGTTCATATACTCTGCTCCCAGTACTAGTGTCAAGAAACGACAATATTCCACATAGGGCCCGTTTCCTCGAAGGGAGAAAGGGTGAAGTTCCAGGGATCACCAGACTGCGGCGGCCCGCTGTACCTCTAGCCTTTTAGGTCCAGCTCTGCCGTTCTAAACGATGGGATGTCGTTCCGTGCTAGCTTGAATTGGACAACCTAGATATATTTTGGGCCTGTCGCTGTAACAGTATCTGTATGCCCCAAATTCTCCGTGTCCAGAGTTGTTCCGTAGCCTGTTCTGCTTGAAATAAACGCCATCATACATGACGGACGGTCTTCCGAGACTGATGAGATGTTTGTCCTAAGAATTGTGAAGACTGAATACTGGGATGATGATGATTTGTTATAGTGATAGTTTGTTGATTTGAACTCTATTGTGGTGGTGCCTAGGAATTTAATTTTCGTGCCAGAGAAAAGCGGAACTACTCCTGTTCTTTCTGGCCAGGCCTCCAAAAATTTTCTGGCATTATACACTACTCAATTGGACCATCGCTATCACTGTAGCGATTATTATCAGTCAATTAAGCGTTCTTTTTCGAGAGGCCATTGGTCAGTTTTTCGATTCAGTATTTTTACTCAACAATAAGTGATCTAGTACCAAGGCACGGAAGGTCTGATTTATGAGGTCCAGCATAGAAGTTGCATTGACAAAGAACGAGGAGAATGTGAATGTGAAATTTTCGGTAAGGTGAGAAAGGGTCAGAGATATCTCCCGGAGTCCTCTCAGAATAAAGGCACATCTGGCCGTCGAAAGGTCCCTTCGCGAACTTTATCCGGTTCACTACACAATGGGCTTTGATCAAATCAGTGACTTGAGCACTCAAATACCCCCGACCGTTGATGTGCAGACTCTAAGATTCTTGGCATGATAGATTTTCGGGGGCACACATTGACAATGTGACTGGAAGAATTTGTATGGACGGACCGTCTTGCGGACACGACAAGAGTAAACAGCTTACTGTATAAGAAGGACGAAGGAATTATATTCTTCGGTGGAAACGAATCTTCGGAGGGCAAATGAAGAGTATACGAATCTTGGCTGCCCTCGCATTTTCTCTTCCCGCATTTGCTCAGCAACAAGCCTGGGGACAGTGTGAGTATAGATCAAATTGTTTCGAGACGATAAAACTCACTCATCATAGGCGGTGGTATCGGCTGGACTGGCCCCACGACATGTCTTTCAGGATCAATCTGCACGGTCCTCAACCCCTGGTATTCGCAGTGTATCCCGGGAGCCGCTCCTTCCCCTTCAACGACCACCAGTCCGGCAACAACCCTCCCCTCATCTACCACCACTTCTTCTGGTGCTACACCCACAAGAAACCCGAATCCTCAGGGCTGCCCAACCCTCCCGGACAACCCGTCTCTCGTGTCCAACTCCTTCCTCCCAGACCCTTTCACATTCTTTGACGGCACTAAAGTTACGACCAAAGCTCAATGGGATTGCCGCCGTGCAGAAATCTCACAGCTTCTTCAGAAATATGAATTGGGTGTCCTTCCTCCTAAACCTTCTTCCGTTACCGGTTCGTTGTCTGGTAGCATCCTGACAATCAACGTTTCCGAAGGCGGGAAATCTATTTCTTTCACGGCGAGTATATCCTTGCCAAGTGGTATCGGGCAATTCCCTGCTATAATTGGTGTTGGTGGCATCAGCATTCCCAGACCTTCCGGTGTTGCTCTCATCACTTTTAACAACGACGATATGGCTGCTCAAATAAATGGCGGCAGTCGGGGCCAAGGAAAGTTCTACCAGCTTTACGGAGTGGATCACTCCGCTGGCGCCATGACTGCCTGGGCTTGGGGTATCTCTCGTATTATCGATGTTCTCGAGACAATCCCCGGCTCCACTTCTCATATTGACCTGTCCAAACTTGCCGTTAGCGGATGTTCCAGAAATGGAAAGGGTGCACTTGTTGCAGGTGCCTTCGAAACACGTATTGCCTTGACGATTCCTCAGGAGTCTGGGTCTGGCGGTGCTGGATGTTGGAGAATATCGGACAGGATGCTTTCGAGCGGTGTCAACACTCAGACCGCGTCAGAGATTGTGGGCGAGAATGTTTGGTTCTCTTCCAATTTCAATCAATTTGCCAACCAAGTCAACAACTTACCTTTCGATCACCACCTACTCGCCGCTCTCGTTGCACCTCGTCCTCTCCTGATCATTGACAACACGGGTATTGACTGGCTTGGTCCAGAAAGCGTTTGGGGCTGTATGCTCACCGCTAATAAGGTTTGGATGGCGCTCGGTGTTGGAGATTTGATGGGAGTCAGTCAGGTTGGCAATCATAATCACTGTGCCTTCCCGAGCAATGAACAGAGTGATCTGGATGCGTTTGTGAACAAATTCTTGAACGACCAGTCAACGAATACGAATATCCTCAAAACTGATGGTGCTAATAATCTCGGCTTTGTCGAGTCGCAATGGGTCAACTGGCAGGTCCCCACCCTGTCTTGATATCGTTACATTTTCGTCACATATTCTCAGCATGTCCGTATACTTTGTTACTGGTTTGACGACTAAGACAGTTAAAAAAAGTGAGTCCTAAATGTAGTAATATGGAAGTGCCCGAGAAGCTTCTACAACCATCGTTTTTCTATACTTCCGTATTCATGAATAAAAACGCTGAAAGGGCCTGTCTTAGTGGGGGTCGGTAAAGTAAGGTCTTGCCCCTAATAGACTGACAGAGACACCAGACTGACAGAGACACCTTGGCCGATTGGGTGAGACCCGACTCGAATATGTCGGATTTTGGTGCTGCCTAGTGTTCTTTCTTGAACAAGTTGTCTCAGAAATCATGATTTGATACCTGGAACGCTCTCTGAGATTGAGGCCTACTCCTAGAATTTCAAATAATCTTATCGAGAATAACTAATATTGTAAGAATCCAGATTACTCATGGCATTAACAACGTAGGCAAGGAAGGGGCAGGTTAGTGTATCGCAGCCTCGGCTGAGGCTCAGCTAGTGAGTATCTAATGAAAATGGCATGGGTCAAATATCATGACGGGAAGACGAGATGGCAGCACTAATTTCGATTCTGGGTTCTGAGATGGCTGGAGATCATTATCATCTCACAGAAATGACAGAAGCCTGCGGTTGACCTCTGGACCCTGTCAACAGAATGCAGTCCAATGTTTAGCACCAGTCTGCCTGTTGCGGAATAAGTCCAAGAAAGAGTAGTCCGCGAATGACAACGAGTTTCGGGATGGCCCGTTCTTAGACTTTGTGTTAGCTTACTAATCTGGTTTATACAATCCTGCTCGTCTATTTACTTCCCAATTTTGTTGTGTTAATTTGGTTGAAGAGTTTTACTCTATTGAAGTTGACCCATAACCGGCATAATGATTGCCGAAAAACTCGTGCAAATACCCCTCGAGGATCTTATACTCAATATAGCCAGCTACCCTGTTGACGGCTTATTCAAACAGTCCCTGCGAAAGCTGGACTGGGTTCCTCGTTTTGACCAGTCTCAATCATGGCTCCTCAGCGTCGTCTGAACCAGATCCTTAATGAACTTAGGCCTAACCCACCGATTCTGGGCACGTTAAAGTTCGGGGACATCATGTATGAGATACCCACGGCGCTTGCGCCAAGAAAGCTGTCGCGAGCCACCACACTCCTCGAACCCAGGGATGGAAACTTTAATAACCTGCATTTTATGCTGCAGAAATATCTGCTAGGCCAGGATATCTTCCTGGTATCACAACCCGGTCCTTACGCCCGACGTCTGGCACTGACATTTGTTAGGTGAGCGCACCGTCTTTTCTATTTCCAAGTGTTATCTGGAGCGTTGGCTAGCTTGATTAACGCAGAATATGAGTATATTGCTTTACACCGGGACGTAGGTGAGACTGAACTTAAGCAGGTGTGTCCCATATTTAGTCATCATGCACACAGTGCCAATGAGTTGAACAGGGACGGGAGATTCGCACTGGGGGAAATCTTATCTATGTAGACAGTCCTGCGGTCAGTGCCGTCAAACATGGTAGGATCCTAATCTTAGAGGGTATAGAGAAAGCGGAGAGGGGAATAATGCCAGTGTGTTTCTTGATCCTTCCCAGTTGTTTCTCTTGATGGTTGTCGTCTGCGTCAGGTATTAAATAACCTCTTGGAAAACCGGGAAATGTGAGCATTCTGCCTCCTCATGTCTTTCTACTAATAATATTTCAAGGAACCTTGATGATGGGACTCATATTATTCATCCACACCGATTCTCCCAATTAGAGGATGCTGGCATAACAAGGTCAGATCAAGGCAAGGTCTTCGTTGCAGCGCATCCAAACTTCCGAGTTATTGCTATCGCTGCCCCGGTACCGCCTTATCCTGGATACCCGCTGGATCCTCCCTTCAGAAGTCGATTTCAAGCGCGTTTCATCGACCCAGTAGGAGCACTTTTGCCTTTCGATACACCAGCACAGCATACAGTTGCTCTGCTTCCCCTCTACTCCAAGCTTCGTGACCTGATATTGACAACGCAATATGCAAGCGACAGTCAGCACGCCTTGGAGGCAGTCTCCAAAACATCTATACCCCCTTTCCCTCAGACCGCCCTGACGAAACTCCGTGCACTTATCCAACTATTCCCTCCCCCTCCGGACCTCACGCCCTCTCAACTCGCCCGACTGTTCCTCACTCTCCATCCTATCTTGGTCCACTCTGCCTTCCAAGCTTGGGCCATCCTTGGACGTCAGACCCAGGAAGCTGGACTAGGCGAATTGGGCAGCCTTTCGATGATTTCAAATAACGAATGCACTGGTCTACTGGGGTACTGCATTAGTAGCATCGATCGCGTTAACAACACGACAGCACGGCTCACTTTTGATGGACCATCCCGCGTGCAAATAGTCGTACCAGCAGGTCCTCTGTGTCTCCGTCCATTCCCCTTCACTGAGAAGCTCGACTTCCAACTCACACCCAGATTTGTGGGTCTGTTGACATGCTTCATGCAGGCCCATGCACTGGATTGGGACATATCATTTGTTCCACCTGCAGTCCTATCCTCAGCTTCAACGTCGACGTCAACTCTTGTGAAGGTATTCGGCGATTTGCTTGGCTATGATACAGAAGTATGGCATATGTACAAAGAATTGGGAGGGCGTGAACTGTATATGAGGAGAAGGATTAAAGATGGGGGTGCAACGACCTGGGAGCCTAGGTACGACTACCCGTTTAGCTGATAATCTGTTGAGCTCTGAAGCACGAAAACGTGGCAGTCCTCTAGTAGATGCAGCTTGGTCTGGTCGACTTCTTCACCTATCGGGTCTCGATGTCATTGGTTCTACCGCTGGTTCTTTGTCTCGAATGTTACAGGATCGTGAGGCCGAACTCTGGGAAGGGAAACGCATCGTTGGTTCTGCAGCTGACGACGAGGTTTGCACACAATAATTTTTTGCTGGGAACACTGTATTCATAAATTATAGATTAAGGCCGGAGAACTCTCTATTGTCCATCCATCTTTTCGCATAATTAGTACTGCATCAAAGTCTTTGCTTCTGAAGGATTGGCTCTCATATGAACACGCCAATATGTTCTTCCCCATTCCAAGTCTACCCATGGATATCCAGGAAGAATCAAGCATTCTTCTCGCTACGGGTTGCCCTAAGGAATCGGTAGATAAACTATTACAGTTTGCCGAGAAATACAGGCAAACTGTATCTGCAGACAATGTTCTCAGGAGCCGAAGGCTTGGTACACGCTCTTTGCTCAGGATTGCCCGGAAACTTGCCATGTTTCCAAAGACGTTAGACCTCAATTTTGTTGTCTGCCAGTCCTTGTTGGCAGAGTTTCTACCTACAACGGAGCGTTTAAATCTGATTTCCCTGCTCGAAGAACACGACATTCGGAGGAAACATAATAGTGTAAGAACCTCCATGCTTCTATGTAGTTCAAGCTGAAGAGTCTCTCAAAGTTCAATCCAAGCCCTCGCGTTACAGAGACCAGAATTGAGTTCCCGTCCTCAAGTAGCCGTGGACAAACGTGCCCAGTCACTATACCCATTTTCAAAGCCTCTGAGGACCCCGTCGGTGTATCATCTCATATTCCTCACATGGATCATTTTTACAACAACAGCTTGCAAACTGGGCTCATGCGTGATCTCGCTATTGATTTAGAGCTTCTCGGGGAGCATGTTATCTTATTAGGGAATCAAGGTGTTGGTAAGAATAAAATTGTTGACAGATTGTGCCAAGTAGGTTTCCCTTGCACGAGTCCATGCATGATGCTTATAGGTTCTTATGATACTAGCTCCTTCGTCGCCCATGCGAGTATGTTCAGCTTCATAGGGACACGACTGTCAATCAACTTATGTTCACGACGTCACTGGACGATGGTATCATCAAATACACTGATTCTCCTCTACTCAGAGCAATCAAGCATGGGCGTTATATCATCATTGACGAGGCAGATAAGGCACCATCACATGTCGTGGCGGTTTTCCGTAGCCTTGCTGGTCAAGGCGAGCTGACACTCTCAGATGGGCGCCGAGTGCGACCCGTAAAGGGACGAGGCGGGGATATTATTGTCCATCCTAATTTCCGGTTGATTCTATTGGCTAATCGCCCAGGCTATCGTAAGTGTTCTTTTCTCAGTATATCGGTTCAGCAGTATCGATGATACATGCGTAGCTTTCCTCGGAAACCACTTTTTGCAGGTCCTTGGGGAAAACTTTAGTGCTCATTCAGTCAGCAATCCAGATCCTGAATCGGAAATGAACATTTTGAATCAATTAGCACCTGAGATGGATCCTCAATTGATTCAACGCCTTGTTGCTGCCTTCCAGGACTTGAGAGTGAGTTATGAGACTGGTGTTTTGAACTATCCTTATTCATTGAGAGGTAAGAGATTATTCGATCAAAAATGGTGATACTGAGTGCTCATATGAATGCTAGAACTCATCAACCTTGTGCGTCATATGGGAGTATACCCAAATGATACCCTCGGTGAAGCACTACGCAATATATTCGATTTTGACATCTACAAACCCGAAACCATGGAAGTATTATCGGCTTTATTGATTAAGCATGGGTATGTTTCCTTTCCTCTTACTCTAAATTCCAATTCAGTGATTCTCCTACAGTTTAGAGGTATCGAACTTGGGTTTGGATGCTGTCCGTGAAACTGTCAAGAAGGTCAACGACGTGGAATTCGAGCCAACGAACAAGACTTTAGATGAACCAAAGGAAGGGAAACATGACGACAAGGAACACTCTGGCGGTGATACGTATGCTGGTGGTGTAGGTCTTCTATTCATTGAAGTCAAAAAGATGAAATGCTCACGTGCCTTTTCCAGACGGGAGGTCGTAGTACTGCTGGCATGGGAGGCATGGGAGGTTACAAACGCTTTTACAAGGGCGGAGACATTAAGCAGGTACATCTTTGCCTTGGAATATGTTAGACGACGAGCTCGAGTGACTGGGAATTAGGTCCCTGAGGCTTTGAAGGTCAACGTGCCCGAGAAAATCAAGGAGAAAGCGCGGGAGATGGCACGTCAGGAATTGCAACGACGCCTAGAAGAACTCGACATGACACAGTCCGAAGCACGAAGATATGGTCAACTCTTGGATAAGACGCAAGCATACATGCATTCGCTTCACAGCTTGCTCGAGTGTAAAGTCCTTCACGTAACAACTGTTTGGGATTGTGTTTATCTTTTCCTTAGATCTTGCTGCAAAAGAGGAGGAACGGGTGTGGCTTCAGCGGCAGACAGATGGAGAGCTAGATTATAGTCGACTAACGGAAGGACTAACTGGAGAAACGACAATCTACAAACGCCGTGGTATGGAGAAACCAGAACTAGGGAGACCACAGGTGAAGTGTGTTTAGCAATTCTATGTGGACCCTGACCACTTTGTTGATAGTCATCATTGGTTTTTAGGCCTAAGCGCATTCGGTTCATATTCGATTTGAGTGGCTCAATGTGATTTTTTCATAGATTTTTTGCGCAGCGATAATACTGAATGATTGACTCAGGTACCGATTCCAGTATGACGGTCGACTGGAGATGAGTATGCAGACAGGTGAGCGAAGGTTCTTGTACAAGGCGATCTGAGTTCATCAGCCACAAGCGGTCATGTTAATGGAAACCTTTAATCGCCTTTCGCGGAAGGAGAAATATGTCTGGGATGTGAGTAACCTTGATCAGGCAGTAGAACAAGACTTGAGATCCCGTGTCGAACACCCAGATCTATGGCCATGTATGCTCTTTACTTTCGAACATCATCTGGTGTCTCACACTGCTACTAGTCTGGGGATGGTCCAGAGATTCCTTTGGTGGAAGCAGACAAACCACCGACTGGGCTCAAAGAGCGTTGGAAAGTCGCTGAAAAAATGTACATGGTTACCCAGTATGCTTTCGCGGGTGATTTTACTGGTAAGAATTTCACGGTTGTACCATGCCTGGTTGGATGCTAAACATCCCAGTCGAAGCTATCGCAAATGGAGTGGTCGAAGTGGCGAAGTACGATGCAGGTAAGCAATGGAAATTAATTTGAGGGTAGTTGCCCTGTTGAATAGGCATTTTAGACGATTGGTTTGTCATCGCAGTCACAGACGCGAACTTCAGCCGTTATGGCATTACTCCCGAGGAGCTGACCAATGCAATGAAACGCGATCCTAAAGTACACACAGCTTTAATTTGTATCGGAGAAGGTGCAGAAGCGACATGGTCAGTTCTCGCTCCAGCTTAATTTCGCTGTCAGGGTTCACCAAACATTATGTAGGATCACAAGCCGTCTTCCGGGCCGCGGATTTCGTGTAGCGAATACTGCCGACATCCCGATTGTTTTGAAGAATATATTAACGACCATGATTGATAGATGACTGCTTTGAACCCCTCCTTGCGTAGACGACTCCTGCTGAAACCATAGAGTGGATTAAAATTACGAATGATGCCTATGTCAACGAGCTGCTCCGCCCTACATTGGGTGAGGCCATATTTGTCTAAGAAAATGAACAAGTCAAATACAATTTTTGTGAATGTTTCGGTCGTTCTATATTACATTGGGCTTTGAAATTGTCTACTTGGTGTCTTGGAATAAAAATCAGTAGTACTGAGTAGAGAAAGGCTCGTTGTGTGCCTCTAAAACACCCTTAGCATTCTGCTTAGCCTGTTCAGACACGCGCGGGTCTTGATTGACAAAATATGAGGATAAACAGTGTCCGATATTCAATACCGACTCACTGTTCAACGTGGCACGATAACCGCCCATCTCCCGCGCCTCACCAGGTTGACCACCCTGAGCGCCGCGTGAACGTCCAATGTTATCAAACATCTCAGGGTCATTGTCATCGAGGAAATTGTTGGCATCCATCCCAGCGTAACTCGAAACGTTGCGAGTTTGAGTGTTGAGGGACGTGCCCATCTGATGCCGAGGAATACCTAACAAATAAACCATGGTCAAACCAAAAAAATCGACAGAAGCTGATGGCAAACCATCCGATTTTTTTTACGTACCCACATCAGCTTCTTTGGGATCGTTTGTATAATGAACTGAAGTATAGGTTCCTTTTCCAAATTGGCCAGTGGCAGGGGCACCTGTTCCAGCTTTGTGCGTGGACCCTTGTTGTTCAATTTCAACACCCATGTCATCGAGACGCCGAGCGGCATTTCGCTTGGTGTCCTCTGAAGTCTTGGCGTTGTGTACAGTGGCCTTCAGACCAGCGGCAACACGTTCAGGGTTTTTTTCTGGACGTCGAAGTCAATAATGATTTATTGACATACCCCTTCCGGAACTTGAAAAGCTACACACGTTCAGCCATGATAACCTGCGAAAATCAACTTGGGGAGTGAAAAATGAGTGCAAAATGTCTGGAGAAAGGATGTGCATTCTTCGTCCGGCTTTTGAAGGACTTCCATGTTTCGGATAGGGTCAGCAGCTGTGGATCTCAGTGACAGTGATGACACGAACGGACACGTCATATATAGACCAATCTTGAGACATGTAGAGGAGAACGAAGGACAGAAGGGAGCTTGAGTC
>Ga0157368_1000417_pt1 | contig 19988 bp, 20 predicted proteins | sample AttbisABBM3_FD_113146 | JGI IMG/M metagenome (GOLD analysis project Ga0157368, IMG submission 113146) | Fungus gardens microbial communities from leaf cutter ant in Botucatu, State of São Paulo, Brazil - Atta bisphaerica ABBM3 | ecosystem: Host-associated > Fungi > Mycelium > Unclassified ...
ATTGTTGTAGCACGGACCACATGTAATTTATATAAATAGAGGAGCAATGCAGCGAGGGCTCCTTGTCGAGTTCTCTTGTAATTCCCCACTCTTTACTTGATAGCCCATTGGAGAGCTTTGCTCGTTGTGAGATCATTTGTCCTTGAGTGACGAGTGGTTGCTACAACAAATCTGTTTTCTGTGCCAAATCTATGAATTTATTTGACAAGTGTAAATTGCCCCTAACATCTAATCCTTATGGCATTATTATTTTATACTTAAGTAAGCAATGATCAAATAAATTGGAATGATAGTAGAGAGATATGGAATAGCTGTTGCCTTCAGAAACCTCATTGTAAGAGAACCTGCCTTCATACACCCAAACTTTGCCCCTAACTCTACTGGACCCTATAGTACTTTTGTTTCCTACCAACTAACCCTGCTGAACTCTGTGGTCTTTCTTAAGCCAATCTGTCAACCCCTGACCCTGCCAGACCATGTAGACTATTGCAAGCATATTGTCAATCTCCACCATTGATCCTCTCTAGTATTTCTGCTATAAACTCTCTTTCTTCCATTTCTGGTAGATTTCTAGGTGTTTTTATCAGAGTTTCTGGCTATCTGGCTGCCATCATTCTCTACCTATGTCAGTACTATTCTGCCAGATTGGAATGGACTCCAGTAGTATTTATGGTAGTTGCCACCCCCAGGAGTCCTCATTCTGTTTCCTTAGGACTTCCTAGAGGTAAGTACTACTTGGATTTATCAGTTATATCAATATACTTAGGACTTTCTAGAGATTGCAAACTCCACTAACTCCATGGACTTTGCCCAGTTACCCTAACACTCATTCTGTTCTCTTAGATTTCCTTGAAGATAGATCATGTAGTTGATAATTAGAATAATATACTAAGGTTTCATTAGAGCTTTGAAACTTCTGCTCAATTGCCCTAACAGTAATAGAGGTCTTTGTATGACTGTTCAAAGCATAGCAGACTGAGTGTGGAAGTAACTATAGCAATTGTGAGATGGAACAACAAGGAGCAATGAGGAATAAAAAAGATGACTAGATGAATCTTGTAAGTTATGATCTATAGGCTCAAACTTAACACCATGGCAGGATGAAAATGGTGTAAGGTCAGCCAACACTCATGATCTGCAATGCAAGCTCTTTATTTGCCTCACATGCTTGGGCAAAGCCAATCAAAACAGGAAGATCGTTGGGACAAAAAGTGATGACAAGGGGGTAGCTGAAGTAGGGACTGAGGTAACAATGAGAACCTAACTTAGGCGAAAGAAGAAGCCGTATTTCAGGAGTCCATTGAATAGGCATCACCTCGAATGCTGAGATGGACATGTTTTACCCCCATGACCAAGGAACGACATTGAGATTGCTTCTTGAAACATGCACCGAAACCAGAGTTTTCGAAAACTCGTGAGGAACTTGTGGCTTGAGTAACCAATATCATCTTGCAAGAGTGGACACAGGTAGCCTGGATCATGACCACTCAAAGGATGGAACAAAGTCTATACACTTCTGCCATTATCTGATAATGACAAAGGTGCAGCTATCAGTAGTACTGAGGGTTAGGTCGACAAGCACATTATCTTGATAATGCAAGGCCCTACAGTTGAACGACACAGTGTCGTAATTAATCACATCTCACAAATGTTCAGCATTGGTTTAATGTCAAGTACAGCAATTACGCAAATCACCAGCGCACGAAGAATGGTGTACATATCCCCAGATTATCTAGCATCAAGGTTGAGCTGGGCACTATGTAGATTGACAATTTGTCATAGATCGCCGACAAACCTTTTTAAGCCAACATTCGATCAAAACTCGTGCTTGATGGGTGATCCCGGAAGAGTTACACGAAATACCATAAATTGGTTGTCGTTGTCAATCCCGGCGTCAAATGGCTCCCCAAGAGACACACCATTGGTGCTCAAGAAGTCATTATCGCACTGTGATATTCAATTTTGAATGCGTTTCATCCATCGGCGCTCCACTCACGGCTGTGAAAAGGAAATAATCGTCTGGAAATTTCGGATCTCCAACAGGCGCCAGAGCGAAGGATTCCCATTTTGCACTCAAAAGGGAAGGGTCATCCGGAGAACCTACCCGGAATTTGAGTAGTACTATCGCCAAAGAGTGTGACAACATACCGTTATGAAGACCAAATCGAGCAAGTTGGATGGCATCGATAAAGCTGATGAAAGCCACATATTCTGCGGGCTTGATAGATGGGTCAAGTACACCGCTCACGGCAATTGGATTAAGGTGATTATCGAATTTTTTGCCATGAATATCAGTTGCCTCGTGAATAGAGAATAGATCAGCGTTTTTATAACTGGATGTGTTATCATCTCCACCACGTCCATCTCCATCCCGTGAGAGCGCAAAGAATACGCCTGGTCTCACAAAATGGATCTCGCTGCATGCTTCAGTGTGATTCTTTTGACTCAAAGGAAGGGGTACAACCCATTCCCCGACAAGGCGTGGAGGTAGTTTTTTTATATCAAAAGCGAATAATCTTGTGTAGCGAGAAGTTGTCTTATCTGCTCCTCCATCTTGAATAGTGGCCGATTGTAGCATAGCATAGAGTGTCCCCGTCGTCGAGTCAACCGTTAAGCCCTCGAACCCTATAAATTGTCAACGCGATAATTAGAACCAAGAGCTTGAGTGACCTTGATTTGCCGAGCGGCCAGCTACCGGATCGACGACTGATGTGAAGTTCAGATTTCCGGCCGCATCCCTGGGAAGTACAGCATCGGGCAAAGGGATAGATTGAAAAAGGTGGCCATCATTTGAAAAGTGGTATATACCGGGAGCGTACTCGTCACTGAGCCAAAAGCTAGGAACGTATTATTATAACATCTTATCATCAGCACATGGGAATGGTACTGGTACTCACGAGCCATCCTTATTGGCAACAAGGCCCTCAACGTCAAGGACCAGACGATCGTCATGCTTTGAAACAATGGGTAGCGGTCCAGGGAAAGACGGACGATCGAGGGATGGACGTCGTATGCTTTGAGGATCGAGACCACTTGTGTTCTTGCGGTTCACGTCAGATTCAAGGACAGTGTTCCTGTACTTGAGAGTGAGGGTCTCCTGAGCACTTGTGAAACTGAGGTTCTTAGAGTCATAATATGGATTTAACACAAAGTCTAACGCATGACGACGCGCTTGATAGTTGATTGTGGAATCACTATGCCAACCGTCAGACAAGCCAAAATGAGTATGTAAACATGGACACGCACATGTTGAAACCTCGGTCTGGATGCACATATAGGGTTCCGCTAAATTTGCCATCCTTTCCCCGTTTCCAGCTGCCTGGTTTCAATGCAATGGCACTCCCAATCCCACCCAAGGTGTCTCCAGTTGACTCCCGGAAATCAGATGGAATCAGGCCAAATCCAACTAAACCCTTGTTGATATAAGTTACATCATTCAGTGTAACGCGATTGATTTCTCTCGGCTCCACAGGATGAACAGGGATCTTTGCTCCCTCTGCCAAGGTAGGTCCCAGAAAGACAAAGATGCTGACGAATTTCGTTGAGAGTCTCATCGCGGACTAAGGGTATGCATCGAATCCAAGTAAGTAAGTAAGTACAGGCACGTCTGGCCCAAACATAGCTTTCGACTCGGACAGCCAACGACATGGCGCATGTTGGAAATGAAGGGAAATCTGTTTGTGATTGGTGTAGTACCACGTGGGCATATCAGACACAACACATATTAGGGACCAATTTCGCGTCTTCATAGCAGATTTGTACACACTCTCTCACATGAATGAAATTCGAACTCTTGTTGAAATGGCACGACCCTGATTCATCGGTCATATAGGTTCTAACGGTCAGGAATTGTAGACAATAATGTGCATGGGTATATTCTGGAGAACTGAAGCGCAGCCATGGGGATCCCACGATCCGTGGGATGCCGTTCTATGATTTTACTACCGCTCCTGGCAATGTAACACGAAATACCAAAAACTGATTATCGACATCGAGACCAGCATCAAACGGTTCTCCAAGAGAAACGCCGTGTATACTGATGAAATCATTATCGGACTAAAGGAGAAGTAAATTCACGGAAAAGTGTGTAGAGTTCAATTGGATAACATACAGCGGTGAAAAGGAAGTAATCGTCAGGAAACGAGGCATCACCGACAGGTGCGATAGCGAGTGACTCCCATTTGGCATTCAGGAGTTTTTCGTCGTTAGGTGAGTCTATGGAATCTTCAGTCATAAGTTTACCATACTATGGGCTGAAAAATGCACCGTTATGAAGGCCGAAACGCGCCAATTGATCATCATCGATTAAACTTACAAAAGGGACGTATGTGGCAGGCTTGATTGATTTATCGAGTTCACCGTCGGTCGCCACCGGATTTGAAGGATCGTCAAACTTGGAGCCGTGGATGTCGGTTGCTTGGCGAATGGAGAACAAATCAGCACCCTTATATTTGGATTTATCATCGCCACCGTCATCACCACGACCATGTGCGTCACGGGAAAGGGCAAGGAATATTCCATTTCCAACGAAGGCAATTTCGCTGCAAGCTCTAGTTTTTCCTTTCGAGCTTTGAGGCAATGGCACAACCCATTCTCCAGCAAGGGTGGATTGATTATTCTGGACGTCATAAGCTAGAAGTCGAGTATATCGTGAAGTAGTTTTGTCATCTCCACCATCTTGAATGGTGGCAGATTGCAACATTGCGTATATTCTCCCGGTTTTTGGGTCGATCGTAAGGCCCTCGAAACCTCATAACCAGATCGATGAGGATGGCTGGAAAAGACACGCCATTATAAGGCTCACCTTGATTACCGGCTCGACCTGTTTTTGGATCCTCTTCCGAAGTGAAAAAGAGGTTACCATTTTTGTCCAAAGGTGTAATAGCATCAGGGATCGGCAACGACTGTACCACCTCGGCATTTGGTGAGATGCGATAAATTCCTGGCGCATATTCATCACTGATCCAGAAGCTGTTCATTTGAAGATGAAGATTTATTACAGTGAAACCGAGGATGCGCTCACGATCCATCAGCATTTGCAATAATACCTTCTACATCGAGCACCAAGCGATCATCAGTATTTGAGACGATCGGCAGTGGACCGGGGAAAGTAGCAGAACCACAGAGGTTGCGAACACCTTGAGGGTCCAGCCCGCTAGTCGTCTTCCGTCCGTCAAACTCGAGTACAGTTTTCTTGTACTCAAGCGCAAGGGTCTTCTGAGCAGGAGCGTAATCGAGATTCTTTGAGTCATAGTATGGAGTCAAAACGAAATCAATTTCATGATGGCGAGCCTGATAATCGACTGTTCCGTTGCTTGTTGGTTGCGGATCCTTGTAAGTCGAGCGTCATCGGGCCTTCAGAATCTTCACTTACACATTGAATCCCCTATCTGGGTGGACGATGAGGGTACCGCTGAAATGACCGCTCTTGCTGGAGGTCCAGGTATTCGGCTTCAGAGCAATTGCACTTCCAATGCCACCTATCGTATCACCAGTCGAATCCCTGAAATCCGAAGGAATAAGGCCAAATGCAACCAAGCCCTAAAATGCATAGAGGTTTAACCAATTGGGGTCAAAGAGGATGTTGTGATACCATGATACGAACTTTGTTGACATAGGTCGTACCTTCGAGGGTGACGCTATTAACGACACTCGACTTCTCCTTCGCACACGCAAATCTCAAACTAGCGAGAGCGAGGTGATATGAGAAGGCAGTTGAGAGTCGCATTACTCAATTCTGAAATCCGTTCAGCATTTAACCAGACCCCATTGAAAGAACGTGCGCTCAACCCAGGACAACTTAGTGAATGCTCTCAGTGCGCACCGCATGGTTGACTCCATAGAGAAGGACTACATGTGACATGAGTTTTGGGTCCAGAAGAAATGAGTTACTGTTTAGTAGGTTAGTCTATGATGGCGTGGATAACGGTTGTCATACCACGGTCACACTCATCATTTTGGTTGAACCAAGTCGCCTTAAATTTTTGGCACACGTTCCATTTATTTCCCCGAATATCCACCCAGGACCATGACCATTGTAAATAACAATCAAAAACAGGGGGGTTACAATTCTGATTGCTCTGATTGCGAAATGGGTAGATAGGAGGCGCGGTCTATCTGCCCACTCGTACGGGTATAACATCATTTCAAGAACGAAGTCGCCATCGACAGTCATAGTCTAGGTCACTCAAAATACGATATCCAACTTCCAGTCTGGTCGGGAAATTCAGCACCGATATATACCAGACTGACAGCGAATCTTGTCTTCTTTCACATTTATTCTCTCTACTTGTACTTTCATACGCGTATCCTCATTCGGAATAATTTAATAACTGCGAGTCACATAGAAGGCTGGTCGAATTGGATGAAGGCAATTGTAATTTTGGAATAGATTTTCATTATTGGTTCTTCTTCATGAAGATCATAACAAATCATAGGGCAAAGTTAGTCTTTAATATGCCAATGCTTTATAAAGCACATACGCCGATGATGCCCCAGAGTACCTGTTATCGGGTATGAGGTTAATTCTCCACAATTCACGGTTGTGGGTTATGGAAGTTCTGACTACGTTCTAGATTGCTGCATTTATCCTTCCTCTAACCAATGTATTTCTTCACGATAACCAAGTATCGTAAATCCGGGAGAAATTCTGGGATGCCTCAAGGGAATCTAGCTGTGCAAGGGCACATATGCAGTGATACATCTGATGTTTCCTCCTTTTTTTAGAGTAGTCTGCTGTGTTAAAGTCATTGTGTTCTTAGTGTCAATGAGGAGCAGCAACATTCAGGGCTAAAGAATGGGAGAACGAGGAAATACCCACCAACATTATCTCAGTGTTCATATGTTTTACGTCGGTGGTGACGTAATGTAGAAATTTCAGAGTACAAGGTAATAAAATAGGCATATCTAAATGGATAAATTATTGGAGGCAAAACTGGAAATAATATAAGTTCAAGATAAGGTTGAGTTGAGTCAAGAACCTATACTTTGAAAAGATTGATTATACAGCCTCGACCGTTTTGAAAGCAGGGATTGAGCGTGGTGCAAAATTTTATCATTCACTGGCAATTATGGAACTTGAGATCAAGGTCATCTGGGACAAAAATTTATATTTATCTGGGTCCCTTAGTCATTCAATGGCCACCTCTGCGATGTAAAAACGCAGCAGGTACCGAGTTAATGAAGTCTATCTGCTCTTTACGGAATGTATCCTCAATCATAGTGGTGTTGTCTCCATTCAACTGGATGATCCGTTGATTTTGAGGCGTGAATTGTTCCCAAAGTGGACCTTCAAAAACCAATTATCAGGCCTACTTAGCGGAGACTTGTTGAAAAACGTACGCTCTAGTCCCTTCCCGTCATTTGGATTCAAACTTGTTGCAAAGGAGACCCAGTAATCAATCATTAATTTACTTATCCTCAACGATGAAGCAGACTGATCATCTGGTTCACCATAAACATAGTTTATCTCGGAACCATGCGGAACTAATATCACAAGTCAGTAATGACAATGATTCTTGAAGCAGATTTACCCCCAACGAAATCTGGTAACTGAGGCTGTGGCTGAGTAAACAAGTAGCCCCATGTCCTTACACCTGCTTTTGCAGCTGTTTGCTGCCAGAATCGTCGTTGCGATGTAAATCCCAGGTCGCCCTCTGTAGACCAGATGAATTTAAAAGGGCGAGACAAGCAATATAAGAGGTCGTACGAAGCGCGGAAGCACGTTTATACTGGGACGAGAGTCCGAATGTATTATTCCCCGTGCCGAAAGGAGAGCCAAGAGCTGCAATGTCCGGGTACAAGTTAAGAAGCCGGTCAGTTGCTGTTTCTAATACAGAAGGTTGGACAATGGGAGGGGAGTAATTTGTAACAATGAATGTATGAAGTTGCGCTTCTGAGTTGATCGTCGTGGGAATAAAAATCGTGCCTGGGAGAAACAAGGGTCATTCCAAAGCAATTGAAGCAATGTGGAAAATCAAGCACCTTCGTCAAGATTGGTACCACTAATGAAGGGCAATTGCGCAAAATTTCCCCTGGTTAGTAACCTAGATGGAATGTCAGGGTAAAGTCCTCCCGGTCCATCAATAGTAGGATCGAAGGCAAATTCCTCGGGCGCTTTACTGATGGCGGCCTGGAGACCAGAAAAGATCTCAGTTGAGGTGGCATTTCTTATGCAATCAAATGTATGACGAGTCCCAGCCAACGGACGGCAAGATGTGACGCCAGCAACGAAATTATTCCAGTCGACTTGACGGCGTTCAGGACCAAAGTTAACTGAAGTTGCTTGAGAACCAGACTCGAATATCTACGGCTAATAATCAAACAGAGTTGGTAGAACAATCTCCATATAGACTCACTGCTCCACGTGCAAGCTTTTCAATGCTAGAGTTTAGGAAGAGAATCGAGCTCATGATAGCACCTGCGCTTTCTCCAAAGATCGTAACCTAAACGAGATATGACTTTCAGCAGTGTAGCAGAACTGATGTTCTCAAACTACATACTTTGTTCCTGTCACCGCCAAAAACACCAATATTTTCTTGTACCCACTCGAGGGCCGTTAACTGGTCTTTGAGTGCGAGATTGAGTGCTTTTTCATCCTCCGCTTTTCATTATTGAGCATCGCAATTAGTTCTTCACATGTGGTTATAATTTCACCTTCAACGCCTTGAGGGAATCCAAGAGGACCAAGGCGGTAGTTGAAGTTGACATATATCAGAGGAGTTCCCTAAGGCGTATTTATTAAGGGAAATCGACCTTCCAGGGAATTTGTGCCAACCCTTTCCATGGCTTGAGCTACTATTGCACTGCCATTGTATATCGAGGATGCCCCTTCCTGGAAGCCACCCCCATACCTAGGTAACATTGATCCACATCCACATCCAGTCGAGAGCCGCTCAATGACACTCACGTCCAAAATAACTGATATGGAGTGAGTAACATAATGCATTGATGAAAGCAACATACAACAGGAAGTCCCGCACTCTCAGAAAGATTCGCAGGTCGAAATACATTAATAGTCAAACAATCTTCTGACACAAGAGGAACAGCAGGACTTCTCTTCAAAGTACACAGATCAACTATGGTCCAATACGAGTGACAGACGTACTGGTTGAAGACATGCTGCCTTGAAATTCGAAGCGTCGAAAGTCCCAGAATCAATTTCCTTCTTCAAGACAGGGGGCCTTAGCCTCAAATCTCCGAGAGGAGGCTCGGCATATGGTATTCCTGACAATCAACGAACTTAAAAACGTACAGCAGAGAAACCATATAACTACTCACCTCCAAAGAAATCTTGCTTCAGAATGGTAACATCCCTGCCCACGAGGGTGGTCCCACCGATCTTAACCTGGGGAGCACCACAGCAATACGTGATCAAGACTGTTATTGAAACGAGAAACGATGCTTTCATGATAACTGGACAAGGGGAGGTTTTATAACTATCTTCACGACATTGATTAAAGCTTTATATGACTGAGCAGATCTTCTAGTACCCAATTGGAGTATCATACTCTCAATTTGAGGCGGAAAACATTAGCGAGACTAGTCTCGGTATAGTGATAACCGGATGCCAGTGAGAGAATTCGATCCAACTGCATGGGAGATCTGAGTTCATTCGAAACCTGGCATGGGAAACATAAGGTCTTCTCAGGAGTATTTCGCGTTGGATGTAGAAAATTTTCGTGCTCAGCTAAGAGATATTTCCCAATGGTTGTGCCACGGCCATACCTCTGCTATACTAACTGCGGGTAATCTATTGGCTCTGGGAAATACTGATATTCAGTTTAGGGTCACAGGGAGCGAACAATGAGCAACTTCGGGTATGAGGGATGTGCTGACCCAGGTCTCTGCCACTTCGTCATAATGATGACCATATTTTCAGTGACAGTTCTCCTTCCACGGATTTGTTGGGAGAGTTCTAGAAACATGCTTAATAATGATAACGATGACGATGGCGCTAAAATACCTCCCAGAAACCATTATCAATATTTATCAATTCAGGAGAGATTAATCAACTTAGTGTGTAACTTCGAATCAGTGACAAATCTATGAGAAATCTAGTACAAATGCCAGATACTTTTATTACTCAAGCCATTCATCTGGACTGACAAAGTCATGATTTTTTTTTTTTTAAATCAACAATTTATAACGCGGGGCGCTATGGCAGGCCGCGGTAACTACTTAGTAGCTACAGTACATTGATGGGCATACAACATGAAAAAAGAAAAAGGAAAGGAAAAGGAAAAGAAAAGGAAAAGGAAGGAAAGAAAAAAAGAAAACAAACCAAGCTACGTTAACAGGATTGCTACATTACTGTACTCTACTTTCGAAAGAGTTCCTGTTGTTTTCTACCATGCCAATCTTTATTGAAATGGTTATGCCAATAAGGACAACTATAGCTATCCACTTGATGGTCTCCCTTGCAATTCACACACTTGAAGACATGAGGACATGGCTCACCAATATTGGTAGCCACGCGATTTGCTTTCTTGTTTTCCATACAGCACCATGCTTTCTCTCTGTGGTGTTTGGTTTCATGAGCTCCGTAGCACTTAGCACACCTGGAGATGTGAGAACGACAACTTAGTGTCGAATGTCCCCACTTCCAACAGTTTTTACACTGAGGAACTCCTGGGTTCATGTTTGTTCCGTGAACAGTCGCAATAAATTGCCCAACATTGAATCATCGATTGATGATGTTCTTTGCACAAGAACCACTCTGGGAATCCCAGATGTCCACCCATACTACTGCTTTATCTGACCTGGGTGATACTTTGATAACACATGGTTTCGAAGCCAAAGTCACATCCTTGAAGAGATGCGAGTCTTTTAAAACACCTTCAATAATATCAGGAGACATGACTCCTAATTTGCTTGAGTATGGAAGTCCAACAATCTTCATATATGATTTGGACTTGGGGAGACAAGGACTCTCAATGGAATCTGGATTAACATTTTGAACATTTTTCAAGTATTTCTTGATTGTTGATAAATTGAGATTGCTAGTGGGTTTATTTGTCATGATTGTCATATACAAGTCCACCTGTCTGGAATAACGTCCCCATGGTGAAAACACCTCCAAACCATACAAGCCTACCTTCCATGGCGGCCACTCTTCTCGCAACACGTCTCAAGGCAGTGCTGCAACCCTCTGGATATTCCGTCTTCCATGGCGGAGATACTCCTATTCAACTCAGTCTTCCATGACAGAGTTACTCCTGTCAGTATCTCAATACTGAAACCTCTGCTTGGGGCAATAGGGGTTTTACCACTGAAACCCCAAGCATCTCCTATACTATCAGTTTGTATATAAGACTAGTAGTTACACTGTAATTTGCTAGTCTGATAATCGATGAAGATAATCTCTTATTGAACTCAACCTCCAGTGTTCAACAGCGACACACCAATCAGTACTCACATCCACTCAGACTTTCTTCCCTTCATCTGAAGTTGCGACCACATGGCAGACAGATGGCGCAGCACATAAGCTGAAGCCAAGGTCGTTCCACAAGTCTGCTCATCTCTGAGTCTATTCTGTGGACTTCCACCCCAGTGTGAACTGCACCTGACAGGTAAGAGGAAAGAGAGTATCTGATGATTTTCTTTTTCTTTGTGCTCTCAAAGGATCACATGAATTGTTGCGAAGCTCCTAATTAGGTAGTAGATGCAAAAAATTTACACATAGGTTGACCCCTACCAATACTACTCGTCTTTCATCATTGCTCTCTTTCAGCTCTCCATTGAAGTATACACCACAGGTAAGTGGTTGCCAGTTGTCCACACTGCACTATGCTGCTGTGCACTCTGTTCCTTCCAACATGAATACAGTCACATGACATAGAAGATAGCAAAAGGTAGTACTTAGTCTATGTACTGAATATATTGTTAGAGAGATGCTACTACTGGGAGGACATTGTAGGTGAGTCTGGTTTCTAATCTTACTTTCTCATTTTATTATTTCCTTTCTTGTCTTTTTTTTTTTTGGGGCATATGCCTACAAAGACATACTCATATGTATATGTTATGATAAAAATTATCATAATAAAAACTATGTAGTACTAAATGTTACACAAAAGAACTCATAATTGGTGGCTGTACCTCAGTTATTGTTGTGTATTGTGGCAACTACTAACCAAAACAGTCAATAGTATACTAAGTAGTCTTATATAGCAAAGAGTTTAATGGAGATCATAGGAGAACTCAACAAGAAGTTATTCCTACACTATAGATACTACTATTATAAGTCCTACCCTAACCTACATATGTCATTCATGAGTCTACCACACTATTATTACAAGACAAACATGCTGTAACTATATCTTTGACATCATTGTTCTAGTTTCTTCTATTATATTTCAGACCTATAACATTATATCATATGATGCATCATATAACTGCAGTCATATCCTTCTTCATTGTCCAAGAAAAAAAAGAAAAAAAAATCAAATTAAAGAAAATAGATAAAAATAAAACAAAATCAAGATAAAATATAAGAATTCAAGTATACCATGACATAAATACCACTTTGTAAGAAAAACAAAACCCAAACACTACCAATATTTATTACCAATCTTGTAAACTTCTAGTTTCAAGTCTTATTCTTATCACAAACTCTACTAGCTTCACTGACCAACTCTATTAAACCTCTGTTAAGTATTATTCTTGTAATAGTCATGAAATTGGATAGTAGCTTCCACTAATCTACAACATTTTAAGTCTTTCTATCAGGATTCCTACCCATCTAGTACTATTATTCTGTAGTTATATTAGCAAACATTCTGTCTAATGTTCTACTTAATTAGTATAGACTCTTTAGATATTTAGAGTAATTATTGTTTTCAGAGAACTTCATTATATTTTCATAGGACTCCTTGGAGGTAAATTATACATTTTAGAAAGAACTGAAAGAAATAATGTCAAGATACATGTTTATAACATATTCACCTTATGGTATACATATTGTGCACTTATAACTAATGCATAAATATTAGAGTAGGGTTATTTATTGTTAGCATAGACTATATACTATTAGTATAAATCAAGTAGCAATATATTAGGAACTTCTTATCAAGTTTTCTTATAATTTCTACAAGACTCTTTGTTATAAGACTACTTAGTGAGTTATTGACTATTTTAGTTAGTGGTTGCTACAACAGTAGAACTCAACTCTCTCCAAGAATATTGTATCATGTCGTCTCTTTTCTCTTACTCTTTGTTTATTCTTAGTATGTAACCAGCACAGTCAATTACTACAAACTTTATATAGCTAGACTTTAGGCTTAAGGAGTACATAGCAGTTACTGTAAGGCTATTGTGGATGGTAATGACCAGGCCTAGGCTAATATCTAGACATACTTATTATTTAAGAGAGCAGTATTATTTAGTATACTTGTTCTTTTTAAGTATTAATCTTGTGCTAAAGGTCTATTATGATCTTTCTATATAGAGTAATGGTGTTGTCTAGTAAGAAAATATCTAGAGTAGAGATTTCCTTCTTAGGGATAATAGTTAGTGTTCATTAGGATAACAGTTAGTAGGATAGTAGACAGATAGTTAGTAGATAGTATGAGGTTGGGTAAGAAGAATACTAGCTAGTATTTATAAAGGAATTTTAGAAATATTATTGAAATTGTTAAATATTGTGGCAATAGAAATGTTAAGTAGAATAAATGCAAAAAAATTAATAATTTTGACAAGATAACTGCATTAGTAGTCTTTTAGAGTATATCATAAATTATTTTTAAGCTAAGGGCTCTTAATTAGAAAAGAAACTTAAAAATAAAATAAAGAGAAATAAGAAAAATTAAGATTAAATTAAATTAAATAAAATAGAAATAGAAAAGCTATAGGAACAATTAACTATGTTAGAAAAAATAGAAGGAGAGAAAACAAGAAAACAAGAAAGAGAATGTTGAGAAGGGAATATAAAAAAGAATGGAAGAAAGAGGAGAGAAGAAGAAGACAAGAGGAGTATGAGAAGGATATGAGATTAAAGTTAAAGGCAAGAGATAAAGAGAAAGAAAAGAAGATGATTGATGATGAATGGAGAGAATTAAATAAGGATAGTAAAGAAGAAAGAAATAGAGAGGGAATGGAGGCAACAGGAGACATGGAAAAGAAGAGAAGAAATAAATAAAAAGATAGTAATATAGGAATGAAAATGTTTTGGTTGTAGAGGTTTTGGACATATTGCCCATCATTGCAGAAATAGAAAGAATATGGAAGAGAATAAAAGAGCAGAAGTTGGAGGACTAGAATGTCAGTCCTTAGGTTATAGATTTAAAGTTTTGACAAGTAGAGTGATGAAGACAGATATTTCCAACAAGAGAGAATTACAGTGAAAGTATTGTTGGATAGTGGAGTAATAGGATTGATAATGAGTTCAGAGTTTGCAAGGAAGAATAAGTTTAAGAAGAAGAAGCTGAAGAGGTTAATATGTGAGAAACATAAATAATGCCTTTAATCATAAAGGGCCAGTTGAGCATATGGTGAAGGTGGAGTTATTTTACAGAGGACATAAAGAAAAAACAGAAATTAATGTGATAAGAGAACAGAAATAAAGTATAATATTGGGAAAAGCCAACAGTAGAAGAAGAAATGGAGATAGCATGAGTAATAGAGGAGAAAAAAGATTGGGAAGAAGATTTGATAGAAATTAGAATGGTGGAATAAATAGTTCCTAGAAGGTTCTATAAATATTTGAAAGTATTTGAAAAGAAGAAGTTAGAAAAGATACTAATGAGAAAATACTATAGATCTCAGAAAAGAATTTGTACTGAAAAGGGAAAATATATATCTATTGTTAAGAATAGAGAAAGAGAAGGTTCAGGAGTTTTTAAGAGATCAGTTGAGAAAGGGATATATTTGACCACTGAAATTACTACAAATATTACTAGTGTTTTTTGTGCTGAAGAGGAATGGAAAGAAGAGAATGATGCAAAACTATAGATATTTGAATAGTTGAACAATTAAGAATAATTATCCATTGCTACTGATTTCAGATTTAATATATAATATAGAAAAAAAGAAGGTGTTTACAACATCCCTTCTTTCTCTTGTACCACCATCTTGTATAGTAGTGCCTGTAAGAGACTTAGGGAATAAATTCACTTCTTTTTCTTCAAACATGATTCCACTACAAATCTTTGAATTACCAACTGTGTCTCATTCAAACAATACAGGGATGGACTTTTTTGCAGGATTTTCTCCTGACAATTATGACAAGGTGAGAGGTAGATCCTCCTTGACTAAAGGAAATATATTTAGGGACTCTTCAATGTCTTCTTTGAAATCATCCATTGCATACTATGAAAAGATGGAACTTAACAATACTATGGATATAGACGTCGACATTGACAACAATTCTCCTGCTTTGTTCTATAAGACATCCCAGGAGAAAGCACTTCAAGTCAGCAAGGTAGCTGTGTAGCAAGCCAACATGAGAAACAAACATGGTAACCTTGATCCTTTTAAGTTAACCCCTCAACATGTTCTTGATGAACAACCACCCTTTAACCCTACACGTGGTCAAGCTATGCATATTAAGGATGACATGATCATTAACATTCAACTCCTGTATGACCCTAATGCGCCTATGGAACCTGAACTCTAAGATGGTAATTTTCACCTTATTTCTCTTTACAGATCTATCAAATATATAGTGTCAGATTCTAAACATATCAGAGACTCTCTTAACTTCATGGCTAGGTACATTTCCAACAAACAGGTTGATTCTTTGAAGTCAAATGATCTTAAAGACTTTAACAGTATTAGTAAAGCAATTTGGAACTTCATTTCCTTGGTTGATCAAGCCAATTGGGATTCTCTTTATGCTGACAAACAATCTAACTCTCTTAGGAGGAAAATTGCGGCCAAGTTTACTCCAAGAATCCAACCCGCTACTAGTAAGAACAATAAGGAAATCAATAAACCATCTTCAGTGATTATGGAAAAAATTCCCCTACTTATTCCCACCAAATCTCAGAAGAAGGTCAATGTAATATCTAAATTCTTCAAGAGCAACAAACTGGCTAACACTACCAAGCAACTTCCAAGGTCATATGCTCAGGCCTCAAAGCAAAATATCAACATCTCTAAAGTCATTAAGATCAAGAAAATGTTTCTATCTATTAGTGCAAAAAAAATAGATCAGATCAACAATATCATCAAAGACATCTCAAAACTGAAGCCATGTATTCAAATAACTATGAAAGATCTATCAAGAAAACACATTATTATCCCCATGAGTAATGACAACAATATGAAGTTCATGAAAAATTCTTCTATGCATGTCACTAACATTAACAGGGTGCTTAGAAATGCAAAGTCTGAAGTTCTTGTGGACTTCATTTGATCTAACCCTTTAGGCATTATGGCTATCACCAACAAGGTTTCTCTACAGTTAGATCTGCAAATCATTAAACAATACATCAAGAACTCCAATGATATTGACACCTTTCAAGTTGAAGTCTCTTATCTTCCTCAATCAAAGTCCTATTTAAAAATAATAGGCATTCCATACTTCCCTCATAGCAATACTTAGGATTGCCTCACCTTCAGTGATGTGGAAGGTATTATTAAGCAAAATCAGATCTTTGACAACATTACTCTTGCCTCCAAACTGTGAGTCATCAAAGTATTGCTGAAATTAGACATGTTGATCATTTGGATCGATATTTGGAATGTTCAAAGTGGAAGCAGAGCCAAAGGATTAATTAATCAATTTTTCAACATAGGAAGGTATATTGCTATGATTAGAGAAGCTAATATGAACCCTGGTGTTCCACAATGTAAAAATTGTTGGAAATAAGAGCACCCTACATTTTCATGTAGAATCCAAGGATCTAAATATATCAAGTGTAACAGACTGCATAAATTTGACAATCATCCTGAATTCAGTTGGTGTTGCAAACCAATGACAAATTAAACCCACCTCACCTAGAAACTAAAAAAGGCAAGCTGTGTCTGCATTTCTTCAAATATCCCAACTGTTAAGGTGACCATCAAGCGGATTCTAATTTATGTCCATTTTGGAAGAATAGGTTCAACAGAGAATGGCATCAAAAGATATACATCGAGATCCATGAAAATAGAGCAAAATCAATTTGTTTAGTTATGAACAGCGATGTACAATGATTTACAACAACTTAAAGATTTTTTCTCAGAATGTATGGAAAAATTCTCTGATCATCAATACTATTCTAGAAACCCAATCACATTTCGATATCATCTTCATTCAAGAATCTCCATGGTCAATTCTTCATATGATTTCAAGCTCCATTAGTTGTAAAGGAGAAGTTTTAGTTGGAACACCTTACTATCCTAACTGGCTCACTTTTGCCAGAACCCCTACAAATCAGTCAGATTCCCCAAGAGTCTTGGCTTACATTAACATTAGGCTTTCATCTTTTTGTTTTTCTCTTTATAAAGACTTGATTAATCATAAGAACATTTTATTCATCTCTTTTTTCATCAACAACATTTGTTCTTACATCATGAACATTTATTCTGATACTTCTCACTTAGCCTTAAAGTATCTTAAGGATACTGAGGCAAGCATTAATAACCTTCTCATTATGACTAGTGACTTTAATATTAGGAATAGTTTGTGGGATTCATCTTTCTCTTATCATTCTTCTATTAGCAATGATCTTATTATCATAGCGGACTTATTCAACTTGGAATTGTCAATTCCAATTGACTCTGTCTCTACCAGGTATTCTGACATAGCTGGTGAAGCGAATTCAGTTATCAACCTTATATTCCTTCGAAGCAGATCAATCAAACTCAACAATCACTTGATTCACTCTGATTTGCATCTCACTTTGGATCATGCCTCCCTTACAGTATCTATTCCCATTGCTGAGGAGAATGTCAATTCATCCAAGCTCTCCATATCAAATAACAGTAAAGAAAAAATTGCGTCTATCAATGAGGTTACAACTATCATCAAAAACCTCAATACTTGTAATCTGATGGATTGTGATAAACTTGAAGACATAGTCAATCTTCTTGCATAAAACATTGAGTGAGCATAGGGCAAAAACACCAAGTAAGTCAATATTATGAAACACTCCAAGAAGTAGTGAAATGAGGAATGTAGCTAATTTCTGAACAAGTATAGGATATCAAGAAAGCTTGAGGATTGGAAGAGTTTCAAGAAAATGGTCAAAGACACCAAGAGATCTTTTTGATCTCAAGATTTAAGAGATCACCAATAAAAGTCGAGAACCTTAGGAGCTCATAAGCTAGGTCAACAAACACAAATTACTGGCTATTGAAGCTATTAAGTATGAAAACCAACTGTGTCTTACCATTGACAGTCTTTGGAATACTCTCTACTCCATGTTTAATACTGCTCTTTATCAACAAATTGATACTGAGGTTTTTGAGGAGATTGTTGATAAGTCACCATCTTTTTGGGTGTTGTTCTCCAAAGAGGAATTTAGAAGTGTGATTGCTAATTGTAATAACTCTTCTACTCCAGGACCAGATAAGTTATCTTGGAGCCATCTCAAGACTGTCCTCAAGTACAATGAATGTCTAACCAATATCATTAATATTGTGAATACATATATTGATCTAGGCTATTGGCCAGCTTACTTTAAGAGATCAACAATGATCATCATCCCCAAACTCAACAAGCAATCATATGATTCTTCAAAGTTATTCAGACTAATTGTACTACTTAATATGTTGGGCAAACTAATCGAAAAAGTTATTGGCAAGAGGCTTCAATTCCAAATTGCATCTAATGATTTTATTCATCCAAGTTAATTAGGTGGTCTGAAATTCAAATCTACAATAGATGCGGGCATAGCTCTTATGCACATCATACATTTAGGTTGAGTTAAGAACATCTCAACTAGTACTCTTGCTTTTGACATTGCTCAGTTCTTTGCATCTTTAAATTACCATCTTCTCACTTGCATTCTTAAGAAAGTAGGACTTGATAACTGCGTAGTCAACTTTTTTACCAACTATCTTGTTGGCAGGAAAACCAATTACTTCTGGAACAATTTTACCTCTCCTATATTCAATGTAAATGTAGGAGTAGGCCAAGGGTCTGCTCTTTCTCCTATTTAAGTAGTCCTTTATCTCTCTCCTTTTCTTTATATTTTAGAAAATTGTCTAGAAAATCTCAATATTCCTATATCTATTATTTTTCTTGTGGATGATGGTCTTTTCATTTCTCAGAACAAATCACTTAAATTTCTAACTCTCGTCTTTTCTGTAGTTACAATATAATGACCAAGCTTTTTAAAAGATTCAGTCTCATTGTAGAACATTCCAAAACTGAAGTCTTTCACTTTAACAGATTGCAAGGCTCCTTCAATCCTCCTCCCCTCAACCTCTCATCCATTGGAGGATCCATCTTAAAACCCAAAAGCACATGGAAGTACTTAGGTTTCATCTTCAATAAGAAATTATCATTCCACCAACATATCAACTTCTATGCTAATAAAGCGATGTCTATGGTCAAGTACATAAAGATCCTTGGAAATTTGTCATGAGATATCAATCTGACTCAAAAACATCTACTTTATAGATGTTGCATTCTTCCTATTGCTTTATACAGATTTCAACTTTGGTTTTATAACCATGTGCCTCTATCATATCCATTAACAATTCTGGGTAAAATGCAAAAAAGAGCCACTATATGGGTACTTGGAGCCTTCAAAATGTTTCCTTTATTGGGTATAGAAGCAATTGCAGGTCTCATCCCCATCAAACTTTATTTGCAAAAACTTGGGGGAAGGTCACAATTACAAGCTTACTCCTTATCCCCCAATCACCTCATTTGAATGATTATGGAATCTCATTATGGCACTCACAAGCTTTGGCACCCTGCCTCACTTGATGCTCTTACTGTTATGGATCAAGACTCAAAGGGTTAAGTCAAGAAACAACTCTTGTATTGAGTAACACAAGAGAACTCGATAGAGTTCCAAGTACAGAGTAGTCTACCTTATATACTAATCCCCATGGTC